>Ga0209842_1000001_pt1 | contig 56986 bp, 56 predicted proteins | sample GWRWS3_10_20_FD_187220 | JGI IMG/M metagenome (GOLD analysis project Ga0209842, IMG submission 187220) | Riverbed sediment microbial communities from areas with vegetation nearby in Columbia River, Washington, USA - GW-RW S3_10_20 (SPAdes)... | ecosystem: Environmental > Aquatic > Freshwater >...
CTTTGGTGATCTGCTGCGTATTGCGGATCGAGCTGATCCGCTTTCGTATGGCCTTAAGAGTCGCCATTAGCCCTTACAAGTTCCGGGTTGACCGGAACCCTGAAACCCGCAACCTGAAATCTAGTATTTAAAAACCCCCTTGAACTCCTCCAGCGCCTTGCTTATCTTGGCGCGGAGGTCGCCATCCAGTTCGCGCTTCTTGAGAATCTCGGCAAAAATGTCCGGATGTTTTGACTCAATAAAGGAATAGAGTTCCTGCTCGTACTTTTTTAGGGCCGTCAGCGGCAACTCATCGACAAACCCATTGGTACCCGCGTAGATGATCAGGATCTGTTTTTCCACCGGCAGCGGCTCGTATTGCCCCTGCTTAAGCAGCTCGACAAGTCGAGCACCACGATTGAGCTGTCTCTGCGTCGCTTGGTCCAAGTCCGATCCAAACTGGGCGAAGGCCGCCATTTCACGATACTGCGCGAGTTCCAGCCGTAGGGTTCCCGCCACCTGTTTCATCGCCTTGATCTGGGCGTTGCCACCGACCCGGGAGACCGATATCCCGACGTTAATGGCCGGCCTGACACCGGAATAGAAAAGATCGCTTTCCAGAAAGAGCTGGCCGTCGGTGATGGAAATGACGTTGGTCGGAATGTAGGCGGAAACGTCACCGGCTTGGGTTTCAATGATCGGGAGCGCCGTCAGCGATCCGCCGCCGCGGGCATCGCTCATCTTCGCGGCACGCTCCAACAACCGAGAGTGGAGATAAAACACGTCTCCGGGAAACGCCTCACGTCCGGGCGGCCGACGCAGCAGCAAAGAAAGCTGACGGTAAGCAACGGCGTGCTTCGAAAGATCGTCATAGATCAATAGAGCGTGGCCGCCGTTATCACGAATGTGCTCGCCCATGGTGCAACCGGTATAGGGAGCGATATATTGGAGCGGAGCCGACTCAGAAGCCGTGGCGGCGACTACAATGGTAAAGTCCATGGCGCCGGATTCTCGGAGTTTATCGACAACTTGGGCTACCGTAGAGCGCTTCTGGCCGATGGCGACATAGATACAAATGACGTTGCCGCCTTTTTGGTTGATGATGGTGTCGATGGCAACCGCGGTTTTGCCCGTCTGTCTGTCGCCGATGATCAATTCCCGTTGCCCGCGACCGATGGGAATCATGCCGTCAATAGCCTTAAGTCCCGTTTGGAGGGGCTCCTTCACCGGCTGACGCGCGACGATACCGGGCGCTTTGATCTCGATTCTCCGGCGATCCTTCGTGTCGATGGGGCCACGGCCGTCAATGGCCTCGCCTAGGGCATTGACCACCCGTCCCACCAATCCCTGGCCCACAGGCACCTCGGCGATTCGGCCGGTGCGCTTGACCGTGTCACCCTCTTTGATCATATGGGTTTCGCCGAAAAGAGCGGTTCCGACATTGTCCTCTTCGAGGTTCAGCGCGACGCCAAAAATACCGTGGGGAAATTCCAACAGCTCACCGGCCGCGACTTTGTCCAGCCCATAAACGCGGGCAATGCCATCCCCCGTCGAAAGAACTGTGCCGATTTCTTGGATCTCAACCGACTTCTCGTAGTCCCGGATCTGTTCCTTTATGATGCGGCTAATCTCCGCTGTTCCGATCTCCATAAATAGATCGCTCCTTAGTATCCGCGCGCGATGCGCTGTTTCATTTTCTCGAGCTGAGTCCGCACACTGCCGTCATAAACCTTGCCTTCGAACTCTACTAAAACACCACCGATGAGGCCCGGATCGGTCTCCTGCTGCGGCACTATTTCTTTACCGGAGATTTGGTGCAGTACTTCACGTAGCTGGTCCACCATCACCGGCTCCAGCGGACTAGGGCTGACAATTTTGGCTTCCGCGCGACCCTTGGTCTCATTCAGCAAGCGCCGGTAACGAGTGGCAATCGAGGGAAGATAAGTGAGTCGATCACGCTCCAGCAAAAGTGACAGGAAATGAATCGCCAAAATCGAAAGTTGCAGCCGGTTCGATACTTCGATGACGACTCTCTTGCGGCTCTCTATTCCAAAGGCGGGATTGGTCAAGACCTTTTGCAACTGCGCGCCTGTATAGGCCCCGAGAAAACTTTCAATCTCTTGGCCGATTTTCTCTTCTTGCCCCGCCTCGCGAGCCAATTGAAAGAGCGCCTTGGTATATCTCCGACTTAAACTGCCTTCGATCATGCAACCTGTCCGATGCTTTGAATGAAATCTCCGACCAAGCGACCCTGATCAGCTGAAGAAAGATGGTGTTGGACGAGCTCGCGAGCGCTGGCCTCGGCCTGGCCGGCCATTTCCTCACGGATTTTTTGCCGCGCCACTCTGACTTCTTGATCCGCCAGGAACCGTGCGTCCTCCTTAATTTTGGCGGCGAGCGTTTGCGCGTCGCTAAGGAGTTTTGTCTTCTCCCTTTCGCCTTCAGCCCGTAGCGACGCTGCGATCGACTGAAGTTCCTGTTCCACCCGCGCCAACCGTCCCTTGTAGTCTTGGACTATCGCCTCAGCCTGCTGCCTTTTCGCAGCAGCCTCCCGGACCGTCGCGAGCACTTCATCGCGCCGCGATTGGAGGAAGTTACGAACTAGCGGCAGCGCGTAATGAACAATGATGAAAGCAAAAATGAGAAAATTCCCGAGCGGGAACCAGATTTGATGAATGGATGGTGCATGGTGCTCGGCTTCCGCGGCGGAAGCCCATGCCTGTGCAACGCCAAAGAGCTCGAAAAAACTCACCCCACGTTCCTCCCGAGGACCTTGCTCGCCATCTCCTGTGCTATCGTTCTGACCTCAGCCGCGGCGAATTGCCGTTCTTTCTGTATCTGGCTCTCCACTTCCCGCCGTACCCCTTCCAGCATTCCCATCGCTTCCTCGCGGGCCTGATGCAAAACTCTTTCACGTTGCTGGCGCGCTTCCTTTAGAATCGCCTCCTTGGCAGCGTAGCCGGCGACCTGCGCTTGGGCGATTTTCTCTTCGTATTGTGCGCGTAATCGCGCCCCTTCATGTTCCAAGTCCGTTGAATCGTGCTGGGTTCCGATGGTTCTACGTTCCCGTTCCTCCAGCAGGCCTAAATAGGGACGAAATAGAACCTTACTCAGGATGAGCCAAACGATAAGAAAAAGAACAATTTGATAAACGACGGAGTAGTCTAAGGAGATCATTGGGTCATTCTTGATGTCAACTGAACCTTCGTTTTTGTTTCAGTCCGATCGGGCAATGAGCAATTCAACGCCCAATTGGAAAAAACCGCCTTCACAATCGGTCTATCTATGAACTTTAGGATGCAGGGATGGGATGAACCGCGAAACGAAGTCTATTTCTCGAAATCCACTTGCAGCTTCACCGTTTTAGCTGCCGTAGCTCTATCAGCGTTTAAGTTCTGTGAACCTGCGATTCCACCTTTTTGCCTGGCCACTCCCATGGTGCAGTCACCATCAAACACGACCCCCTCCGTGATGACCAATCGGGGGGTATCGATATCACCAAACAATCGAGCCGGCGCCACCAACTCCACCTTTTCTTTGGCTACTACGCTGCCCTCGACCTTGCCACGGATAACTATGACATCGCCAGAGATTTTGGCTCGAACTTCAGCTCGTTCGCCTATGGTCAAAGTGCCGTGACACTGGATTTCCCCATCAACGTTGCCTTCTATCCTGGCCGACCCCTGAAATGTCAGCTGTCCCGTTACTCGACTCCCTTTGTACAGGTAGCCAACCAGCCCGCGCGCCGCAGGGGCCGGCGCCGGTTCTAATTTCGACGATGGTGTGCTTTCATCCGGAGCAGGCTCCGAAACGGGCGCCATGTCGGGCTTCCTGTCGGTTTTCTGAGGCTCCTTTTTACCGCCAAGGCTTCGATCAAACCATGTCATAAAAAGAGCTCCCTTGCTTGGGACAAAGTTGGTCTATAGCATCCAGGCAACCCATTGTCAAAAGAACGAGTCTCGCGATAGTGTATTATTTGTTACGTAAATTGGGACACGCTACAATCCGAAACTCACTAACAGCAACGAAGTCGTCGCAGAATTAGAACAGAAATGAGGAGATGATGATTAGAAACTTGCTGTTGATCGCAGGATTATTGCTCGGAACGTCGATCACGTTCGCCGGCGAGGCTCAAGATAAGAAAGGCCCGGTTTACGCAACGTTGAAAACCAGTATGGGCGACATTGTGATCCAGCTATTTGAGGACAAGGCGCCAAAGACCGTCGCCAACTTCGTCGATCTAGCGTCAGGCACCAAGGAATGGACCGATCCCAAGACTGGGGCGAAAGTGAAACGGCCGCTTTACAACGGCACGATCTTTCATCGCGTCATCCCCGGCTTCATGATCCAGGGGGGCGATCCTTTGGGCAACGGCACCGGTGGTCCCGGATATCGCTTCGAGGACGAATTCAATCCCGACCTCAAGCACACTAAACCCGGCATCCTTTCAATGGCCAATGCTGGTCCAAATACCAACGGTAGCCAGTTCTTTATCATTCACAAGGCGACTCCCTGGCTCGACGGTAAACACAGCGTGTTCGGCGAGGTAGTAAAAGGCCAAAACGTCGTCGACGCCATCGCCAACGTGCCACGGGATTTTCGCGACCGGCCGATTAAAGAGGTGGTGCTGCAGGAAGTGATCATCTCAAGGGGGAATTTCTAGATTTCCAATGGCTTACGCCCGGCGGCCTTTCCGAGAATGCAAACTTCGCCGCTCCGAAATGTCCCCATCCGTCTTTCCCGCGAAAGCGGGAATCCAGAAATCTTTTTATTCCTGGACTCGGTTGCGTTTTGGAACCCCTGAGAAGTTCTGAGGTTTATTCCAGATCGTAGCTTACTGCGAGCTGCTCGCTCACTTCGCGCAAGCCTTTAAGCACTGTGCTGTGCAACGGGATGCCATGCTCGGCTCTCTCTTGTGCTGTCTCGAATTCAATCTCGCCCGCCACATAAACACGCTCTTGGCCTTCGACGGGCGGGGTAGATTTCAACTCCCGGATCAGCCTGTCCATGTCTTGCTTGAATTCAGCCGCGGGCCGAAATGAATCGATGCGAATCGCGCCGAAGAAATGACCACGAGGATCCTGATCGGCGTTAAGCGCGGTCATTGTCCCCGTCAACACGCCGCAAAGAATCTCCACGAGAATCGCGAGCCCGTAGCCCTTATGGCTGCCGCCCTCGCGGGATCCGCCGAGGGGCAATAATCGCCGCGCCTTCTGGGCGATTCGCGGGTCCGTCGTCTGCTCGGCTTGCTGATCCAACGCCCAACCGAGGGGAACCGTCTTTCCCAGGCGCGCCGCCAATTCCAGCTTCCCGGCGGCCGCCGTCGTGGTTGCCATGTCCAGGACAAAGGGTAGCTCCTTATCCGAGGGCACCGCGAAGCACATCGGATTGGTGCCAAACCTTGCTTCGCGGCCGAAGGTTGGAACCACCTGTCTGCTCGCATTGGTCATGGCGATGCCGATCATATCGTGCGGCAACGCCATCATCGCGTAGTTCGCCGACATGCCGAAATGCCGGCTGTTACGCACACCCACCATCGCCACGCCTGACTCTTTGGCTTTGCGAATCGCCAGTTCCATCGCGCGATGGCCTATTACCATGCCGATACCGCGGTCGCCGTCGAGGAGCGCCGAAGAAGCGGTCTCATGGATGATTTTGATGTCCGGCTTGACTTTCATGGAGCCCTCGCTCAGCCACTTTACATACCAAGTATGCGGGTTAAACCGGATGACTCCATGTGTGTCCACGCCGCGCAGATCAGCCATGACCAGGGCATTCGCCGCGATCTCGGCATCGCTTTTTGGCACACCGAATTTTTCGAAGGATGCGATCAAGAAGCGGCGTAACTTCCGGTGATCGATACGGGCCATTGCTTCAGTAGATGACTCCATTCATTTCTCCTTGTGCCGTGTAGAGAATGATCCACCCTCTACCTTGGCCTGATACAAAATCTCAGGCGTCTAGGCAGAACGGAAACCAGACCAGCGATTTATAGACAACAACCAAGCTCATTTCTTGGGCAGCGGCAGCCCGCGCAATGAGCATGAAACCCGTCAGTACAATGGTAAGGATCGTTCCACTAGACATTGCTTTTCGGGCCATATCCTCGCTCCCAACGGATAAATTTTTCTCACTTTAGCAACGGAGCCGAGATATTACCAGACAATTGCGAAAGCGGTTTTCTCTGCGAGTAACGTTTGGAGCGGAAAAGATGGTATTAGGATTGCTTCTAAGCCGGCAGATGTCATAGAAACTAATCGATGGACAACCACACGCTAACGTTCGGGCTCACGATCATCTTCTCGGTTGTGCTTGTCGGCCCCTTTTTAAACAAGTGGATCGAAAGTAATCTAGAAATCTTTCTTTTCGTGATGGGAGCCGTCAGCGCGACTCTCTCCAACGCTTGGACTTCGGAGGTTATCCACGAGGGGTTTGTCGCGCCGATCAACATCACCCTAGCCGTTCTCGGCGCTGGTGTGCTCTTTCACTATACGCGAAGGTTCATCGACAGAGCGATGCGACGTGTGCTGATAACTGTTCCTCTTCCCGCCATCGTATGTGCTGGGATTGTGATCTTAGGTCTGCTTTCAAGCATCATCTCAGCCATCATCGCCGCCTTGCTCTTAGTGGAATTGATCACGGTTCTGCCGCTGCACCGGCGGGCGGAGGTCCATCTCGCCGTCATCGCCTGCTTCTCGATCGGTCTCGGTGCAGCTCTGACTCCCCTAGGAGAACCGCTTTCCACTATCGTGGTGTCCAAGCTAAGTGGCGCGCCGTACCACGCCGGCTTCGGCTACTTGGCTCAACTATTGGCCCCGTATGTAGTTCCGGCGGTCGTTGCTTTGGGCATCGTTGGAATCTTCCTCGTACGCCAAGCTAGGGACGACATCGAAGCCTCTTTAGCCGCCGAAGAGAAAGAAGAAAAGGTAAGCGAGGTTTTTATGAGGCCGCTCAAAGTCTATGTTTTTGTCATGGCACTCATTTTTCTCGGCGCCGGCTTCAAGCCACTCATCGACGCCTATCTGATAAAAATGTCCACCCAAGCTCTGTTCTGGGTGAACATGGTATCGGCCGTCCTGGACAACGCGACTCTTGCAGCGGCCGAGATCGGCCCGTCGTTGACCGAAGCTCAAATCAAGAGCGCGTTGTTGGGCCTGCTGATCTCCGGCGGGATGCTGATCCCAGGAAATATTCCGAACATCATCGCCGCCCACGCGCTCCGCATCAAAAGCACCGAGTGGGCGCGTCTTGGCGTCCCTCTCGGCCTGATCATCATGGCAGGGACGGCGGTCCTGTTGTCGTTAGGGTGGATCTAATCCGATCAAATCTTCAGACAACCCTTTGTAAATTCTCGGAGACAGCCCTTTAAGCGCTTACTTTTGAAATGTTAAACACAACGAATTCAAGAATATTTATCGCGCCAAGACGCCAAGCTCGCAAAGAAAGAGTATTACTTATTTCTCCGAACCTTGGCGTCTTTGCGCGAGTCACGGTGTTTCCGATTCTCTTGGCCGAAATTCCGCTAAAAATTTCAAATATGTTTGGCTAGGTCTTGCCGTGCGACTTCAGCAATTCGCCAAATTGCTTGTGTAACTTGTTCAGCTTCGGGGGGATCATGTACTGACAATAGGGCTGGTAAGGATTATTGGCATAGTATTTCTGATGATAGTCTTCGGCTTCGTAGAACTCGCCCAGAGGTTCCACCGTTGTAACCACTGGCTTGCCAAAGGCTTTTGAGTCGTTCAGTTCCTTTATTAAAGCTTCGGCTTCCCGCTTCTGTTCTTCGTTGGCATAGAGAATCGCCGACCGGTATTGCGTGCCGACATCATTACCCTGACGATTGAGGGTCGTCGGGTCGTGGGTCGCGAAAAAAACCGTAAGCAGATCCTTGAAGGCGATTTCAGTTGGATCGAAGTCGATTTTAATGACTTCGGCATGCCCTGTGCGGCCGCCGCAAACTTCCTCGTACGTGGGATTTTTTGTGCTTCCGCCAGCGTAGCCAGACACGACTGATTTCACGCCGCGCAATTCATCAAACACCGCCTCCGTGCACCAGAAACAACCGCCACCAAAAACTGCAACATTGCTTTTTGCGTCCTGACTCATTTTACCCCCCAAGATCAAACCAAACTGTCGTTGTAGTTTAGCTTGGGCACGAAATTAAAAAAATGGCCCGAGCCCTCGATGATACGCTGGCAATGCGGCGTGCCCGCTGGGATATTTACTCCCACCGGGCTTTCGACAATCACTTTCTCGTCGCGGATGACAAATTCGATCTTGAGGCCGGTCAGCTCGGGTCCGGTACCGATGGCGATGTGTTGTGTATCGCAGTTATGCGTGTGCTTATCCACGTAATTGGCCTGTGTCGGCTGCACATTGGTGACGCTCCGGACTACGGTGTAAAATCCGGCTTCAGGCTTGAGCTTGCCATCGACGAAAACATAGCGCACTCCGGGTGCTGCGTCGGTGTGATATTTGATCTCGGCCGTCGAGCGCGCATCGGGTTTGATGATGTAACTCGCAAACTTTGCGGCTTCTCTGTTCCCCTTTTCCACGTCAGGTTGTTTATCTTCGTGCGTGTAGCCGCGGTTCCTGAACAGGACCGTCACTGTCCCCGCACCGCGGGTGACTTTATACTCGTGCACGATGCCGGTAGGAATATAAACACACGCCGGCGAGACAATCCTGTGAACCTTGCCTTCGAAGATGATCTGGCCTTCGAGGCCAGTTAGGTCGGGATTATTGCCGATAAAATAGTAGAACTCGTCAGTGTTATGAAAGTGTGGTACCTGATAGTCCGGTACGCTCGCCGGCAGATCTTTCGCCTCATGAATCGCGACGTAAATGTCGGCGTCCGGGTGTGAATCACGGTTAATAAAAATGTGCCTTTTCACCGGCAGGTCGATGCGCTCGCGTAGCGGCCGCTTTTCTTCGAACTTTCCGCCGACAACCCCAGGCCGCGCTCTGACAATGTATTTTTCAATATTCATCTTTCCCCCAGTTACTCTCCCATGACTTTTTTCATCCGCTCGATGATTTCCGGCGGCTGATTGATAACCTCTTTCGCCAGAGCTTGCAACCTTTCACCGCTGACAGGATTAATCTCCCGCTGCCGTTGTTTGCATCAGCAAGGAACTCCGGATCTTTAAGCATCGAGTTCAGATCAATATGGTAGATACGTTCCGACTCCGGTGTCCAGGGCGCGACGGTAGATCCAGTTCGCCATGGCGATGTCCTGGTTTACCAGGCCGATGGCGCGTATGAAGATGCGCTCGCGATCCGATTGGCGGCCCGGTTTCTTGCCCGCGATAATCTCGGGAAGCTCGGCGTATAAATCCTTTTCGCTGAGAAACTGTTCTTTCAGCATGCGCTGCAGGTCAGACTTGTTCTTGCAGTGCTCCCAGCTATCGACGACGAACTTGTCGGCCTTTTTGTAGACGTCGCTTTCCATCTCCTGGTGCTTGCCGATGGAGTAAACGGTAATGCCTTCGCCGAGCCAGCTGTTTTTCACAAAGGGTATTGAAGTGGTGGTCGCTGAAACGACAAGATCGGCCCCTTTCAACGCTTCCTCCGCGGAGTCCACAGGTCGGATGTTAAGGCCATACTCCTTGCCGATTTCTTTGGCGTAATTCTGACGCGACTCGGGCGTGCGCGAGGTCACGCGGATCTCCTTCAAAGGAAAGGCTTTTGCCATTACCGGTACGGCCGCGCGCGCGGTATCGCCGGCGCCGAGCATCGCCATGGTTGCCGCGCCCTTGCGCGCGAGGAGGCGGCAGGCAACGGTGGCCGCCGCCGCGGTGCGCACGGCATGACACCAATCCTCGTCCATGATCGCGCAAATCTCGCCGCCCTCGCGGTCGCTGAGAATCAGAATCCGGCGCGGCCCCTGCGCCGGTCGCGACGGATCGCGGCTGCCCCCGGCGGCCTTGATCGAGCGAATGCGAAAACCCGCCACCGGCGGGGTCACCAAGGCGCAGCCGGTTACCCAGGACTGCCATCCTTGCTCAGGCTTGATTGCCAGGTCTTCCGGTATCGACCAGATGACGCGGCCTTCACTGTGGTCGCGCAGCGCCTGCTCGGTGATTTCGATGGCGCGACCGAGGTCGAGGACTTTTTTCACATCCTGGTTGGAAAGATAAAGTATGCCTTTGTGTGACATCGTTAAATTAGGCACCCTCACCTGTCTCTCCCGTCGAGGGAGAGGAGGTTTCAGACGAAGCGATAGTCGAAAGTTAGTTCGTGAGTCTGCCCATACAAGAAATCCATCTTCAGCTCTTTTGCCTTACAGTTGAGATGAAGAATTCGACAGTTCAAGATCAGTTGATCACCCGCAAATCCCGGCAGCCGGTGGTTAAGAATTGCGGTCCTTTTTCGGTGATGAGCACGTCTTCTTCCAGATGCACGGCGCTCTTCTCCGACCTCACTTTTGGTTCCAAGGCGAGGATCATCCCTGGACGATGGATCTCGGTTTCGACTTCGTTCAAGGATGGCGGTTCCGCGCGGGCCATGCCAATGCCATGGCCGATGCGCTTGGGGCTGTCGACGGCTTGGTAACCGCGCTTAACCAGCTCGCGGTTGGCGACGCGGGAAAGCTCGGCGATGGGAGTGCCCGGCCGCATCGACTCGAAGCAGAGTTGAATCACGTCGCAGGCGGTCTGATGATCTTTCTTGTGCTCGTCGGTGGGTGCGCCGAAGATCGCCATACGCGTGATGTCGCTGTAGTAGCCTTCGTAGCAGGCGCCGAAGTCGGCGATCATCCGGTCGCCTTTGTTATAGCGCCGGTCGTCGTAGCGTGTCGACGAGTTCAGCATCAGGAAGCCGGGATGGCGCGGATGCGCGCCTTCCTCGATCATCGAGATATAGAGCCGTTCGGCGATTTCACGGCGGGTCATACCGGGCTTTAATTGCGGCAGGCAACGATCATAGGCCTTGATTGAGATTTCGCAGGCTTTGCGCATGAATTCGATTTCCTGAGGGCTTTTGATAAGCCGCATTTCGGTCAGCGCAGCGGTGCCGTCTTTGATTTGCGCCTTGGGTAATGCTTCCGTCAGGCGTGAAAGATAATTAACTGGGAAACCGAGCCGTTGATCATCGCCAAGCTCGAAGCCGAGCTTTGCTTCAGCCAAGCCCATTTCCTTTAAGGTGTCGGCGATCATCTCCTGGGGAAAGGGCACGTCAGTATAGGCGCCCACGCTGCCGATCCAGGGCAGCGCCTTAGCTTTGGCTTTATCGTTACCATAGACCAGCAAGGCTGGTTTTCCGTTCTTTGGCAGAAAGCAGATCTGCGGCCGCTGGATGTGATCTAACTGGTAACTGATGAGACCGGAAAAATACCAATAGTTGTTCTTTTCCGAGATTACCAGCGCGTCCAGATCATCGCGCTCCATCAGCGCCTGGGCTCGGGCGTAGCGATCGAGATATTCTTGATCGGCGAACGGGGCTTCAGTGGCCATAAGCAAACCTCCTCGAACTTTTTTCCTCCCTCGTTTCGGGGGAAACTAAGGTAGGGGTACCGTCAATCTCTTATTTTTTTGGCACCCCCATCTTAATCTTCCCCCGTCGAGGGGGAAGAGATTTAAGAGCGAGCACTTGGAGTCTACACTTGTCTGGCAACCATCATTACGCTCTAAGATTAACTCTCGAGCGCTTTTCTGCCTTCTACTCTTTTCAACTGGCTCACGTAGTTCAATGCCTGTTCGAGTTGGATCACCGTCGCGTACTTGGCGTTCATCTCAAAAAGATTAACCAGGTGCGAGGTACGCGAGCGGTCGAAGACACACTCCTCGACCAAGAAAACGGGATAACCAAAGGAGTAACCGTCTAGGACCGTGCCGCGCACGCAGCCGCAGGTGCTGGTGCCGGTGACCAACAGGCAGTCGATATTCTTGCGCACCAGGTAAGTAATCAGGTGTGTGCCGAAAAAAGCGCTGGCGCGCGCTTTACGCACGATGAACTCTCCTTCTTGGGGCTCGATCATCTCGGGAAACTGGGTCGCCAGCTTTTCGAAGTCGGTAACATCGACGCCGCGCTTGGTGGCATTGCCGAAGGCCGCTTTGAAGTCCGGATCGCTGGTAGAATAGATCACCGGAACGTCCGAGTCACGACAGGCGCCGAGCAATTTTTTGATCCTTGGCAAGGCGTCCCAGGCTACCTGGCCGCAGCTGGTGGGAAACTCATCGATGGCATCCATGACCGGCATCGGCTTAGTACCGGTGAAGCCGGTGATAACATCGATAATCAAAAGCGCCGGATTACGGCCGAATTGGTCTTTGCCTTTGTAGCCGGCTTTCTCGTACATTTTTCTCTCGTCTTCTGGAAAAAACTGTTCCCACTCTCGCATCGTCGCACCTCCCAATTCGCATTATTTATTACTAAGCGCCCTTCGGTGGCATTTCCCTTGGGCCGTTCCGTGAACCCCCTCTATGTCTCCCCATTACCAAGGGGGAGATTTAGTAGGGGTCGCTGAGACGCCGATGCGGCACACAGACACGCCGAGGCGGCGAAGAAGCCTCGTTCATGGCGAGTAGGCTTTGTCACCCCGGCGGGTCATGAACAAGTCCAACGGCAGCTCCGTACCGATGCTCTTTTCTCTGGCCTTCTCGTACATCTTTCGCGCCGTGGCGGCAAATTGAATCCCCATGCCCGTGTTGTTCTTGAACAAGGTAATCTCTTGCTCGTCTGCGCGACCGCGACACTTGCCGTTCACGAGATCACCGAGCTCGTGCAAGTCTTCGGCTTTGACGATGCCCCGCTCGAGCCGATCGTGAAACTCTGCCTGTTTGTCGATAAAAATTTGGGCTTTGTAACCAACCACGATGAGGCCGGCCTTTTTGATCGCTTCGTCGTCGAGCTCCTTTCGTGGTAGAAAGCCGTCTCCTCCCACCAGGCTGGTGACGTGCATGCCTGGTTCGAGCCAGCGGCCTTGCACGACCGGGTCGACGGTATTCGTAGCGGCGCTGACGATATCGCTGCCGCGCACCGCCTCTTCCGCCGAGGCCACCGGCACGACTTCGACGCCGGTTTCCTGGCTCATTTCGCGGGCGAATTGCTCACGATTCTCTTTTGTCGGACTGTACACCTTGACCTTGGTGAGCGGACGCACAAATAGGTGGGCCGTTACTTGGGTTCGGGCTTGTTCACCGGAACCCAGGAGTCCCAGGACTTTGGCATCTTTGCGGGCAAGGTATTTGCTGGCAACAGCGCTTGTGGCACCCACCCGCATGGTGGAAATGTGATGATCGTCCATGAGCGCCAAAATCTCGCAGGTGTCCATGTCGAACAGCATGACGAGACCGATATAGTCACCGGGATAAACGCGGCGCTTGCTGCCAGCGACTTGCACTTCCTTGGAAAAGCTGGAATCGATGCGCAGTGCCATGGACTTCACGCCGGGAACAAGCCCCATGATGTTGTTGAAGTAGTACTGTCCGCCTTCTTCTTTCCAAGGGGTTCTCAGCCGGGCGCGCGGCGCGTTCATCGCAACACCCTGGCCCAGTTCGCGAAAGGCCTGCTCGATGGCGTCGATCTCTTCTCCCATGGGGAGCAGGTTTTCCATCTGATCGTTCTTGAGAACTAAAACCATAGAGCTTGCTCCTTTTGCGTTGTGCTGAGAACTTGGGTCTTATGGCTTGCGTACAACAGAGATTAACGAAGAGTCAAGAAGGCGAAAAAAAGAAAGGCTGAGGGAATTTCCTCAGCCTTTCGACCGGATTTATACAACCACGCGGACGGGAGACTCAGCCTTTCTTTTTTTTGAACCAGTCGGCGTCGATCTGAATAAACTGTTTCCACTTCTCTGGAGTCGCCGCCTCCTCAAAGATCGCTTCGACAGGGCAGACCGGCTCGCAAGCCCCACAGTCGATGCATTCCTCAGGATCGATATAGAGCTTGTCTTCTTTCTCGAATTCTTCGGTCTCGTTTTTGGTCGGATGGATGCAATCGACCGGACAGACATCGACACAAGCAGTATCCTTCACGCCTATGCAGGGCTCTGCAATGATATAGGTCATCTCTCATTCCTCCTAAGTCGAACTGTCAGTTTACTAGCAAATCGACTAGGGCAAGTCAATAAAATCTACGCCTTTCCTGAGTCTTACCTTGACCGGTCTTTGCGGAAGTGTTACACGGAACCAACTCAGAGAAACGAGATGATCAGAAAGGTGTCCCGATTTAATGTGCTGCGCTGCTTGTTAGCGAGCACCCTTATCGCTTTGTGCGTTGCTCTTCCGTTAGGCGCCGCAACGATCGACGATGCTCTGAAGAATATCCGCGGCTTGCCTCCCGCGCAACGGAAAGCGGTCATAGAGGAAAACGCCCGCAAGGAAGGCGAAGTGGTTTGGTATACCTCGATGAGCCTGACCGATTTCCCAAAAATTGTCGGTGCTTTCGAGAAAGCTGTTCCCTACGTCAAAGTGAGAGCCAATCGCCTTACACAGTCCACGGTCATTACCAAGATCGACACGGAAGCGCGAGCCGGGCTCTTCGCGGTTGACGTGGTAGCATCGGCGCCGGTGGAGATGTGGGAGTTAAAGCAGAGAGGTCATTCCGCCCCTTACTTGTCGCCCGAACTCAAAGCCTTCCCCACGGGGTCCTATGATCCGCAGGGTTTCTGGTCGTCCTTCGAGGTTACGCCTATCGTGTTGGCTTTCAATACCAAGCTGGCGCCGCAAAATGAGGCGCCGCAGAGCTATCAGGATCTGCTCCTGCCCAAGTGGAAAGGCAAGATGAACATGGGCAGTGACGAGTATGCTTGGTATTCGGTGATGCTCGATGGAATGGGGAAGGCGAAAGGTCTGGAGTACATGAAAGCGCTGGCCCGGCAGCAGTTGCATATACCCGGTTCCAGCAGCATCATGCGCCTGCAGCTCATGCTAGCCGGCGAGTCGGCCATCACCATTGCCGCGCGCGGTCGACGTGCCACCGAGTATAAGGAAAAAGGGGCGCCCCTTGACTATCGTCTCTTTGACCCCTACCCTGCCGAGCCAAACGGGTTGGCTCTGATGCGTCGATCATCCCATCCTCACGCATCGATTCTGTTCATCGACTGGATCTTGTCGGAGGAAGCACAGTCCCTCATGGCCCAGCAGATTCCGCGGCTAACGCTGCGCAAGGGTGTAAAGCAGATCCCACGCCATCAAGAGCTTTATAAGAAGGACTTCGTTTTCGTGAACCCGGCCTCCATTGGCGCCAACCTAAATGAGTTGATTGCTTCCTACCAGCAGGTCTTTAACGTCCGTTAGGAATTGTAAGGGCTGTTTCAAAGCCGCCCTTACTTTCTCGTTCGCAAGTCCAGCAAGGAAAAGTTACACTCCCGCGATGCCCGTTGAAATCATCCGCAGGGATGACGGCAAAGAGTTTTCCAGTCGCAAACTGAAGAAAGTTGCCCAGAAAGTGTTGGAGATAGTCGAGCAAGAGCAAGCCGAGTTATGCCTGGTATTGGTCGGCAACGCGGAGATGCGAAAACTAAATGCTAAGTTTCGCAAAAAGGATTACACGACGGACGTGTTGTCGTTTCCTGTCGGGGACGAGTTGCCCACGGGTGTGCGGCTGTTAGGGGACGTCGTTATCTCTGTGGAAAGGGCTAAAGAACAGGCCAAAGAAAGATGGCGAACGTTGAACGAGGAAATGGTGACGCTTTTGATTCACGGCATCGTGCATCTGCTTGGGTACGACCATGAGCGCTCGCCGAAAGACGCCCGGATCATGGACCGTCTGGAGAGGAAGATCTATCGCGCGCTTTGTGACCTGGGAATATTAAAGGTATAATTCCTTATTGGTGCTTCAGCCGATCGCTTAACAGCGACGGCTGAGCTGAGGTCATGCTAATATACTGAAGCGAAGCGATGAATTGAAGGGAAGAGTAAGAGACAGATGTTAGAAGAAACCAAAGAGCAACTTGCCCACCTGGAAGAGCGACTCGAACTTTTGCGGAGGCGTCTTTGACCTCGATGGCAAACAGAAGCGGGTCGAGGAGTTAAACAAAGTCACTTCACAGCCTGATTTCTGGAACGACAGCGAAAAGGCCCAAGGCATTCTCAAAGAGCAAGCCTCCCTTAAAGATGTCATAGACTCCTGGGAAAAATATCGATCGGCTCTAGAAGAAGCGCGGTTCTTTCTCGATCTGGGAAAGGATGAGAAGAGCGAAGAGGCGCTCAGCGAAGCCGCCGCGAAGGTCGCCGAGGTCGCACAAGGGATGGCCCAGACCGAACTTACACAACTCCTTGGCGGACCCGACGACAGACGAAATGCGATTGTAACTCTTCATCCAGGCGCCGGTGGAACCGAAGCGCAGGACTGGGCGGAGATATTGCTGCGCTTGTATCTCCGCTGGGCGGACCGCCGCGGCTATCGGAAAGAGATCCTCGAATATCAGCCGGGCGAAGAAGCCGGCGTAAAGAGCGTTACTTTCACGGTGGAAGGCGACTACGCCTACGGCTATCTCAAAGCGGAGGCAGGCATTCATCGGCTAGTGCGGATCTCGCCGTTTGACGCGAATTCCCGGCGGCACACTTCCTTCGCGTCGGTTTTCGTCTATCCGGAAGTGGACGATACCATCAAAATCGAGATCAATGAAGCAGACCTGCGGGTCGACACCTACCGTTCCAGCGGAGCCGGCGGTCAGCACGTGAACAAGACCGACTCGGCGGTACGCCTAACTCACATTCCCACGGGGATCGTGGTGGCGTGCCAAAACGAGCGCTCCCAACATAAAAACCGGGCAATGGCGATGAAGATTCTGCGCTCCCGTTTGTATGAGTTGGAGATCGAGAAACAGAAGGAAAAGATGGAGATCTATCACAAGACGAAAAAAGATATCGCCTGGGGCAGCCAGATTCGCTCCTATGTGCTCCATCCCTACCGCATGGTCAAAGATCACCGCACCGGCGTTGAGGTGGGAAACGCCGATGCCGTTCTCGATGGCGACATCGATCAGTTTATTCAGGCCTACCTGCTCCAAGCCAGCGCAGCCCCCCGCGCGTGATCGAACTCTACCTTCCTTGCCCTATGGGAGAGGATCGAGGTGAGGGGGTTTTTCCATGGAACCTCTTTGGGCGCATGAAAGGAAACTCTTTATGCTGCTTCAGGACAAAGTCGCGCTGGTTACGGGATCGACTCATAACATTGGGCTGGGCATTGCCCGTGCCTTCGCTCGCGAGGGCGCCAAGGTCATTGTGCATTCGCGCCATGAAGAGGACGCTACAAAAATCGCTGGAGAAATTCGCGGCGACTATTTTACCGCTGACGTCGCGCACCGCGACCAAGTGGCCGCGATGTTCGATCACATCCGCAGACAACATAGACGTCTGGATATCTTGGTTAATAGCGTGGCTCACTCCACAAGCGGTGGCGTGTTGGACGTGTCACTTGATGAATGGAACCGGATCATGACCATTAATTTGACCGGTTACTTTCTCTGCATTCAACACGCCGGCAAGATGATGAGAGAACAAGGGGGCGGAGCCATCATCAACATCTCCGCCGGCTCCGGCGAGAGGTCGAGCCCCGGCGGCGCCGCTTATTCGGTATCCAAAGGCGCGATCAATTCGCTCACCCGCCAAGCGGCGGCTGATCTCGCGCCTTACAACATTAGAGTGAATGGGATTATCTCCGGGCTCGTCGGTACGCCGATGGGTCAAAAGGATATGGGAAATCGCAAACCGGAATACGACATGATTCCTTTGCGCCGTATCGGCCAACCGGAAGACGTCGCCGAAGCCGCGGTTTTCCTGGCCTCCGACAAAGCAAGCTACATTACCAACATCATTTTGCCGGTGGATGGCGGCCGTTTGAACGCCATGAGCAGCGCTAGCTCCAGATGACTTGAGTCGGCGTACGTCGTTCCATGCGACTGCCTTTATCCCTCGATGGTTGGTTGCTCTTCGCCACCTGCGGCGTTCGCTCATTCGCCTACGGATTTCTGTCCGTTGTTCTCGGCCTCTATCTCGACGCCATTGGACTCACGACAACCGCCATTGGTTGGATATTCGCTGCCGCGCTCGCCGGCGGCGCCGTGATGACGATTGTCATTACAACCGTGGCCGACAGGTTTGGTCGAAAAACATTGCTGATTCTGGGCGCTGTGCTCATGGGGATTGCGGGTTGGGTTTTTGCTATCAGCAATGATCCGTTGTTTCTTACCCTAGCTGCGATCTTTGGCACTATAAGCCCGTCCGGAAAGGAAGTGGGCCCGTTTCTCTCTGTCGAACAAGCGATTCTCCCTCAAACCGCTGAGGATCAACACCGAACCACCGTCTTCTCCGCCTACAATCTCATCGGTTCGCTCTGCGGCGCGTTGGGTGCGTTGGCCGTCGGGTTGCCGTCACTGTTTTCAATTCCGCAAATTACTGGTTACCGGTTTCTAATCTGGGGTTACGTGATTTGCGCCGTCGTGATGATGGCTGTATTCGCCTTGCTATCACCGGCCATCGAGACGAAGAACCAAACGGTTTCACAGAAGCGAGTGATCGGTGTGCAACGATCCCGTGGCGTCGTGGCGAAGTTGGCGGGACTTTTCGCCTTGGATGCTTTCGCCGGCGGTTTCATCGTGCAAAGCATCGTCGCCTATTGGTTTTACCTCCGCTATAAGACTGATCTGAACGCTTTGGGCGGGATTTTTTTCGGAACGAATCTTCTGGCCGCTCTCTCTTTTCTCGCCGCGCCCGCGATCGCCCGGCGTTTCGGACTCCTGAACACTATGGTCTTCACACATCTGCCATCGAACATTTTGCTTCTGCTGGTCCCTTTGATGCCGAATTTGGAGCTTGCTGTTGTGATGCTGCTCGTGCGGAACTTACTCTCGCAGCTTGATGTGCCGACTCGCCAGTCGTATTCGATGGCAGTCGTCGACGCTGACGAGCGAGCAGCTTCAGCGGGAATCCTCTCCGTCGCTCGCAACGGCGGCGCCGCGCTCGCCCCGCTTTTCACTGGAGCAGTGTTGGCAGTTCCGTCGTTGGGATTACCCTTCTTATTGGCAGGCGGGTTGAAGGTTGTTTATGACCTTTGGATCTTCGCGGTTTTTCGGAAGGTGAAACCGCCGGAGGAGGCAAACTGATCGGTTGCGTCATCGCGGACTAATCTTTAACCATCCATCTAATTCTTCGAAGAAGAAGGTCACAGGTTTGGAGGAATCCCAGACGTTGTTGGACGCCCTGTCCCTACTCAGATACGCGCCATCACTTCTCCCCCAACGGCGGTCAACAAGACCACCAGCCAAGGGGGACATTTCCAAAACATCAGGAGCCCGAAAGCAACGAGTCCAAGCCCGAAGTCTGCGGGTGAATGGATCGCGCTCGTCCACACAGGGATATACAAAGCGGTCAGCAGCAGTCCGACCACAGCGGCGTTGACGCCTTTCAGAGCAGATTGGAAGACCGGCACCAAGCGAAGCAGGTCCCAAAAAGGAAGTGCACCAGTGACCAAGAGAAACGAAGGAAGGAAAATTGCCACGAGAGTGAGGAACGCTCCCGTCCATCCATTGGGCTCAGTTCCCATGACCGCGCCGAGGTAAGCAGCGAAAGTAAAGAGCGGCCCAGGAACGGCCTGAGCAGCGCCGTAGCCCGCCACGAATTGTTCGTTGGTCACCCATCCGGGGCCAACTACCTCCGCCTGGAGCAAAGGCAAGACCACGTGGCCCCCGCCAAAAACCAGTGATCCGACACGGAAAAAACTATCAAAGACTTCGAGCGCATGGCTGGGCGCAATTTGTCGCAGGAGCGGTAAGCCAATGAGAAGTGTAAAGAAGATAATCCAAGCCGCGATTCCTGTCCTTTTTCCAACTGGAAACCGCATGTGCGAGAGTGAAGAAGAAGAGGCCGTCGCGGAAAAAATGATTGAGCCAACAATCCCCGCAATGGCAATGGATGAAAGCTGCCCAAAGGCAGTTGGCCATGACAGCGTGACTAATGAAGCGAGAATGGCAAGCGTTGCGCGTTCACGATCCGGACAGAGAGAACGAGCCATCCCCCAGACCGCCTGAGCAACTACTGCGACGGCGACGATCTTCAGGCCATGCAACCATCCGGCGTCGGCAGCATTTGCGAAAGCGCCGATTCCGAAAGCGAAGGCGATAAGCGCAAGGGCTGACGGTAACGTGAAACCCAGCCAGGCGGCGAATCCTCCAGGAAGACCTGCACGGGCGATTCCAATTGCAATACTCACCTGACTGCTGGCCGGACCGGGTAAAAACTGGCAGAGAGCCACGAGATCGGCATAGCTTTGCTCATCGATCCATTTCCTGCGCTTAACGTATTCCTCATGGAAGTAACCGAGATGAGCGATGGGGCCACCGAAAGAGGTTAGCCCCAAGCGCGTCGAGACTCCAAGGACTTCAAGGAGAGAACCCTGGCTTTGACCGCGCAGGATTTCGTTGGCCGTACTTGCGGACTGCTCACTCATGACGTTCAGCTACCTCTTCGAAAGAAAGCTCGGCGATTTCCAATGTCTTCAGAGCGGTCTCCAAATCCTCGCTTGGATGAGTCTTAAAAGACTTGCCGGTCCTCAGGCGTTCTGTCAAGCGGTAAAAAGAAAGGATTCGCAAAACCGCTAGCCGAGATGATGAGCAATCGGGGCTTTCGCTTTTGCATTGCACATATGCGACGATACAACGGTTCTCAAAGTATCCCTGGCTTCTGTTCGGTAGCATGTCCATCGTTTTTCCTTCCCACGCTGGAGGGAGAGGAGTTAGTAAGAATGTCGGAAATCGGGATAGATGTGCTCATTATTGCGCTGCTCATTCTGGCTAATGGTATGTTCGCGCTTTCCGAGGTGGCTGTGGTTACGGCGCGAAAGTCCCGTCTTCAGGATTGGGCGAGCAAGGGTAATACGAAGGCAAAAACAGCTTTGGAGCTTGCCAACACACCCAACCCTTTCCTATTGGCGGTACAAATAGGCATCACCTTAGTCGTCATCCTGGCGGGCGCATTTGGGGGGAGAGCTCTTGCCGACCCCGTGGCAGCCTCCATCGCCTTTGTTCCCGTCTTCGAACCCTACAGCCAGGCCCTTGCCTTGGCGTTGGTGGTCCTTGGCATCACCTACTTTTCGCTCGTCATCGGCGAATTGGTTCCCAAGCGTCTCGCTGCGCGCTATCCCGAGACAGTCGCGACTGTCGTTGCCATCCCCCTCCGCTGGTTCTCGAAGATATCGTCCCCGATGGTTCGCCTCCTGAATATTTCCACTGACGCGGTGTGCTACCTCTTTGGGAAACAGCAAGCTCAAGAAGCGTCGGTTACGGAGGAGGAGATCAAAACGTTGGTTCAACAAGGCACTGAGGCGGGTGTCTTCGAGGAATCGGAGCAAGACATGATGGAAGCCGTGCTCCGTCTGGGCGATAAGACCGCTCGGTCGCTCATAACGCCAAGAACAAAGATTGCGTGGATCGATCTTGGAGACTCCATCGAACAGATTCGCGAGAAAATCATTCAAAGCGGTCATTCCCGGTTTCCAGTAGCGACGGAAACTCTCGATAATGTCACCGGCATAGTGCAAGCGAAAGATTTGTTGGCCATGAGTCTAGCGGGAAGGCCTTTGGATCTGAAAGCTCTGATACAACAGCCGCTGTTTGTTCCCAGGACGATTTCTGTCTTGGCCTTGTTGGAATCCTTCAAGAAGTCCGGCAAGCATATTGCGTTGGTGGTCGACGAATATGGTGGCATCGAGGGATTACTGACGCACCATGATATTCTAGAGGCTATTGCCGGCGACATGCCTTTGGGCGCGAAGCCTAACGATCCAAAAGCTGTGCAGCGTCACGATGGCTCTTGGCTGTTGGACGGCATGCTCAGCGTAGACGAATTTAGAGAAATCTTTCATCTAGAAAGCTTACCTGGAGAAAAAAAAGACGCCTACCAGACTTTGGGCGGTTTCGTGTTTACCCAGATGGGACGCGTTCCGTCCGTAGCCGAATCGTTTGAATGGAATGATTTGCGCTTTGAGGTTGTAGATATGGACGGAAAGCGGATCGACAAGGTGCTGGTCACTTCCGTCGAGAAAAAAGAAGCGGAGCCCGCCGTCAAATCGGAGTTTGTGCATCGAGATTGATCCGAAATCTGAAATTAGTCGGCCCACCTAGTTCCGCAGTTTTGATAACGCTGGAGAAGGTCAGCGCCGGGTGGAAAAATTGGGCCGTATTTGTTAGAGGGTTTCAAGGAGATCGCCGTAATGTTGAAAGTCATTCCTGTAGAAGAAGCCATAGGGATGCCACTGGCCCACGACATCACCGAGATCGTGCCCGGCAAGCATAAAGGTCCCGCCTTTCGGCGTGGCCACATCGTGCGAAAGGAAGATATCTCAAAACTGCTCGACGTGGGGAAAAGACATCTGTACGTTATGGAGCTCGAAAAAGATGAGCTCCATGAAGAAGACGCAGCGCGTCGATTGGCCAAGGCGGCCGCGGGTCCGAATCTCAAATTGACCGACCCGGTGGAGGGACGGGTCAATCTGGTAGCGGAAATATCGGGCTTGCTGAAAATCGATGCTGATCTTCTCTATCGCTTCAATTCATTGGGTGATCTAATGATGGCTACCCTGCCGTCGAATCGTTATGTGAGGCAAGGCGACGTGGTGGCGGGCACCCGAACGATCCCGGTGGTTGTGAAAGAGGCTTTGATCGAGCAAGCCGAAGCCCTGTGCAAGGATCATCCAATCGTGAAGGTTTTGCCGACGCCCTCGCGCAAGATTCATCTGATCGTAACCGGCAGTGAAGTTTATTCCGGCCGAATCAAGGACGGTTTCGAACCTGTGGTAAGAAAGAAAGTCGCCGAAATGGGCTCGGACCTTGCAGACAAGCAATTGGCGACGGATGATCCGGATCAGATTTCCAAGCTCATTAAGAACGCGCAGGGGGCAGGCGCTGAGATCATTCTGGTCAGCGGCGGCATGTCCGTCGATCCCGACGACAAAACCCCCGAAGGCATCCGCCGCAGCGGCGCGAAAGTGGAGTCGCATGGATTCCCTATCCTGCCTGGCTCGATGTTTGTCATGGCTTATTTGAACGAAACACCGGTCTTGGGGCTATCCGGTTGCGTACTTCATGACCCGTTTACGGCTTTCGACATTTTGTTGCCGAGACTGTTGGCGGGAGAGAAAATTACCCGGGCCGACATCATGGCCATGGGACATGGCGGGCTGCAAAAAAAACACGACCACTAACGGAAATAGACGATGGAAGATGGAGGAGGCTATCCTCGATCTTCCATCCTCAATCCTCGGTTTTGGAAGGGAAAGAGCTATGGACGTTTTGCGAACTCTCAAAGAGCGCTGTGATCCAAAATACGCGGCATTAATCGTCGTCGACGTGCAGAATGATTTCGTCAGCCCGGAGGGCAGTGCGGGAAAAAGAGGCGAGGATGTGAGCGCGGCGTTAGCCATGGTGCCGAATCTTCTACGGCTAATCAATGAAGCGCGGCGCATTGGCCTAACTGTTGTTTACATCAGGACGACGCATAGCGAATGGACCGACACTCCTTCTTGGATCTATCGTAGCTCACAAAAAAGCGGCCTGAACACTTGCCGAGAAGGAACCTGGGGCGCGGAGTTCTATGACGGCATCGCACCGCTTCCCAGTGAGAGAGTGGTAATTAAACATCGCTACAGTGCCTTTATCAACACTGACCTAAACACGGTCCTCAAGGCACGCAATATTCAGAGCGTTCTGGTGTGCGGGGTGGCCACCAATGTCTGTGTCGAGACCACGGCGCGCGACGCCTATATATATGACTATTATGTAACTATGATCGATGACTGCTCCGCGGCTTATGAAGCAAAGTTGCATTTGGGCACGCTGGAGAACATGCGACGTCACTTTGGCTTGGTGGCGTCTTCAACCGAGATCATCGGGACGTGGAAAGGGCTGGAGAAACAGGCGGTGGGGTTATAATTACCGTTCAGTAAGTTCAAAGCGGTTAATAAAAAGGCCTGGCAGGAATCCTGCCAGGCCTTTTGCGTTCAAGGTTCTTAAAGCAATGAGCCTGTGCTACGGAACCTACTTCATCAATTCGGCATTGATTCTCTCTAGCGCTTCCGGCGGTGGCTGAAGGTCATCCTGGGTCAATTCAGATAACGGTATGTCGCAGAGATTCAACTCTTCAGCAAACTCCTTGCGATTCGGATTGTAGTAAATCAAGCCCGTCAAAAACTTTCCTTCGGCAATAGCCGCGTGGATCGCTGAGATCGCTTGCATCTTGTTGGTGGGATCGTAGTCTTTACTTAGCTTGTGCAAAATGATGTGCGAGCCGTCGTGCAATTCCACCGCGTGATCGGTCCCTTCATCATAATCGGCTTCGATATTTTCGTAAGGCGGAATGAAATCGATGTCATGGATCGGGTCGAGGTGGCCTTTAGCATATTTGAGGCTCTTGGTGGATCCTTCGTGGTTGTTGAAGGTTACACAGGGGCTAATAACGTCGAGAATGGCACTTCCCGAATGGGCCAGAGCACCTTGGATCAAGGGGGTGAGCTGTTTGCGATCGCCGGAAAAACTACGGGCGACATAAGTGGCTCCAAGTGTAATTGCCAACTCGGCCATGTCGATGGCGGGAATATCATTGACCTTTCCGCCTTTCATGACGGAGCCGACATCGGCGGTGGCGGAGAATTGGCCTTTGGTTAGTCCGTAAACGCCATTATTTTCTATTATGTAAGTGATATTCACGTTACGCCGCATCATGTGGCAAAAGTTGCCCAAGCCAATAGCAGAGGTGTCACCATCGCCGGAAACCCCTATGGGCATCAACGCGTGGTTGGCCAGATTAGCGCCGGTTGCCACCGCTGACATTCTGCCGTGAACGGCATTAAAGCCGAATGATTGACTCAGAAAATAGGCGGGCGTTTTGGAGGAACAGCCGATACCGCTCAATTTAACCACCTTGCGAGGGTCAATGCTATTTTCGAAATACGCGCGCATGACCGACGCTGAAATCGCGTCGTGACCGCAGCCTCGGCACATGGTGGAGGGCGCCCCTTCATAGTCCTTTTCCGTTAAGTTAATCCGATTGAGTTTTGCTTCTGCCATGATTCTACCTTACATCTGTGCTGTTTTTAATTCCGCCGATTGTGCTGCATCGAAGATTTGTTTTACCACTTCCCCGGCGGTAACTGGGAGTCCATTGTAGACCAAAATGCTGATGATTTTTGATCCCAGGTCAGGATGCTCGTCTTTTATGATTGCCGCCATCTGAGCATCGCGGTTCTGCTCTACGAAGTATATGGTGTCATGCTCCACCAAGAAATCCCGTACCTCCTTCGTAAGCGGCAGGGCCCGGATTAACATGTGGTTGGTTTTCAACCCCCGGGCTTTCAACCTGTCCCGAGCCTCGCGCACCGCCTCATAGCTGGAACCATAACAAATGATTCCGGTTTTGACCCCTCTTTCCTTCTCCACGATTGGCTTGGGGACAAATTTCCGGGCGGTCTCAAACTTCTTTTTCAGTCGATCGAGAATGTATTTATAGTCGTTTTCATCTTCGGAGTACCTGGCGTCGGCGTCGTGGCCCGATCCGCGTGTGAAATAGGAGGCCATGCGGTGCTGATTTCCGGGGACGGTTCTGTAAGGTATGCCGTCGCCGTCCTGATCAAAGTAACGGCGGAACTTTTTGCCGGCTTTGGTCCATTCCTCAAGTTGCTCTGCGCTTAATCGCTTGCCGTAGTCGTAGGGTTCTTTTTCCAATTTGAGAGGGTCCGAAGACCAAAAATTCATACCCAGATCGAGATCCATAGCCACGAAAACCGGCGTTTGAAATCGGTCAGCGAAATCGAAACTCCGGCGCGCGAAATCAAAGCAGGAATTCATGTCATGGGGAATCAACAGAATATGGCGAGTGTCGCCATGGGAAGCACCATACATGAGAGAGATGTCCGCTTGCTGCGTCCGTGTCGGGAGACCGGTCGAAGGGCCGCCGCGCTGGATGATAAAAAACACGCACGGAATCTCGGCATAGTAGGCGAGGCCGATAGTTTCGTTCATCAATGAGACCCCGGGCCCGGAAGTAGAGGTCATGGCGCGGGCTCCGGCCCACCCAGCACCGGCAACCATGCCTGCGGACGCGATCTCATCTTCAGCCTGAACGATGGCATACGTTCGTTTATCGTTTTTGGGCTTGCGCAACCGGGGCAGGTAATACTCCATGGCTTCTGCGAGGGAGCTCGATGGCGTGATGGGATACCAACAAATGACCGAGGCTCCACCGTAAATCGCCCCCAATGCGGCCGCCGTGTTGCCCTCCGTTATGATTTTGCCTTTGTTGCCATTAGGGATCACCTGCAGCCGAGCGATATTTTGCGTGAAGCCTTTCTCCTTTACGTACTGGTAGCCGGCGTCGATACAAAGAAGGTTAGACTCGATCACTGCGGGTTTTTTCCCGAAGGTGTCCTCCAGCACGGCCTTGATAACCTCCATATCAATGCCGAACAAATAGGCCAGCGCGCCGACGTAGATCATGTTGCGTTGTTTTGCGCGTAGAGGTGAAGCTGGTACCAGTTTCGCGATTAACTTATTGGCCGGAACACCTACGTATTGAATCCCATCACGTTTCAAATGAGCTGGGAGGGGAGTGGAGTCATCATGGAGAATCAAACCGCCATCCCGCACCCGGTAAATGTCCTTGGCGGCGGTAGCGTCATTGAACATGACCATCACGTCGATAACGTCTTTGCGGCTTAAATAGCCCTCGGCGGAGGCCCGAATTTGGTACCAAGTGGGCAAGCCCTGAATATTCGATGGAAACATATTCTTCGAAGAGCAGGGAATGCCCATTTTAAAGATCGCCTTGAACAGTATGTTGTTCGAGGATGCGCTTCCTGACCCGTTCTCGGTGGCGACACAGATGTTTAGATCATTGATTGTAGGGGTATCCAAAATGCGACCTCCTTCAGAATACAATTCTCCAATCCTAGCATATTTCTCTTAAAAGACAATATGTTAGCCTGGTGTATACTGATCCTCGGAATCATAGTATTCCTGGACTTCTTTCCAGGTTTGTCGAACCCTTTCGTCGATGTTGAAGGCAGCGGCGTATTGTAAGATATCGGGCATAGAAACGATGCCTATAAGTTCACCCTCTGGGTCTATAACCGGCAGGTTTCTGATGTCTCGCCTGTACATCTCAGTCAAAGCTTCGCCAATGAGCGCTGTACCCGCCATTGTGACTAGAGGCGAGGTCATCACTTGCTTCACCTGAGTCTTTTTCGTATCAATCCCCTTGGCAGCGACCCGTTTGAGAACGTCCCGTTCGGTAAAGATACCACGCGGTTTTCCAGCGGCCGAAACGACAATCGAGGCGACGCCTCTTTGGATCATGAGGTCGATGGTTTCATAAACCGATGAGCTTTCGTCTACGGACAAGGCCCCGCCCGACACAAGGCTTCCAAGTGTTTTCGTCTCGCTCATTCCTTGCCCCAACTCGACCGCAAGTCCAAGAATGCGGCGCATAGAGACGATGCCGACGATTTTTCCTCTCTTTCCGCGCACCAGGAGATGGCGGTACTTTCCTCGGTACATTTTGCCAAAAGCTTCGATGATGTGAGTTTCCTCGCGGACCGCGCGTATCGGCGAGGTCATCACTTCTTTGATCAGTGATTTTCGAGGGTCGCTGTTATTGTTCACGACCCGCTTCAGAACGTCTTTTTCAGTAAAAATGCCAACCGGCACTTCCTTATTTGTGACGATAATGCGCCCAACGTCGGCCGCTACCATCATTTCCAAGACCTCTTGAATCGAACTTACGACCGAGGCAGTCGTTAAGTTCGTAGTCATTATCTCGCTGACTTTGTTAGAAAGCACAGGACACCTCCATAGATGGCGAATTACTCGAAGGTCCTAATAACTACGGGGCGAGCGTCTAAATTAATATAACATCTTTTCCCCTTCGGGGCACAAGCAGGGTCGAAATATTTTTCTCGTGTCCATAGTCGATGCGGAGGATTGCGACCGGGCGGAGAAGCGTGTTAGATATATATCGTTTCCAGGGAGCCGTATCATGAGCCGCAGGGAAACCGAATTCGATCGCGAGCTGGTCACCGAGACCAAGAAAAAGCTCAAAAAACCTCCCCTCTACAAAGTTTTACTGCACAATGACGATTATACTACCAAGGAGTTCGTTGTGCAGGTGTTGCAGTACGTTTTCCATAAGGAACATACCGAAGCGGTTCAAATCATGCTCCATGTACACAAAAAAGGCATTGGAGTGGCCGGCGTTTATACCTATGAGGTCGCGGAAACCAAAGTGACTTTGGTCGAAGGTCTGGCCCGGCAGCACGAATATCCACTGAAATGCACGATGGAAGAGGCTTAGAATGATCAGCAAGGAGCTGGAAGGAACGCTAAATACGGCTTTGAAGGAAGCGAAGAGCCGGCGCCATGAATATGTCTGCTTGGAGCATCTTCTTTACGCCTTGCTGCAAGACAAAGACGCCAGCGGCGCGATCATTAATTGCGGCGGCGACATCGACCGGCTCCGGAAGGGTTTAGAGGAGTTCTTTCAAACCCATCTGGAGACTCTTCCCGGGGGGTCGGACCATCAACCTCAGCAGACCCTCAGCTTTCATCGCGTGCTGCAGCGTGCGGTGATCCATGCTCAGTCGGCGGAAAAAAAGGAGATCAACGGAGGTAATCTATTAATCGCGATGTTTCGCGAGCCGGATTCCTACGCGGTCTACCTCTTGCAGGAACAAGGTATCACGCGCTTCGATCTGGTGAATTACATTTCCCATGGAATCTCAAAGATTGCGACGGCAGAGGAATGGCCTCAGAGCGAGGAGGAGCAGGGTGAAGAGGAAAAACCGGACCGGCGGGTCAAACCTCTCGAAGCTTTCGCAGTTAACTTGGTAGCGAAAGCCCAGCAAGGCAATATCGACCCGCTCATCGGACGGGACGACGAGATCGAACGGACGATTCACGTTCTCTGTCGGCGGCGCAAGAATAATCCGATTTACGTCGGCGACCCCGGCGTCGGAAAAACGGCGTTGGCCGAGGGGCTGGCGCTGAAAATCCATCACGGCGAAGTCCCTGACGTTCTGAAAGACGCTGTGATCTACGCGCTCGATATGGGCGCGCTACTCGCCGGCACGAAATTTCGCGGCGATTTCGAGGCGCGTCTAAAAGGGGTTTTAGCCGGTCTTAAAAAACTGCCCAACTCCATTCTTTTCATCGACGAGATTCACACCATCGTCGGCGCCGGCGCAACCAGCGGCGGGTCGATGGACGCCTCAAATATTCTAAAGCCCGCCCTCGCGTCGGGAGAATTGAAGTGTATTGGTTCGACGACGTATCATGATTACAAGAGCTACTTTGAAAGAGATCGGGCCTTAGCGCGCCGTTTCCAGAGGATCGAAGTTCCCGAACCCAGCCAGGACGAGGCCTACAAAATCCTTGAGGGCTTGAAGCCGCACTATGAGAAACACCACGGAGTCCACTACAGCACCGGAGCTATTCGCGCGGCGGTCCAGCTTTCAGCCAAGCACATTAACGATCGAAAATTGCCGGATAAAGCCATCGACGTTATTGACGAAGTCGGCGCAGCGGTGAAAATCCAGCCGCCGGACAAGCGCAAGAAATCCATCGGTGCGAAAGATATTGAAAGAATCGTCGCCAAGATCGCCAAAATTCCACCCCGTAGCGTTTCGACATCGGACAAGGAACAACTGCAAAATCTGGACAGAGATTTAAAGCTAACCGTCTTCGGCCAAGATACGGCCATCGACACGCTGACAAGCACGATAAGACTTTCGCGTTCAGGTCTCGGCCATCCCGAAAAACCCATCGGTTGTTTCCTCTTCTCAGGCCCCACAGGCGTTGGCAAGACGGAGGTGGCGAAACAACTGGCGCAAATCATGGGCATTGAGTTTATTCGCTTCGACATGAGCGAATATATGGAGAAGCACACGGTCTCCCGCCTGATCGGCGCGCCTCCGGGTTATGTCGGTTTCGACCAGGGGGGTCTCCTGACCGACGCCATCAACAGAAATCCGTATGCCGTGCTGCTCCTCGATGAAATAGAGAAGGCGCATCCCGATTTGTTCAATATTCTCCTTCAGGTGATGGACCACGCGGCCCTTACGGACAACAATGGTAAGAAAGCTGACTTTAGAAACATCATCTTAATCATGACCACCAACGCGGGCGCGCGGGAGATGAGTGGCGCGCCGCTGGGCTTCGGTGCACGGTCCAATGCCGGCAAAGGCAAAGAAGCGATTGAAAAGATGTTCAGCCCTGAATTTCGCAACCGCCTCGACGCGATGATTGTCTTTAATTCGTTGAGCATGGAAATTATCGAACGGGTAGTGGATAAATTCATTATCGAGCTCGATCACCAGCTCAACGAGAAGAAGGTTTTCTTGCAACTCACCGTAAAGGCGCGACGCTGGCTCGCGGAAAAAGGCTACGACCCGTCCTTTGGGGCGCGCCCGATGGCGCGGTTGATTCAAAACGAGATCAAACGCGTCTTGGCCGACGAAATTTTATTCGGCCGACTTCAGAGCGGCGGCAAGGTCGAGGTGGACGAAAACGAAAACAAGCTCGCGTTCACCTACAGTCCGCTCGCCCCCTAAAAAATCCTCCGCCTGTTGGTTTCGTTCCGCATTCGGTGCCGGTTTTCATGGAACAACTGATCGTCGCGGTATTTTTTGCCCTCTTTGCCCTCGAATTTGTCGTCGAGTTTGGTCTTAACGAGTTAAACCTCCGCTATGTGCGCGCGTATTGGGCAGAAAAGAAGCTCCCTGATTTTTTCCAACGAAACATGAGTGCCGAAGAGTACGAAAAGTCCGTTCAGTACACCCTCACGAAAGCGCAATTTCAACGTTGGGCGGAGATCTACGGTCGACTGGTCACCCTGATCGTTCTTTTTGGCGGATTGCTTCCGTTCATGGATCGCTTCTCGAAAGATCTAGCCAGCCGGTTCTTTTCGATAACGCACGCTCAAGGGTTAATTTTCTGCTTTGGCGTTGCTCTGGTTTTCTCCATAGCGAGTTTGCCCGCCGATCTTTATTCGACCTTTAAGCTCGAAGCGCGCTTCGGCTTCAACAAGACGACTTGGAAGCTGTATTCGACCGATAAGCTCAAAGGACTCGTGCTCGGTATCCTCATCGGATTGCCCTTTCTTTTCGTTGTCCTCTGGCTGATGGAGGCAACCGGCTCTTATTGGTGGATCTGGACATTTTTCTTCGTTTCGGGATTCCAGCTGCTGATGGTGATTGTTTATCCTACGCTGATCGCGCCGCTGTTTAACAAGTTCGAGCCGTTGCCCGAAGGCGAGTTACGGGATCGAATACTGCGTCTGGCAGAGCAGGTGGGCTTTAAGACGAACGGAATTTTTTCGATGGACGGATCGAAACGCTCGGCGCACTCCAACGCTTACTTCACCGGGATCGGAAAGACGAAACGAATCGTTCTGTTCGATACCTTGATTGCACAGATGACCCTTGATCAGGCAGTCGCGGTGCTGGCGCACGAGATGGGCCATTATAAAATGAAACACATTCGCCGCATGCTGGTGGTTCAGACAGTTTTTCTTCTTTTCGGCCTTTATATCTTAAGTTTTCTGCTGAACTACAGACCTCTATTCGCGGCCTTTGGCTTGGACAATCCTTCGAACCCTGCCGCGCTTGTGCTTTTCAGTTTGCTCTCCGGGCCGTTTACCTTCTATCTGGGCCCGTTAATCAACCGGCTTTCCCGCAAGCACGAATACGAGGCTGATCGATTTGCCATTCAGACGCTCCGCAACCGTCGGCCTATGGAGGAGGCGCTGATTAACCTAACGGTCAAGAATCTGTCGAATCTGACGCCGCACCCATGGTATTCCGCCTACCATTATTCTCATCCCACGCCAACAGAACGGATCGGCGCAATCCGGGCGATTTCAGTTTGACTATCCGATTGTTTGCTTAAAAGTGGGCAATCAAGAAATGGTCGGGGCGAGTGGATTTGAACCACCGACTTCACGGTCCCGAACCGTGCGCTCTACCAAGCTGAGCCACGCCCCGACCCGCTCAAATTAGCACACCGAGAGGAGAAAACAAGTTACTCGTCGTGGCTCGCCGGGCGAAAAAACGAAGATCGAGGATGGAAGATTGAAGATCGCGAAACTCGATCCTCCATCTTCTATCCTCTATCCTCCATTACCATCCCGACTGCCTTGCGCATCCGGCGGATGGTTTCGGCGTAATTCGGTGTCTTGAAGATGCCGGAACCCGAGACGATAACTTCCGCTCCGGCGCGCACTACACGATCGATGTTGTCCGCTTTTATGCCGCCGTCAGCTTCGACGAGGATGGACAGTTTCTTTTGGTCGATCACCTTTCTGACTTGTTCGATCTTTGGTAGGACATCTGGAATGAAAGCCTGGCCGCCGAAACCGGGGAAAACGGTCATCATCAGGATCATGTCGACGTTGGGAAGACAGCCGGTTACCTTTTCCAGAGGCACGTCGGGATTCACGGCGATTGACGCTTTGGCGCCAAGCTCGCGGATCTTCTTTAAACTTAGATTCGGATCTTGACAGGTATCCGGATGAATCGAAACCCAGTCGGCGCCGGCCTTGATAAACTCCGGCGCATACTTATCCGGATCGGTGATCATCAAGTGCACGTCCAGTGGTATTTTGGTTACTTTTCGGATCGACTCGACAACGACGGGTCCAATGGTGATATTGGGCACGAAGTGGCCATCCATGACATCCACATGGAGCCAGTCAGCCCCAGCCGCTTCAACAGCCTGGATTTCATCCTTAAGACGGCTGAAATCGGCAGACAGGATTGAAGGAGCGATTTTTAACGCGTTCATTTAACCAACCTTCTCATACGAGCGGCGAAAAAACCGTCGGTGTCATGCCGGTGCGGTAGGGCGATGTAATAACTGCCCGCAACCAAAGAACTGGCCTCTCCAGGAAGATAACCCGCCGCATCGTCCAAGACAAATTCCTTATGGTGTTCTAAGAAATCTTCCACGACATTTTCGTTCTCATCCTTAGTGAGTGTGCAGGTGGAGTAGACTAGAACACCCCCAGGCTTTAGGTAGTGAACCACTTGATCGACAATTTTCTTCTGCAAGTGGCTCAATCTTTTAATGTCGGTTTCATTCCGATGCCATTTAATTTCGGGGTGGGATCTCAAAGTACCGAGACCGCTGCAGGGCGCGTCAATAAGAATGCGGTCGTAGGGCCTGCGTAATGCAGCGGGTAGCTGATGGCTGACGTCGCTTTGAGCGGCACAGAGCGACATCAACCCCAGCCTCGCGGCGTTTTCTCGAATCTGCGCGATCCCTTTTTCTGATTTATCCAGCGCGATCAACTTACCGGCGTCCCCCATGAGCTCAGCGATGTGGGTGGTCTTGCCGCCTGGCGCAGCGCAAGCATCGAGGATCCGTTCACCCTTTTGAGGAGAAAGTAGATAGCTGACGAGCTGCGACGCCTCGCCCTGAACTTGAAACAACCCTTCCTGAAAACCTGGGAGCTGATCCACAGGAGAACGCGACTTTACCGATATTCCCACCGGCGACCATCGAGTGGCGACGGCTGAAACACCACTCTTTAACAGTAAAGCGAGTAATGCTTCCCTGCTACTCCTGTAAGAATTTACACGCAGCACCAGAGGGGCTGCTTCGTTATTGGCTTTCATCAGCGCTTCGGTCTCTTCGCGGCCGAAATAGTCAAGCCATTTGTTTGCCAACCACTGGGGATGAGAGTGCTCAGTGGCGAGGGTCGCTTGCCACTGAGCACTAAGTTGACGCTCCGCGGTTTTGTCCTTCTCTCTCAGTAAGTTGCGCAGAACTGCGTTAACAAACCCAGCTACCTTGTCCCCGCCATGGGCTTTGGCAAGCTGGACGGCTTCATTGACGGCCGCGTAATCGGGGATCTTGTCGAGAAAGAGCAACTGGTAAAAGGCAACGCGAAGAAGGTTTCTGATGAAAGGATCGGTATCTTCTAAAGAGCTGCGTAGGTAAAGATTCAGTCGCGCGTCGATCTTGCCGCGCCAGCGGAGGGTTCCGTAAGCAAGCTCTGTAAGAAGAGCGCGGTCGCGATCGGAAAGTGCCGCAGTTTTGAGGCTGTGGTCGAGGAGGACATCGGCGTAAGCTTTTCTAGTATCGACTTTAAAGAGAATCTCGCTTGCGAGCTGGCGAACGCCTTTGCTTCTTTTTTCATTGGAGGCGATCACCGGGTTTAATCCTTGCCCCTCTTAGGAACTCGACACCAGAAAGTCTTTTTCTGTTTTCCAACTGGACTTCTTCCAATCCGAGGAAGCCGGAGCTGGTGGCGACCCAGAGACCGTCTGTGTCGGCTCTCATGACTTCGCCTGGGCTCCCCGCTATGTTGGCTGTCACAAGCTTCGCTCGGTGAATTTTTAATAACTTTCCGCCAATGTGACTGTAGGCACCGGGCCAAGGATTGAAACCCCGCACCCGTCGTTCGATCATCATTGCGGGCTGCGTCCAGTCGATGAGACCGTCTTCCTTCTTCAAAAGCGGGGCGAACGTCACGCGGGACTCTTCTTGTTCCTGAGGCATCAACGAGCCCAATTTAAGTCTGCGCAGTGTTTCGAGGAGTAAACGAGCGCCGATGGGCGTGAGCTTGGCTTGCAATGAGCCCGTCGTCTCGTCCGAGGCTACTTCAGTGGCTTCCTGCAGGTAAATCGGTCCAGCATCCATTTTCTCGACGAGTTTCATCGTCGTGACCCCGGCTGTCGACTCTCCCTTGATGATCGTCCAGGCAGCCGGTGCCGCCCCTCGGTACTTCGGCAATAGCGAATAATGCACGTTGAGGCATCCGTACGGCGCTAAATCGAGAATCGTTTTGGGCAGGATGCGTCCGTAGGCCACAACCACAATGATCTCTGGATTCCATCCCTTCAAAGTTTCGAGAAGCTCTGGGTCGCGGATCTTTTCCGGAGCGACAACAGGCATGCCGCGACTTTCAGCTACTCTGCGCACCGGCGATGGAATACTTTTCTGGCCCCTGCCAGCCGGACGGTCAGGCCGGGTAACGACTCCTGCTATGGGATCAGGCCCCTGGATCAGCTGCTCCAGTGTGACAGCGGCAATTTGCGGAGTTCCCATAAAGACGATGGGCCAGGGGGTCGACATGAGAAATGATGTTTGATTTACAGGGGCCTAGACTTCGACAAAAGTCGAGAAATTCGGTACTAGATCATGACCCGTGGGTTTTCCGTTGGCGGAGGAGTGCCGGTGCGGAGCATCTTTTTACGTTTACGGGTATAGAGATCTCGTTTCAATCGGCTGATACGGTCGATGAAGAGTCTGCCGTCCAAGTGATCGATCTCGTGCTGCAAGGCGACAGCCAGAAGGCCCGCTGCTTCAATCTTGATTTCCTTTTCATGTTCGTCGACAGCCACAACCTCCACCTGGGCGGCCCGACGCACCTCGGCGGTAAAATCCACGACACTCAAGCAACCTTCTTCCCAGAGAATTTCGCCTTCGGACCGGGCAATGGTGGGATTGATCAGCTTGTAAACGTTTTTCTGAGGGTTTTCGAGATCGACGTCCAGGACAATGATGCGATGGAACGCTCCGACTTGATTAGCAGCCAATCCAACACCCGGCGCCGCGTACATCGTTTCGAGCATGTCGTTGACCAGCCGCAGAATGTCGCCGTTGATGTGCTCCACCGGCCGGGCGATTCTGCTCAGCCGTGGATCGGGGTATTTAAGCACCTCCAAAATAGCCATGCCTATTAAATTTCATAACATGTTGTAGGGATCGACATCAATGTGGAGGCGAACGCTACGTGATCGTGGTAGCGCATCGCGTGCTTGTTTGGCAAGCTCGAGCAACGAAGAACTCTGTTTTCCCTTTAAGAGAAGTTGCCAGCGATAGCGATTGCGCAGCTTTTCGATGGGCGCAGGTGCCGGCCCAAGTATTTCGATTTTCTCCCGGAGTCGGGCATTGTGAATTGTTTTGTCATGCAACGTCGCGCCGAGCATTCTGGCCTTCCTTTCGACCTCCTCGAATTTCGGACCCTCTAATCGAAGACAGACAAGTCGACTGAAAGGCGGGTAATTTAAAGCGCGCCGGAACTCGATTTCTGCAGCAAAGAATCCTTTGTAATCATGGTGGATCAAGTGTTGAATCGCGTAGTGATCCGGCGCGTATGTTTGAATGATGACGGTTCCTGGCTCATCGCCTCTGCCGGATCTTCCTGCGACTTGGCTCAGCAGCTGAAAGGTTCTCTCGCCGGAGCGAAAGTCCGGTAAGTTGAGCGACAGGTCGGCAAGCAGCGCGCCTACTAGTGTCACGCCGGTGACATCGTGTCCTTTGGTGATCATTTGGGTCCCGACCAAGATGTCGGTTTCGCCTTTTTCCCAACGCCGAATTAATTCCTCGTGCGACCCTCTTTTGCTTGTCGTATCTCGGTCCATGCGCGCGATGCGCGCCTCGGGCACAAGGCGATGCAGTGCCTCTTCGATCTGCTCGGTTCCGACTCCGACACCCGAAAGAGTCAGATTGCCGCATTCGGGACAAAGCGCCGTGGCGGCGCGGCGAAAATTGCAGTGATGACAGCAGACGCTTTTTTGCTTTCGGTGAAGGGTGAGGGTCACGCTGCAATAGGAACAGCGCAGCACGTGACCGCAAAGAACACATTGCAGGAAATTCGAAAATCCTCGCCGGTTGAGGAAGATCAGGCTCTGCCGCGAAGCTTGATAATTCTTTCTCAGGAACACTGCAAGCCGATCCGAGATCAGTCGATGCTCGCCTGACTGTTGTACCGGTGGCGAATCTGTCTGTGATGGAACTTTGCCGCCGTTTGGCTGCTGGCTCCGATTGAACTTTGATCTGAGATCGATGGTCTCTATGAATGGAAGGGGTCGCTGTCGCACCCGCTGGGTCATCTCCAGGAGTCGGTATCTTCCGTCCAGGGAATTTTGATAGCTCTCAATGGCCGGCGTTGCAGACCCTAAGATGACCGGGCAGGCGGACAACTTGCCACGCACCACGGCAACGTCACGTCCGTTATATCGAAGTCCCTCCTCCTGCTTGTAAGAGGGATCATGCTCCTCGTCGACGATGATAAGTCCCAGGTTCGCGAGGGGCGCAAAAACGGCTGAACGTGCACCCACCACGACATCAACGTTGCCGCGGACAATGTGCCACCATTGTGCCCAGCGCTCCGCCGCTGAAAGAGCGCTGTGCAAAATTCCGACTCTACCAGGAACGCGTGCATTGACACGATCGATCAGCTGGGGTGTCAAGGAGATCTCCGGAATCAGTATAAGACTGCCACGCCCGGCGCGCCGGGCCTGCTCCATGGCGCGGAGATAAACTTCGGTCTTGCCACTGCCCGTTACACCGTGCAAGAGGAAGGTTTCAAAACCGCCTTCCTTTAGACGATGATCAATCTTACGGAAGGCCTGTTCCTGCTCCGAATTGAGAACGAACCGGGGCTGAGCCTCCAAAGCCGGCGCGGAACCGGGTTCGAGGAATGTCTTTTCGCTTCTGGTGCGGTGGCCGGGTAGCCGCTCGCGAATCTCAACGGCGCCGATTGATTCGAGTCGTTCGATGGCGCCATACAAGTTGCCCCCGGACATTTCGCGCGTCAGAGTTTTGACGCTGAGCTTGCCCTTGCTTTGACGAAGCCGGTCAAGAATCCGCTTTTCCAAGGCATCGGAAACGTAGAAGGTTCCAGGCTTGAGGGCGATCGTTCTCTGAGTCTCGCTCCTCAGGCTTGGCGGCAAGATAGTGCTGAATACTACTCCTAAGGTGGTGAGATAGTACTGCGCGACCCACTGACTCAGCTGGAGAAGCGCGTTATCAAGGATCGGTCGCTCATCCAATGGCGCGAGGATGGCTCTCGTTCCCGGCACAACGGTTTCCCGCAACAATTCGAGCACAACGCCGGTTACCTTCCGTTTGCCGAGGGGAATCAATACCCTCATGCCGATCTCGATTCGTTCCCATAGCGGGTCTGGAACTTTGTAGATCAGAGGCTCTTTTAGAGGCGTGGGAATAGCGATCCGAGCAAATTTTCCCGCCTCTTTATTCATGCCCGGATTCTTATCGGTGGGCGCGATCAAAAGCAATCAACATTTCTGTCTTACATTACGCACGTTGTTCAAAATTGTAAAAATTGGTTGCATCAGCCGAAAATTTTGCACTCCGGTGCATTCCAGTGCGGCGAACTGGGTTGAAAAATCAACGATTCGCTGCCGTCCTCTTACATGGCAGAGGTCTTGCTTACCCAAGGCGCTGAGGCCTCCATAATTATTGATAATTAAGATTAATTTTGTCGATCTGAATAGTTTGATCGAATATTACAGTTCGGCGCGATCGCGCGTCCCGGCTGAAGAGGTCTGAACGCATGGACGAGAACAACGTCAAGAAAATCCGCGAAGCCAAGATGCTAAGCAAGGCAGAGCTCGCACGTATGGCAGGGCTCTCTCCTCTCACTATAGATCGCATTGAGAAAGGAAAACCCTGTCGGATGGCGACGAAGAGAAAGATTCTTTTAGCCCTAGGGTTGAAGTTTCATCAAAAGCAAAGAGTTTTTGAGTGATAACGATGGCTGGTCTCTCGAGCAAATTGAATCTCGGCTTCTTGAGTTCCATCGGGCAAAAGGACAGTTACGTTGCGTTCGACATCGGCTCGAGCTCAGTCAAAATGGTCGAGGCAGCAGTCGATAAGAGCGGGTGCCGATTGCTAAACGTTGGCGTCCTACCTCTGCCTCCTGGAGCGGTGCAAAACAACATGGTGATGGAAGGGCGCTTGGTCGCGGAAGCTATCCGAAAGCTCATCCAACAGCACGGTGTAAAATCGAGTAAGGTGATCACAGCCGTTCCAGGAAGAGCGGTCATTATAAAAAAGATTCAGATGCCTCGGCAAGACGAAGATGAACTGGAAGCCAACGTCGAGTTTGAGGCAAACAAACTCATTCCAGAGAATCTCGAGAACGTCAATCTAGATTATCAAGTCCTCGGTTATCTCGAGGACGGAAACAAAATTGAAGTGCTGCTCGTGGCGGTCAAAAAAGAGATCGTCAACAGTTTCGCAGATGTTATCGAAGCGGCAGGGCTCACGCCGACAATTATTGATGTTGACTATTTCGCAATGGAAAGCATGTATGAAACCAATTACGAGCCCCAAGCCGCTGGCGAGGTCATTGGCCTCATTCACATCGGCGCTCGCTACACGAGCATTAACGTGCTCAGCAATGGAATCTCCACCTTTACGGGCGACCTACCTGTCGGCGGCCAGGAGTTTACCGATAGTCTAAGGAGGGCGATGCAGATCTCCGATGAGGAAGCGGAGACTTTTAAGGTCGCGGGACTTATAAATGGGGACAAGGGGTCTGACTTGGAAGCGCTGCTAAGACCAGCGGCACAGTCGTTGGCAGAGGACATCCAGCGAACCCTTAGCTTATACGGCGCGATAGATTCGGAAGAAAGCATTCGAAACATTTACCTAACCGGTGGTGGAGCCAAGGTTGTTGGTTTGACCTCCGTCATGGAGGAAAGGCTTGGGGTGCCGGTACAGCTCGCGGAACCGTTTCGTAATTTTCACGTAAGTAAGAACCTTAACAAGGCGTCTTTAGCAGAAGTGGCGCCGCTGTTGGGAGTAGCCATCGGGTTGGCCATTAGGAGACCGGGCGACAAATGATACGGATAAATCTTCTTCCCGTTAAGGAACTGAAGGCGGAGGTAGTCCGGCGTCGCGAGCTCATGATCGGCGGCGTCTCCCTCGCCCTGACGGGCGTTTTGATACTTGGTGTTTATGCCTACCAGTGGCGCCAGGCTTCGGTGTTTGAAAAGGAGTTGGATGAACTCCGGAAGGAGCTCCAGGTCCTGAATGTTAAGGCGAAGGATGTCACGGAGCTACAAAGAAAGATCAAGGAGTTTGAAGGCAAGAGCAAAGTCATTGACGACATCAACAAGAAAAAGTCTGGGCCTGTGCGCGTTATGGAGAGCCTCGCCGTCGCGACTCCAAGTGCGTTGTGGCTGACCGAGTTCAAGGAGATAGGCGGGAATCTGACCATCACGGGAGTGGCCGTGGATAATCAGACCATCGCTGAATTTCTCAAAGCCTTAGCTTCTCATGCTTATTTCAATAATACGGAGCTGGTGGAAACAACTCAAAATCAGCAGCCGGGTCTACCGCCAAGGCGGTTCTTGATCAAGTCACGACTCATCTATCAACCGAATGTCGCCTCGACGAGCGCCGCAAAGCCTGTACATGCTCCCGTTACAATAAAGGACAACTCAAGGTGAACCAGCTCCTAACGCAGACTCTTGGACTTCCTCGCCAACAAAAAATTGGCATCCTGGCCGGTCTGATTATATTTCTTTTGGTGATTGGCTATTTCTACGTTTATCTTCCTGGCGACGACAAGGTAACCAAATTAGCCGAGGAGATTACAGGGGTACGCGGCGATCGCGACAAAAAAAAGGCCCTTTCGGCTAATCTCCCGAAGCTGCAAAAAGAGGCGCAGGAGTGGGATGCAAAACTTAAAGCCGCAATGGCGCAGCTGCCTAATCGCAAGGAGATTCCCGATCTCTTGAGCAGTCTTTCGACGAAAGCCAGGGAAGCGGGTTTGGAGATCTTGCTGTTCCGACCCCGAGCCGAGAACTTCCAAGAATTTTATGCCGAGATACCGGTGGATATCGTCGTGCGGGGCGGATTTTTTAATGCGGTGACCTTCTTTGACGAAGTCGGCAAATTAAACCGCCTTGTAAACATCGATAATATTGATCTGAAGAACCCCAAAGTGGGCGGCGATCAAGTCGCTTTGGAGATCTCAACGTTGGCAACCACGTATCGCTTTTTGGACGAAGCTGAACGAAAAACAGTGGCGGAAGAAAAAGCCAAGGCTGCAGCTAAAAAATAGCCGGACATGGTTACCTGGGTAAAAACAATTGTTTGTACAATCTTACTTTTCGCTCCGGGCTTCACCGGCGCCCAGGAGAAGTTGGAGACACCTTCGCAGAAAACCAAAGAGGCCGTCGATAAGTTGCTGAGAGCTCCGAGTGTCGTCGGCAAGAGCTTGCAGGACTTGAGTAACGCGGCAAAGGCCAAACTCCAGGACGCAGTTGCAGAAACCAAATCGACAAAGGCAAACTCTGAGGGCCCAGCGCCAGCTGAACAAAAGTCTGATTCGCAGTCTCCAGTGAACTCTTCAACGGTTGGAAAACGTGATCCCTTTCGGCCTTTTACGTTGAACACGCGGTTCAATAATCGTCTCCGTGAAAACCTCTCGCCCTTGGAGCGGTATGACTTAGGGCAACTAAGATTGGTGGGCGTTGTCTGGCATGTCAAGGAACCCAGCGCGATGATCGAGGACTCAGTGGGGCTTGGTTATATTGTCAAGGTGGGCACCCCGATAGGCGCAAACGACGGCAAGGTCAGGGCGATCAAACCGAATGAAATTATCATTGAGGAAACTTATGTTGATCTATTGGGGGTGAAGAAAAAGCGCGAGGTCAACATCAAGCTATCCATGGAGAAGGCGGAATGAAGAAGTCGAAGGGGAGCGGAACAACGATGTGGATGGGCGTTAAATTCAGCAGGATCAGACCTCGGTATTGGTGTTCCGTGGGTTGTCTTTTGACTGGATTCGGCTTCGGATTCGCCGGTTGTGCGCCAACGGTCAATGAGCAAAAGAATACGACGGGAGGAGTAGTGGAAGGTGCAGCCATCGCCCAAGGGCGTCCGGAGCAAAAAGGAGGACAAAGACTGGCTTCGGCAAAACAAGATACGCCGCAAACACAGTTAGTTCGAGTACAGGATCTGTCCGTCCGCGAAGAATCGGGACAAACGATTCTCCAGCTAAAACTCACGAAACCTGTTTCCCAGTATCGCCATTTTCCACTGACCCAGCCGGCGCGAGTCGTGGTGGACATGTTTGGCGATTTTGCGCGGCAAGCGGATGTGGAAAGTTTCCGGGTCGGCGCCAATGCAGTGAGCACGGTAAGCTTCAGCTCCGGCGAAGGCTATCTGCGCATGACTATAGAGACGGCGACGTCGACAGTGCCTTCCTATGTGATTACCCCCGAAGAGGGAGGAATCAAGGTCGTCTTCGGCTTTTCCGATCCTAAAGCGAGCGATAAAAGGGTATTTGACCTGGTCAGAGGTGGGAAAAAAATAGAGGCTAAAAGCGCGGCTCGGGGCACTGTTTCCACGGATGCCGGCCAGGTTGCTTCCCCTAAAGAAGAGATACCTACTGAGGGGAAAAAATACATCGGGCAAAAATTATCCCTCGACTTTAAAGACGCAGATATCAAGAACGTTTTCCGGCTGCTGGCGGAGGTGAGCGGAAAAAACATCGTGGTCACGGACGATGTTAACAGGAAGGTGACTTTACGGCTCGTCGAAGTGCCGTGGGATCAGGCAATGGATCTGATCATCAGCACGAATGGCTTGGGTAAGGACGAAATGGGAAGCGTGATTCGCATCTCGACAACCGCACGACTTGAAGCCGACAGAGTTCAGCAAAAGAAAACTGAGAGAGCCAGAGAGGATGCGGAGCCGCTGCAAACCGTGTACTTCAATATCAATTACGCCAAGGTCAAAGATTTAGAGTCCAAAGTAAAGACGTTATTGACGAAGCGTCCGGACGCCGCCTTGGTTATCGACGAGCGCAGCAACACGATGATGGTTCGCGATATCAAACAATCAGTTGATGACGTCAGCGCCCTAATTGCAAAGCTTGATACCCGTACGCCGCAAGTCTTGATCGAGTCGAATCTGATCGAAACCACCCCGAGCTTCGCGCGCGCCTTGGGCCTCCGATTTCGCTTCAGCACCCCCGGCGGGACAACCATCAGCAACGCAGCCGGGGCACCGGAGCCCTATACTGCGTTTACGCCGCTATTCCCGAACACTCCAATAGGGTTGGGTGGTAGCGTTTCGGTCATCCAGAATGCCGTCGGGGGAATTCGAGATCTAGCCAGTTCGTTGGAGGCGGCAGAACGAGAGGGCAATATACGAATCATGTCTCGACCTTCCGTGGTCACGTTGAACAATGTTGCTTCCACGATCCGGAGTGAACGAATCCTACGTATTCTGCTTCCAGCCTCCACGAACATCGCCACCGGAACCGGTTCTTCGGCAGCAGGAGCAGCCGTGGCGACGGAAAAGGTGCCGGTCGGGATCATCCTCACCGTTACGCCGCAGGTGTCGAGCGACGGTTACGTGCTCATGAATATTAATGTCAAGTCGAGCACTCTAGGCGCACAGTCACAGGGTTCTGTTATTCCTGATGAGCTCAACCGCGAAGCCGTGGCCAACGTGCTCGTGAAAGATGGGGAGACGATCGTGCTCGGCGGTATCTTGAAAGACACAAGCCAGGACTCGGAGAGCGGTGTGCCTTACCTGAAAGATATTCCGGTTCTTGGCTGGTTGTTCAAGAACCAACGTGTGCAGAAGGACTTCGAAGAACTTATGGTTTTTATTACGCCGCGCCTCACTTCTGCCGGATCAGAAAATCTTCCCGCTGCCGAACAGCTCTGGCGTGAGCAAATGAAACAGACTGAAGACGGTCAGGTGATTTTCCGCGCGCCAACCCCCTAGCCTGGCAGAACAGAATAGAGTAGGATACCCGCATGTTGCGTTATTTTACTGCGGGTGAATCCCACGGACCTTGTCTGACCATGGTGATTGACGGGGTGCCGGCGGGATTTCCTATCGACGTAGGTCGAATCAACCACGATCTTTGGCGCCGCCAACAAGGTTACGGTCGGGGCGGCAGAATGCTCATTGAAAAGGACGAAGTCCAGATCCGCTCGGGAATTCGTTGGGGTGAAACTCTCGGCTCACCGATTGGCCTTGGCATTGAGAACCGTGACTGGAAAAACTGGACCAAGAAAATGTCGGCGGCTCCCGAAGACCGCGATGAGAAGATTGCGGTCACCAAACCGCGGCCAGGGCATGCGGATCTTACCGGGGTTCTAAAATACGACCGTTCTGACATTCGCGATATCTTGGAGCGGGCCAGCGCGCGAGATACGGTGTCGCGCACGGCGGTCGGTTCCTTCAGCAAACAACTGCTCTCGCCCTTCGGCATCCGGGTCATGGGTTATATCCGCTCCATCGGCAATGTAGTGGCCAACTTGGACGGATTCGCTTACGAGGAAACCTACGCCCGGGCCGAGGAGTCGCCCGTGCGCACCGCCGACAAAGAGGCGGAAGACAAAATGATCACTTTGATCGAAGAGTGCAAGAAAGAAGGCAACACGCTAGGGGGCATTTTTGAGGTCGTGGCACTGGGTCTGCCGCCGGGACTGGGCACCCATACGCAATGGGATCGCAAGCTCGATGGTCGATTGGCGCAAGCTCTGATGAGCATTCAGGCGATCAAAGGAGTCGAGATCGGGCTCGGCTTCGAGATGGCGCGGCGGCGGGGCTCCCAGGTCCACGACGAAATATTCTTCGATCCGAATAAAATGGTGACAGAGGGGACGCCCAGGATCGTGCCGACGGGCTTCTACCGGGGCAGCAACAATTCCGGCGGAACCGAAGGAGGGATGACCAACGGTGCGCCCTTGGTTGTCCGTGTCGCCATGAAGCCGATCTCGACGCTCATGAGTCCGTTGCAATCCGTCGATCTCCGGTCCAAGCAGCACGCGGACGCTTCGGTCGAGCGGTCCGATGTCTGCGCCGCCCCGGCCGCTGCTGTTGTCGGTGAATCCGTAGTTGCCTTCGAGCTGGCCAACGCCTTTCTGGAAAAGTTTGGCGGGGACTCGCTCCGGGAAATCAAGCGTAACTACGAAAATTACCTGGAACAGATCAAAAATTTCTAGCCCTTGGCAGAAAACTCTGTGCGAAATATCGCCCTGACGGGCTTTATGGCGGTTGGCAAAAGCGCGGTGGGTCGAACTCTGGCCCGCAAGCTCGGCCGCCGCTTCGTGGATCTCGACAAAATCATCGAGAAAAGCGAAGGGATGAAGGTTAAAGATATCTTCAGCCGGAAGGGAGAGAGCTATTTTCGGCGGGCGGAAAAGCAGGCGCTAGCAGAGGTTCTATTTCAGGAAGAGCAGGTGATCGCAACCGGCGGTGGAGTCGTGATAGATGAGGAAAATATTCGACTGCTTCGGGAAAAGAGTTTTCTGGTTTGCCTGACGGCGGCCCCGGAGGTGCTTTTGCGCCGAGCCGGGAAAAGCAGGCAACGGCCATTGCTGGAGAGCGGTGACCGATCGCAGCGAATCGGGGAACTGCTGGCGCAGCGGGAAAAAAATTATGCACACGCTCACTTAGCCGTAGATACCAGCGACTTGACGGTGGAGCAAGTTGTGGAGAGAATCATTGAGCGATTCACCGCCGGGAATTGATTTGATGCAAACTTTAACTGTAAACCTCGGGGACCGCTCCTATCCGATTTACGTCGGCGACGGAATTTTGTCTAAGGCCGGGGATTTTCTTCAGCGCGCAGGGCTGCGGGGAAAGGTTGCGGTCATCACCAACCCTACGGTGGCTCAACTCTATCTTGACACGGTCCATGAATCGTTGAGTGGTGCCGGATTCGATGTGACGCCCGTGCTTGTTCCCGACGGGGAGCAGCACAAGGATCTGCGATCGCTGTCCGTCATCTATGACCGGTTGATCGCGGAGCGGCTTGAGCGCCAGTCTTGTGTATTGGCGCTAGGCGGTGGAGTTGTCGGTGATTTAGCTGGCTTTGCCGCCGCGACTTTTCTGCGCGGCATAGCCTATGTGCAGCTGCCGACCACCCTGCTCGCTCAAGTCGACTCCAGCGTCGGCGGAAAGACCGGGGTGAACCATCAGGAAGGGAAAAATCTTGTCGGCGCTTTCTATCAGCCACGCTTGGTGCTAATCGATGTGGCGGTGTTGCAGTCGCTGCCGCGCCGTGAATTCATTGCCGGCCTGGCGGAAGTGATCAAGTATGGCGTCATTGAAGATCCTGCCCTATTCAAATTGCTGGAAGAAGAAATTGGAAAACTCACCAGCCTGGATCGCGCCCTGTTGACGCAAGTCATCGCAACGTCGTGCGCTATCAAAGCGAAAATCGTCGAACAAGATGAGCGCGAAAATGACTATCGCGCGGTGCTCAATTTTGGTCACACGGTTGGCCACGCCCTAGAAGCGGCGACCCATTATCAGAAATACCTGCACGGCGAAGCCGTGGGAATCGGCATGGCTCAAGCTGCGGCGATTTCAGCGCAGCAAGGCTTTTGTGATCAGCGCAGTCTCGAGCGAATTCGCAAGCTCATCAAGAAAGCGGGCTTGCCCTTGGAGATCCCACGTGAAGTGTCGATGCAAAACTTGATTCAAAGTATGGAAATGGACAAGAAATCAGCCGGCGGAAAGATCAAGTTCGTCATTTGCACAGGGATCGGCAAGACACGTTTTCATGCGCTGTCCCCCGGTGAGATTCTCGGTGCGCTAGGTGCTTGAGTAAGATCTCAGATCCGGGGGAACGCTACAAATTGCTCATGGTAAAGAAGAAAAAAATTCTTGTCCTTAACGGCCCAAATCTGAATCTACTGGGCAAGCGACAACCAGAAATCTACGGCCGGCTCACATTGGATCAGATTGGTAAGAGAATCCGTTCTCTAGCAAAAGAACTGGGGGTGGAAATCGAAATTCGGCAGTCCAACAGCGAAGGAGAGTTGGTGAATTGGATTCAAGAAGCGCCCAGGGAGTTTGGTGCCATCGTCATCAATCCGGCGGCATATACTCATTCCAGTGTGGCCATCAGGGACGCTATAACGGCAGCTGGAATTCCCGCCGTCGAGGTGCATATTTCCAACATCTACAAACGAGAGGAATTTCGCAAACACTCCTACATCGCGGGCGCTGCGGTGGGACAGATTGCCGGATTCGGCGCGCATAGTTACTTGCTTGGTCTCAGAGCCGCAGTAGAGCAGCTCTGACGACTCTGCTCATTCCAGAAATAACGAGCCTATGCTCAAGTTTTTTTGCCGCATTTCGTTGATCAATCTTTCCCTCTCTTTATCGAGTTCGATAGCTTGGTTTCGCAGATCGCTGAACTCTTTCTGTGCTTCGGTGTAGGGCAGGTTTTCGTACGTCGTTGGGGCCCGAGCGGGCGGGCGTTCCTCCGTTATGGTTGGGGGAAGGCTACTGAAAGGCGACGGCGTCAGTAATCTAACAGGCGCGGGTTCGCTGGGATTGGAGGTCGCATCCCTAAAACGCGAGATAACATCCGCGCGGCTCGCCTTGATCTGTTCCTCGGTAGCCAATTGGCTTGGCTCCGGGCTTGTCGTTCCACGAAGCAACTGAGAATAACGATCCTGCACCTCCTTTAACTGACCGGTGACTTCCATGAGCTTCTGCTGATATTCCTTTTCCTCTTTGGCCCTCTCCTCCTCCGGAGTGAGCGGCCTTTCGGCTGCCTGCTGGCCCGCTGCTGGCCCTTGAAGCTGGGTCTGTTGTGTGGGCGGCACCTGGGCGGCTTTTTCAATCGACTGAATCTCGTCTTTGCTGATGCCGATTTCGCCGCCGAGGTCGTGGAACTTGATCATCCGGCCTTCTTCACGATAGGTTTGAACGGTTATTCGCCGCCCATTTTTCAGGATAAGCGTATAGTCCGCTAAAGCCGGAACCGTCCAATAATACACGGAGAGCGGAAGTAGTAGAAACTTTAGCCCCTTAAGCATCGGTGCGAGTATAACACGCTGTTGGCCGTAGTGGTACTTCCGAGAAGCCCCTGCTCCCGCTTCGTTTACAGCACCTCATATTCGTGTTAGCGTTCTAATCGCTCGAAGGGGGTCGCCATGAACCAATCTCTATTCCGGTTCCGAGACCTGTGGCTTTTTTTGTTGCTACTTCTTCCCTGGTCCGATGGCTTGTGGGCGGCCGAGCCCAGAGTCCAAATTCTCTCTCCGAAAGACGGTTCGCGCATCACCCAAGAGCAAAATTCGGTACTGATTAGCGGCAAGGTGGCCACAGATTTGGGCGGGTCACCCAATGTTGATATTGTATTTGTCATCGATATCTCCGGGAGCACGTCGCAATACGCCGGGGCCGATTTCGGCGATATGGGTCCGCTGCCTGATAATTCCGGTTCCTTTGGTTTCGGCAGACCCCAGATCTCCATTGGCGGCATAGGAATTGGCCAGCCGTCATTCAGGAATCTGCGTAACTCCATTCTGGCCGCCGAGGTGGCGGCTTCCCGTCGGCTGCTTCTCCAGCTCAACTCAGAGACCACGCGGATTGGCGTTGTGACGTTCGGTGAAGGAGCTCAAGTGCTCCAACCCTTAACGCACGATTTCGCGCAAGTTCGACGCGTTCTCGATGACATCCTGAGGACCGGCCCTTACGGTGGGACGAATATGGCCGAGGGAATTCGCGCGGCAATCACTGAGCTTATGGGGTTAGGAAAGAGCGAAAAGAAAACTGATACCATTAAAGTCGAGTTTCTTTTGACCGATGGTTTTCCCACCATGCCCATCGGCGGAGGAAGAAGGGCAGCCCCGGAGGATACGGACTTCGCCATCAATGCGGCGCGCCTGGCCGGCAAAGCCGGAATCAAAGTGCACGTTTTTGCACTGGGGGAAGAGGCGCTATCATATCCGCGCGCAGCCGTAGGCATCGCCAAAGCAAGCGGCGGTACCTACACCCCCGTATCGCGAGCCGCAGATGTGTTGGCCGTGGTTGAAAATATCTCAGTCGTGGGAGTGGACTACGTTCAGGTCGTTAACCAAACCACCGGACAGAAAGCGACGCAGCTGCGTTTGGCAGCGGACGGTTTCTTTTCCTCCGCGGTCCCGGTAGCGGAGGGACGCAACCAAATCGATGTTTTCGCGCGTGCCAGTGATGGTTCTACTAAGCGTGATTCGGTGTCCGTCTTTTATCAGCCGGGGAACCAACGGTCTCTAGATTTGGAGGTCTTTCTCGAAAGAGAAAAGAATCTCAAGTTGGAAGTCGAGCGCTTGGGGAGAAGTCCCGCGGAAATCCAGCAAGAGACCGAGAAAAGCAGGGAAGATAGCTTGGGGCGATCTCAACGGCCGCCACCCTCTACGGAGGGACCGCCAAGGTAGTACTTTGCCGAAAAAGATTCGTGATGCGACAGGCCTCTAGCGCTTCCCTCGCTCCGCTTCGGCAGCGATGGCGATCTCAGAAGCCCCCGCTCTTTTGACGATGGACATCACTTTTACGGTTTCTCCCAGAAGGACATCCCGGTCGCCCCTCAGGATCACGGTTTTGTCCGGGCTTGCACTCAACGCTTCTTTCAAAGCGGATTCTAAACTTTCCTCGGTGACCTTTTTCTGATTCACATAAATTTCGCGCTTGGGGGTCAAGGTGACCGTGGTTCCACGCGCTTCGGATTGTGTGGCTACTGCCTTGGGCAAGTTGACCTTGCCGCCGGATTCGATCATCGCCGAACTGGTAATCATGAAAATGATCAATAGGACCAGGAAAATGTCCGTTAAAGGCGTGATATTGATTTCCGCCATAATCTCGGAACCGTTTTCGTTGCCACTCAGAGGAGTCATCGCCATAAAAAAACACCTCACGCGCTCATTTGCTGGAGAATCTTTGCAACTTGGATGCGGAAAAGACCGTTGAGAGTCGCGATCCGGGTTTGAAAATAATTGTAAAAGATAACCGCAATAATGGCGACCGCCAACCCCAGAGCGGTAGCCACTAAGGCTTCAGAAATACCTGCGGCGACGACAGCAAATCCTCCGGTGCCAGCCACCGCCATACTCTCGAAAGATTTGATAATGCCGACGACCGTGCCCAGTAGCCCTATGAATGGCGCACTGCTGGCAACCGTCCCGAGAATCCAAAGATGTTTCTTGAGTTTCTGTGTTTCTTCAAACATCGCCTCTGTAGCCAACGTGCTCGCGGTGTCGAGCCCCTGGCTTCCTTCTCTTTCCAGGACATTCAAGAAAATCCGGGCGACGGGACTTTGAGAGTTTTGCTTGCATATCGCAATCGCCAAGTCTCGTTGTCCCTTTTTGATGGGTTCGAGGAGGGATTCCGCAATGCGCAGAGTGATGGAACCGATGTTCTTGAGCGACCAGAGGCGTTCCAATACCACCGTGACGCTGATTATCGACATCAAAATAAGTGGATAGGTGGCGATGGCGCCTTTGTGAATGATGTCGATAAGATCTAAACCCTGTTGCTGCATGATCGCGTCCTTCCAGAATCTTTGAAGATTACCTGAAACGAAAATTAATTCAATGAAAGTCTTGAGACGAGGAGAGGCCGAGAAAGCCGATCTCTATCCTCGGACTCGGTTGGAAACCTCGAATCGCATGATCAGAGGTTCATTGGCGAGATCTTTCAAACTTTCCGGAATCGGAGGGAAAGGGGAAGCCCGCTTCATTGCTTCTACCGCACTGGTATTGAGTCTTGCATCCGACGACTCCAAGACGACAGCCTGAGTAAGTTTTCCGGCTCGATCGAGCGCAAAACGAACAGTAACTTTCTGAACTCCGGTAACGTCCTCAGGGTACTTCCATACGGACTCTACTCGCTTCTTAAGCTGGTTTAAGTATTGGCTGTAGTCTGCGTTCGAAATCCCCTTTAAACCCGTATTGCTGCCTCCGCCGGTACCCGTGCCGGTTCCGCCTCCGGCCAGGCCCGTTCCACTTTTGCTTCCTCCCGGGACTCCATAGGGTCCGGCACCACTGCCTGTGCCCTTGAGTGCGCCTGGAACCTGCGCGCCTTCTTTCAGCGCCTTGATTCCGGGTGTGTCCCCGGCTCCTTTGAGTGCCTCAAGACTTTTTTGGTTGATCGCTAGATCACCGGCAGCGGTGGATGGCAGATTTGTCGGGGTTTCCTTAGTCGGCAGTCGAACGAGCGAATCGGGCGATGTCTCTTTTGCATTGACAGCTTCATGCCGTGTGTCTGTCGCCAAAACCTTGGGACCCGGGAGGACCACCGGATTTGGCGCCGGCTCAGATTCGGCACTTTTACTTGGAACCGAGCTCTCCAGAGATCCTGTGTCGAGCTTGCCTGTGCGCTGCGCCGGGGGAGTTGGGGTGCCTAATTTGGGAAGCGTGCGTGGCCCGCCGGGGCCCTTACCCGGGCCGATGCTTTTGGTGTCCGAGCCGCCGCTTACGTCCAGCAATTGAACTGAGATCGGCGCCTCCTGTCGCGCGATTGAAAAAGTGGCGGCACGAAAGAGTAGAAGAAAAAGCATCGCGTGCAGAAGTAGAGAAGGAAAAAGAAATGGGCTACGGAAAAGGGAGAAAAGGCCGAGGTCTCCCCAGCTGCTTGACACGTCACTGGTCATATCAGCTACCTGGGGCTGAGATCTGTTTAAGATCTGCGGCAGTGGCCGGAATCTGCTCGTGCTTGGACAGGAGTTCTAAGCCGATTGCGCTGACATCGCGGCGTACCAACCGGCCGTTGTCGTAATAACTCCACAGGTCGGCAACGCCATCACCGTTAAGGTCGCGTTCTTCTTTGCTGATGACCTCGCCATCTTTTGCCGTATCGTAATAGACCCAGAGATTCATCCTGCCGTTACCGTCGGCATCTTTCTCGAGGCGCGCAAGGCGGCCGTTTTCGTAAACCGCCCGGTAGGTGACCCGGCCCTCGCCATTTTCGTCGCGCTCTTCACGGGCGATTTGGTCGTTGACGTAATAAAAAGAGGTGTCCGGTTTGCCATGCCCTTTGGTATCCACCTCGCGTCGCACCAGTTTGCCGTCTTTGAAGTTGCTCCAGGTGTCGACTCTGCCGTCGCCCTTGGAAGCTTCCTCCTGACGCATAATTTCCCCCGGCTTCTGAGGATTGTAGTAGATCCAAAGGTCCGGCACACCATCACCGTTAATGTCTCTCACTTCCACGTTTTTGAACGGTGTCGGGGGGGGCGGAGGTTTAGTCCGTGACGCAACTGCGATGTTTTCCGGTGGCTTGGTTTGCGGCAAGGGCGGTTGCGGCCGACTGGCGTCCGATACGGGTCGCACTGCGGGCGGATTTCCTGCAGTTTGAGTCGATGCCTGTGCAACTTGGCCTTCCAATGACCTTTGGCGTTCCAACTCTTGCTCGATGGCGGCTTCGAGAGCCCGGTCCTTCTGCTGTTCTGTTTGGATCTGAGAATTAATCGCTCCGTAGTGAGAATCAGCCGTAACTAAACCTGCGATCAATCCAAGGACGAGTCCGCCACCCGCGCCATAGAGCCCACCGACTGATCCACCCAGGGCCAAGCCCTCCATCGCTCTACTCCACGCGTGCTGCCAGCGTTGTGAACCGGTAATCTGGGGTTGAGCCTGCGGAATATTGGAAGCGTTTGGATCGGGATTTGGATCGGGATTAGGGTTCTGAGCCGTGCCCGGCGGCCGCTGGACGGGCGCCGTTGCGCAACCCGCGAGTAATACCAGAAGTCCTACCAGGATGATTCCCAAACGCCTATTCATATCGAAATTAGCTTGAATCTTATTTTGTATCGCTCTTGGACTCCATTCCAGCTTTAGCAGCTACGGCGCGTGTGTCTGCTGGCTTTGAAGACTCATAGCTTGCCATATTTTTGAACTCCTCTTCAACCGCAACGAAGGGAAAGGCAACCGATGGGGGCTCTGCATCTGGGACCGGTTCCTGTCCCACGACTTGCCCAGCCTTGAACAGGTAGCGAGCGCTGATCTTGCCGCGAAAGTTTTGGTCCTCCAGTTGTTCAACTCGTTCATTATTTTCGAATTTCACCCAGACATCAACCCGCCGATCGTTATTCGTGTCCGCTTCCTGCCGGACGATCTGGCCCTTTTCATAAAAGAGTCGCAGATCAAAAAAGCCGTCACCGTCACTATCCCGTTCCTCGCGCACAAGCTCATTGTCTTTGAAGTACTGGACACTGTCCCATTTTCCCGTGCCCTTGGTGTCGCGCCAGCGTCTATTGAGCCGTCCCTGGGAAAATGTCTCAATCATGTCGATTCGCCCGCGGCCCGCCGTATCCTCTTCTCGGCGGACTACCTCTTCGCCTTGAAAATAAACGATTCTGTTAAACTTTCCGTTGCCCTGAAGATCTTCCTCCTGTTTTGCAAGCCGTCCGTCTTGATAATAGCCGCGGAGATCGATTTTGCCGTTATTTTTTCGGTCAAACTCCTTTCTGACCAACTGACCGTTCTCGAAATAAGAGAAGCTGTCAGCTTTGCCGTCGCCGTTGGTGTCCTCGTCTATACGACTGATCTTGCCGTCTTTGAAGAGAACAGTGCGTGTGCCGTTGCCAGAGGACTTTGGATCTTCCTCGCTCCGCACTGGCTGGCCGTTTTGATAAAAGACCCATATCGTCGGCTTCCCGGACCCTTTGGTATCCTGACCTTTGCGCTCGACTTCCCCACTGGAATCGAGAAAGTACCAGGTATCTACGCGGCCATCGTTTTTGCTGGCAATCTCTTGTCGCCTGGGCTTGCCGGCTTCGTAGTAAATAAGGATATCGGGTTTACCATCGAAATTAACGTCTTGTTCAACCTTTTCAATCTGTCCTTGTCGATCATAATAAGTCCAGCGATCCATCTTGCCGTCGCCGTTGCTATCTCTTTCTTGGCGGACGACGTTGCCTCGCTCATCGTAAAAGAAGCTGACCACGGGTTGCTGGCTTGTCGCCGGATCGAGTGTCAAGAATAAGAAAAAGGCCGAAGAAACCAAAAAAGAAGCGCTCGTTCTGAAGACGTATGGCTTCATGGACCCGTGGAACTTAAACAGAAAATAAGTTAGCCGGAGTGCGACTTAGTGGATTCGCGGGATTTCTCGGAACTATCCGAGCCCTCCAGGTTACTTTTGTCCGGCTCATTCATTGCCTTCTTGAGCCCGCGTATCGCCTCTCCCAGAGATTTCCCCAGATCGGGAAGTTTGGTGGGACCAAAAATCAGGAGTACAACGATGAAAATTACGATAAGTTCCGGCATGCCAATGCTTCCAAACATAAGGCACCTCTGACCTGCTTTACCTTCTACGCCCCAGGCCGAGTCATGTCAATCAAGCAACTGTGAGGGGCGTAGCCGCCCTTTCTCGCCATTGGGAGCCTGTAATCACGGATATCGGATCTATGTTTCAACTCAATAACGCTGCGTTAGTCTTGAAAATATACTGCCCTAGGGTAAACGTATAAGCGACGTCATTTCGAGAATCTCTGGTGACCAACCCTTCTCCACGGCGAGACCCCCTTCAGCCAGGCATTTCAGATACTGATGCCGCACACCCTTGCCTAACTTGGCTTCTTTGCCTCGTTTGCGTAGCAGTTCTTTTCGTGAATCTCGGTAGCGCGGACTTTTTCGAACCCGACGAAGGAAGAAACGCAGAGAAAGCCCGCGAAATCCTCCTGCTGAATGATTGGGTGACGCCCCACGAAAACTTCCTGCCGGTCTTGGATAAACCGATGCTTTTTTACTGGCCGGTGGCGTTGTCCTATAAGATTTTTGGTGTAACAGAATGGTCCGCGCGATTGTCGTCCGCAGTGTTTGCCCTCGGTTGTCTTTTTTTGGTCTATCGTTTTGCACATCGATGGTGGGGACCCTGGGAGGCCTTATGGAGCGCTTTGGTTCTAGTCACCAGCGTTGAGTTTTTTATCCTCGCGCGCATCGTCCGCTCTGATATGGCGCTAACCTTTTGCCTTACGTTGGCGCTATGCTCTTTCTATTCAGCCATACACGCCGAAAATGAAAAAGCCAAAAAACTCTATTGCTTACTTATGTATGGAGCGCTCGGCACGGGTACACTCGTCAAGGGGCTAATCGGGTTCATCATTCCGGGCATGGTGTTTTTCGTCTATCTCCTGCTAACCCAAAAATGGTCAAGCGTGCGAAGGCTGTATCTTTTCCCCGGGGCACTGCTCTTTTTCGTCATCGTTGCCCCTTGGTATTTTTGGGTCGATGCAAGAAACCCGGGTTACCTGTACTATTATTTTTGGGGCGACCACGTTGCCCGGTACCTAAGCGATGAGTTCGACCGGACCGAGCGTTGGTACTACTTCTTTGCTGTGGTGGCAGCGGGATTCTCACCCTGGAGTTTATTCTTGCCGTTGGTTGTAAAAGATTCGTGGAAAAAGTTTAATGACAAGAAACTTTTTTTGATTCTCTGGGCGGTCTTGCCGTTCCTCTTCTTTTCTGCATCAAATTCCAAGTTGGCTCACTACGTGCTGCCGATCTATCCGGCCCTCGCCCTACTGGCCGGACAAACAATCGCCGGTCTTTTCAATAGGTCGGATTCAAAAGAACGCTGGCTTTTATATCTGTCGTGGATTTTCTCGGCCGGCTTTGTCTTCTATCTGCTGATTGGCGGGGTTTGGCAGCATCTCTTGCCGACGGAAATCCAGGCGACTGTAATTGACGGTCTTGTCTTCATCGGGTTGAGCTTCACAGTCATGGTGCTCGTCTTCGGGGGCTATACCTACGCTAATTTGAGGGGGTATTGGCGTGGCCAGATTGTAAGCTACCTTTGTACCTCTGCCGGAATAGCGGTTTTCTTTATGCTGGTGGGCCAGCTCATGGTGACAGCCTCTGTTGGTCGGTCGGCCAAGGCGCTTGCGCAACGCGCGGCTCCGTTCATGACGCCTGACCGCCAGACGGCTATCTATGATACGTATGTACCGGGGTTGATTTTTTATTTGCGCCTCGATCGACCCATGTGGATTGTTGCTTCATCAGGAAAAACGACGTTGATGGGAAGCCCTTATGTTTCTACCCACCGCCCGAATCCTGCGTCCGGTCACGGAAAAATACTCTTCAATTTTGCTGAGTTTTCGGATGCATGGAAGAAAAACACTCATCCCCTGCTGGTTTTCGCGAAAGCGAAGACCCTGCTCCGGTTAGAAAGCCAACTGGCCGAAGGCACGAAAAAACTCGCCGGAGTCGACGAATATGTCCTGGTCCGAAGAGTGAACGATCAGCAACCGGCTGATGGTCGCAGAAGTGTCACGCCTTGAATTTTATGGAAAGGAAAAAATAAATAATGGAATTTTTGTGGAATCTATTTCACCAAGTTTACGACGTTGAGCTCTTGGTTCGGGCGGGAGGTCTGGTTTTGCTCACAATCATTGTCTTTGTCGAAACCGGGCTGCTGATCGGCTTTTTCTTGCCCGGCGACTCCTTGTTAGTAACCGCCGGGATATTCGCTGCCAAAGGCGATCTCGATTTATTGACGTTGAACCTCGCGTTGAGCGCAGCAGCGATTGTCGGTGATACCGTAGGCTACCGAATCGGCTACACGACGGGTCCGAAAATTTTTACCCGCGAGAATTCTCTTTTATTTAATCGCAAGCACCTCATTTCGGCTAAAGAATTTTATGACCGGTACGGAGGATTTACGATTGCGATTGCCCGTTTTATTCCCATAATTAGAACTTTCGCCCCTGTCGTGGCGGGTGTGGGCGCAATGTCCTACAGGCGCTTTCTTGCTTTCAATGTCTTCGGAGGAATCTTCTGGGTGATGATGACCACCTTAGCCGGCTATTTCCTGGGCACGTTCATCCCGAATATTCAGGAGCAAATTCATCTTGTGATCGCCATCGTGATTTTCCTTTCACTGCTTCCGGGGATGATCAAATTCCTCAGCGAGTGGCGTAAAGCAAAGTCCAATATCTGAACCGAGGGTTGGGTAATTTTGATCGGGTCGATTAGGAGGAAGATGTGTGGACTCTTTGGGCATTGCGGTTGTCTTAGGTATTGTGGAAGGACTGACGGAATTTATACCGGTATCGTCTACCGGTCATCTGATCCTGGTCGGTCATCTACTTGGTTTCGTCGGCGAAAAAGCGGCAAGCTTCGAAGTCGCCATTCAGCTCGGAGCGATCCTGTCGGTTGTTTTTCTGTACTGGCGACGCTTTATCGAATTGATTCCCACCCGATCTGCCGTTGGTTCCGACTCGACTTTAAAAGGATGGTCCGGCCTTTGGCGGATTGCCTTGGCGACCTTACCCGCTTTGATCGTAGGTTTTCTCGCACGCCATACGATCAAAGAGCAGCTCTTTACACCGCTGGCGGTAACCTGGGCGTTGGCCGCCAGAAAAAATTGCGAAGATTGCAGCAACCGGTCATCAAGAATGTGGCCGACATGCCATAACTGTGGGGTCTTCTCCAATGGGATAATGACGTATTTGGACGGTATGATTGTGTCCAGCAGAAAGCGGATCTTCCTCTCGAGTTCATCAAATGTTTTAAA
>Ga0209842_1000007_pt1 | contig 31302 bp, 29 predicted proteins | sample GWRWS3_10_20_FD_187220 | JGI IMG/M metagenome (GOLD analysis project Ga0209842, IMG submission 187220) | Riverbed sediment microbial communities from areas with vegetation nearby in Columbia River, Washington, USA - GW-RW S3_10_20 (SPAdes)... | ecosystem: Environmental > Aquatic > Freshwater >...
CCGCAAGAACTGCTCGACCTCCTGGCCGCGCCCAACGTCCGCAGCCGCGAGCCGATCTACCGCCAGTACGACCAGCTCGTGGGATCGCGCACCGTCCGGCGCCCGGGACTGGACGCTGCGGTGCTGCGCCTGCGGCCTTCCGTGAGAGGGCTCGCCGTCTCGCTCGACGGTGCAGGGCGCCTGGCGACTCTTGATCCTCGCGCTGGTGGAGCGCTCGCCGTCTTCGAGGCGGCGCGCAACGTGGCCTGCGCGGGCGGCCGTCCGCTCGCCGTCACCGACTGCCTCAACTTCGGCAATCCCGAGAAGGCCCAGGTGGCCTGGGAGCTGACGGAGGCGATCGAAGGCATGGCGCTCGCCTGCGAGGCGCTCGGGATTCCGGTCGTCTCGGGAAACGTCTCCCTCTACAACGAGACGGACGGGCGCGCGATCTGGCCGACGCCCGTGGTGGGCTGTGTCGGGCTCGTGACAGACGTGCGGCTCATCCCGGGGACCTGGCGAGCAGGCGATGAGGTCTACGCCGTCGGCGCTCCCGAGCTCAGCCTCGACGGCTCCGAGTATCAGGCGCTCTTCCTCGGTGGTCCGGCCGGACGCCCGCCGATGCCCGAGCTGACCGCCGAAGCTGCGCTGGTTCGCTTCCTCTGGCGCGCGTCACCGCTTCTCACGTGCGCGCACGACTCCGCAGAGGGCGGGCTCGCCGTCGCGCTCGCCGAAGCCGCACTCGCGGCGCGCCTCGGCGCAAGGATCGAGCTGGAAGACGACGCGGTCGCCTGGTTCGGCGAAGGCGGAGGCCAGGTGGTCGTATCCCTGTCCGACGAAGACGTGTCCGTGCTGGAGGGCATGCCGCATCGCAGGCTCGGCGTCGTGGGCGGCGACGAGCTGCTCGGCATCCCTCTCGCCGCGCTCGCAAACGCCCACAGGGGCGGCGTGTAGAAATGTGCGGCGTCTTCGGCATCTACGGTCCCGGGCGCGACGTCGCGCGCCTCTCGTACTTCGGACTCTTCGCGCTCCAGCACCGCGGCCAGGAATCCGCCGGCATCGCAGTCTCCGATCGCGGGCGCCTCACCGTCCTCCGGGACATGGGCCTCGTGTCGCAGGTCTTCAGCGAGCAGAAGCTCCGCGGACTCCGCGGGCAGGTGGCGATCGCGCACACGCGCTACTCGACCACCGGCTCGACGCACTGGGCGAACGCCCAGCCGATCGTCCAGCACGGGCAAGCGCGGACGGTGGCGCTCGGCCACAACGGGAACCTCACGAACACGAGCGAGCTCCGTGCCGAGCTCGTCGAGCAGGGCGTCCGCCTGAACTCGACGTCGGACACGGAGGTGATCGCCGCGTTGATCGCCCGCGACGAGCGGCCGCTCGAAGCGGCAGTGGCGGCGACGATGGCGAGGATCGAGGGAGCATTCTCCGCCGTCCTCCTCTCCGAGGGCAAGCTCATCGGCTTCAGGGATCCCGATGGCATCCGGCCGCTCGTGCTCGGGCGTCTCGACGGCGACTGGCTGCTGGCGTCGGAGAGCTGTGCGTTCGATCTCCTCGGTGCCGAGGTCGAGAGGGAGCTCGCGCCTGGCGAGCTCGTCGTCATCGACGGGGACGGCTGCCGCAGCGTCCAGGCGGTCGAGCCGAAGAACGCAGGCGCGCTCTGCATCTTCGAATTCATCTACTTCGCGCGGCCGGACTCGAAACTGCGAGGCGTCGAGCTCCATGGAGCGCGGATGCGAATGGGCGAGCAGCTGGCGGCCGAAGCCCCCGCGGAGGCCGACGTCGTCATGGCCGTCCCGGACTCGGGCACGCCGGCCGCGATCGGGTTCGCCCGCGCGAGCGGCATTCCGTTCGCGGAGGGCCTGATCAAGAACCGCTACGTCGGGCGGACGTTCATCCAGCCCGACAAGGCGCTTCGCGAGCACGGCATCAGGTCGAAGTTCAACCCGCTCGCCGAGGTGGCCGGCAAGCGCGTCGTCGTGGTCGACGACTCGATCGTGCGAGGCTCGACCACGAACCAGATCGTCGCGATGCTCTTCGACGCCGGCGCGCTCGAGGTCCACGTCCGGATCTCGTCCCCGCCAATCGTTTCCCCCTGCTTCTACGGAATCGACATGGCGGACGAGGACGACCTGGTCGCCGCCTCGCGATCGGTCGACGAGGTCCGTGAGCTGATCGGCGCGACCAGCCTCGCCTACCTGTCCCTCGAGGGCCTGCAGGATGCGACGCGGCGGCCCGAAGGAACCTTCTGCCGCGCCTGCCTGACGCGGAGCTATCCGACGCGGATCCCGGACGACCTCAAGCTGGCCAAGCTCCGCTTCGAGCCGGCGGCCCGCGCGTAAGCAGGAGCCGCGGCGCGGGGACGCCCGGAGGAGCGTCCCCGTCCGCCGACGACCCCTCTTAGGGGTACCTGTACGCCCACACAGCGTCGATGAACGTGTCGCCGTTTTGCACGGCGTCCCATTTCAACTTGAAGCCGTAGCGGCTCTCGCCGGTCCCGGGCCGCACCGAATTAACCGGACACGTTGTCAAGGAAGCCCGGGAGGGCCAAAACTTGCGCGTCTGAGCCCCGCCGCGAAAGCGGCCACCACGAGGAGAGCCGCTGTGAGCGGGACGAGGCCGATCGCGCCGAAGCCAAACGCTTCGGCAATTCCTCCGCCGGCGGCCGGGCCGGCCAGATAGCCGACCGCCCAGAGCTGTGACCACACGACCATGGCGAGCACCATGCGCTCTGTTCCGATCGTCTCCAGCAGGATGCCGAGGGAGCCGGACTCGCCGATGCCGAACCCTAGTCCGGCGATTGCGCCGCCCGCGAGCCAAACGGGAACCGAATCGCCGAGGCCGGCGATGGTGATTCCGACGACGATGAGCACGGTCGCCACGGCGAGGGCAGGCCGAGGCGGAAACCGTCCCGTCAGCGCCGCGCTGGTGCCGACCAGAACGGCGATCCCGACGTAGAGAGCCGAGATCTCCCGTTGGCTGAGGAGCGTGGAGAAGTGCAACGGCAGCGGCCCTTCGATCGTCCCCAGCGCGAGCGCAACGAGGAGGATGCCTGCGCAGGAGAGGAGGAAGGCAGGCGTCCGCAACGCGGTTCGGTCGGAACGAAAAACCGCCCGCTCTTGGGGCTTTCCCAGGAGCCGAACCGCCCCGGCGGCGGCGACGGTCAGCCCACAGTAAAGGAGGAACGGGCCTCGTATCCCACCCACGGCGCCGAGGCCCGCGCCAGCGATGCCGCCGACCGAGTAGGCGGCGAGGACACCCGTCAGGCGCTCGTACTCGTGACCGCGGAAGCGCTCGAGCGTGGCGAACGTCACCCCAATCCAGAGTCCGCCAGAACCGATTCCCATGATGAGGCGCGCGGCGAAGTAGGCGGCCAGGTGCCCGTCGCCGAGCACGAAGCCGAGGCTGCCGACGGCCATGAGCGCGATGGAAGCGCCGAGCACGAACGAGGCGTGGCGCCGCTGCACGCCCTGGCCGCCGAGAACGAATCCGAGCGCCATGCCGACGGCGAAGGTCGCCACGAGTGCGCCCACGACCCCGGGACCCGCGCCTGTCTCGTCCGCGATGGCCGGGACCACCGGCGCGATGACGCTGTAGCCCGCGGCGTCGAGCGCGCCGAGGGCGAGCAGGCTCAAATAGACCATGCCGGGGTCAGACCCCGCCGTGTCCTAGTCGGACAGGCCCCCGACGTCGAGCACGACCGTCCTCAGGTCGGTCATGTCGAGCATCGTGTACCGCCCCCCGATGCGGCCCCAGCCGGTCCTCGTCCCCGCTGCGCCTCCGAAGGGCTCATGCGCCTCCCAGTAGTCGGTCGAATCGTTCACGACGACGTTCCCGACTTGCAGGTTGTCGAGAAAGTGAAACGCCCGCTTCAGGCTCTTCGTGTAGACGGCCGCCTGCAGGCCCAGGTACGAGTCGTTCGCTACGGCAAGAGCTTCCTGGTCGGAGCCGACCGTGATGACGGGGACGATCGGGCCGAAGGTCTCGTCACGGTTGATGAGCGTGTCGACCCCGACGCCGTCGACGACTGTCGGCTGGTAGTAAAGCTCGGTGGGCCGGCCCGAGTCTCGGGTCCCGCCGACGACGATCTCGGCACCCTTCTCGAGGGCGTCTTCGAGGTGCCGGTCCATCTTCGCGGCCGTGGGCTCGTTGTTCATCGGCCCGACCAGCGTGTCCTCGTCGAACGGGTCGCCGAGCGTCCAGCCCTCAGCCTCGCTCACGACGGCCGCGAGGAAGTCGTCGTGGACGCGCTTGTCGACGAGCACGCGCTCCGTGGCGCAGCAGACCTGGCCGGCGCAGAAGAAGCCTCCGAAGACGGCGCCCTTGGCGGCCGCGTCGAGGTCGGCGTCGGCGCAGACGATCACCGGGCCGTTCCCGCTCGCTTCGATCAGGCTCCGCTTGAGACCCGCCGCGCGCACGATCTTCTCCGCGGTCGTATGGGAGCCGACGAAGCCGACGCAGTCGATGTTTTCGTCCTGGATCAGGCGCTCGCCGACCTTCCCGTCGCCGTAGACGACGTTGACGACGCCCTCGGGCAACCCCGCATCGGCCATGATCTGCATGAAGTTGGCCATCGCTATGGGCGTCCATTCGGACGGCTTCATCACGATCGTGTTGCCGGCGGCGATGCCCGGCGCGATCAGCTCGACCGGAATCAAGGTGGGAAAGTTCCAGGGCGTGATGGCGGCGTAGACGCCGTTCGGCTTGCGGAACGTGATGATGCGCTTGTTCACGTCCTGCGAGGGGATGACGGCGCTCTCCATGCGCTTCACGTCCTCCGCCGCGATGCGGAAGTTCTCGGCTGTCTCCTCGATATCCGGAATGGCCTCGGCGACGTAAGGCTTTCCCTGCTCGAGGGAAAGCTCGCGGGCGAACTCGTCCTTGCGCTCCTCGATCAGGTCGGCGATCGCGTGGCAAACGGCGGCGCGATCCCAGGCGGAGAGCGCTGCCCACTTCGGCTGCGCCTCGCGCGCCGAGCGAGCCGCCCGACGGATGTCCTCTTCGCTCGCGTTGGGCGCGTCGGCGAGCTTCTCACCCGTCACCGGCGAGACGATTTCGCGGGCGTCGTCTCCCGTCGCCTCCGCCCAGTCGCCGCCGATGAAGTTCTGCAAAGTCCTTACCGTCGTGGCCATCTCACGCTCCTACTCTCGTATTGACCCGGTCCCACGCTTCGTCAAGCACCTGGCGCAGGACTCCGACCATCTCCTCGAATTCCGCCGGCCCGGCGACGAGCGGCGGCGAAAACTGCGCGCACGTCTCGCCACGATCGTCGAAGCGCATATAGACGCCCAGCTCGCGGGTGCGGGGGATGAGGAACCCCTTGATCAGCTCGTCCCGCTCCGCGGGAGTGAACGTCTCCCTCGTCTCCTTGTCCTTGACGAGCTCCAGCGAGTAGAAGTACCCGTCCCCGCGGACCTCGCCGACCATCGGATGCTCCTCGACGAGCTGCTCGCAGCGCGCGCGGAACTCACCCATGTGGCGCTGGACGTGCCCGATCAAGTCCTCCCGCTCGAAGACGGCCAGGTTGGCGAGGGCGATCGCGCACGAGAGCGGGTGCCCGCCGAAGGTGATCCCGTGCGTGAACGCCGTCGTCGGCTGGGCAAAGAACGGCTCCACCACCCGCTGGCTCGCTACGACGGCACCGAGCGGCGCGTAGGCGGAGGTGATCCCCTTGGCGAGCGTCATCACGTCGGGCTCGATCCCGTAGCGGGTCGTCCCGAACCAGTCTCCGACTCGACCGAAACCGCAGATGACCTCGTCCGCGACGAGGAGGACACCATGCTCGTCGCAAATCTCCCGCACCCGCTCGAAGTAGCCCTCGGGCGGCGTGATCGACCCGGCCGAATTTTGGACGGGCTCGAGGATCACCGCGGCGACGGTCTCGGGCCCTTCGTTTTGGACGATCGCATCGATCTCGTCGGCACATTGGAGTGTGCACCGAGGCTCCTCGGAGCAATAGGGACAGCGGTAGCGGTACGGAGTCGGGGCGCGCAGGCAGCCCGACAGCAACGGCTCGAACTGCGAGCGCAGGGCAGGGCTCCCGTTGATGGAAAGCGCTCCCAGAGTCGTCCCGTGGTACGCGCTTCGGCGAGTGATGAACTTGTAACGGGTCGGCTCGCCGCGGAGGCGGTGGTATTGCCGCGAGATCTTGAGCGCGGTCTCGACAGCCTCTGAGCCTCCTCCGACGAAGAAGATGCGGCCCACGTCGATGGGCAGGACCTCCGTCAGCTTCTCCGCCAGCTCCACCGCGGGGGGCGTCGCGAAGCCGACCCAGTTGGTGAAGAAGGGCAGCTGCCCGATCTGCTTCGCGGCCGCTTCCGCGATCTCCGGCCACGGCCCGTAGCCGATGTTGACGCAGTAGAGCGCCGCGAGCGCGTCCAGGTACCGGTTCCCTTCCGCGTCCCAGATGTAGCAACCCTCTCCGCGCACGATGACGATGCGGCCTGCCCCCGCGGCCGTGAAATGTCGCCAGAGATGATCGGTCGGCGCCTGCGTCATGAGATATTCGCGCGGATTCTCTCAGGCAATGAAGGGGACTGCATCAAGGAGGATCGCCGTCGTCGGGGCGGGGCTCTCCGGCCTCGCCGCTGCCTATCGCCTCGTGCAGGCGGGAGCCGACGTTGTCGTTCTCGAGGCACGGAAGCGCATCGGGGGGCGGGTGTGGCGAATCGAGGCCGGCGGCCTCCCGTTCGACGCGGGCGCCGAAGCAATCGACGACGCGCACCGGCGCCTGCTCGCGCTCGCGGACGAGCTCAACGTGAGCACCTGGCGAACCGAGCCCTGGGCCGGCCCCGGAGAACTCTCTCCGCTGGTGGCCGCCCTCGAGGAGAGGATCGCCGAGCTTGCGGCTCGGATCGATCCCGCCCACCCCGAGGAGACGGATGACGCGTCGATGCTGGACGCGCAGACCCTGCACGGCTGGCTTGCCGAGCGGGACGCCTCCGCGGAGGTGCTCGCGGAAGCGGAAACGCATTACTCGGTGGCCTCGTCAAGCGTTTCGATCCGCAAGATGTCGCTGCTCGCTTACGCAAGCAAGGTGGCCGCCGGCGCGGCGCCGACGGGCCTAACCATGCGAATGCGGGGAGGGCCGAGCGCGCTCGCGGAGCGGCTCGCCGCCCGTTGCGAGGTTCAAACCGGCACGGTCGTGACCGGGATCGAGCAAGGCGCTGCCAGCGTGCGAATCGAACTCGCGGACGGAGCCACGGTCAGCGCGGCCAGAGCGATCCTGGCCGTTCCCCTGCCGCTCCAGCGCCGCCTCCGATTCGACCCGCCTCTTCCGGAGCATCGTCGGCTCGCGCTGGCGCGGGCCCGCTACGGCGAGGTGGTCAAGGCGGCGCTTCCTTACGACCGGCGGTTGACCGGCCGGCTGCCAGAGCTATCTGCCGCAGGGGTCGTCTACCAACCCGATCCCAGCGTCCCGCTTCTCGCCCTCTTCGCGGCGGCCGGAGCGGCCCGACGGGCGCGGACGATCGAGAGTCTCGCCGCTGTCGACTGGTCTCGGGAGACTTTCTCCCGCGGGAGCTACCTCATCTTCGGGCCGGGCGATCTGACCACGTGGGGACGGCGGCTCCCCGAGCCGCAAGGGAGGCTCCACTTCGCCGGCTCGGAAGCCTCGAGCCTTCCGAGCTACATGGAAGGCGCCGTTCGCGCCGGCGAGCGTGCGGCGGACGAGGTGCTCTCCGCCGGTTAGATTCGCCCCGTGCGCCGCCTCCTGCTCCTCGTCAGCGCGACCGTCCTCCTCGAATCGACGTTCTTTGCGGTGCTCGCGCCGCTCCTTCCTCATTACAAAACGGAGTTCGGGCTGTCGGCCTCAGCACTTGGAGCACTCTCGGCGGTCTACGCGGCGGGAGGGCTGGTGGGAGCAGTCCCGAGCGGTCTGCTCGCCGTGCGCGTGGGCGTTCGGCCGACGGTGCTTGGCGGCCTCGCCATCATCGTCGTCACGAGCGTCGCCTTCGGCTTCGCCGAGAGTGCCTGGGTCCTCTACGCCGCCAGATTCGGGCAAGGGGTCGGAAGCGCGCTGGCGTGGACCGGCGGCCTGGCCTGGCTCGTTGCCGCGGCGCCCAGGGGCCGGCGCGGCGAGCTCATCGGCATCGCGATGGGAGCCGCGGTCGCAGGGGCGCTGCTCGGGCCCGTTCTGGGGGGAGTCGCATCGCTGACCGGCCCCGCCCCCGCCTTCGCCGTCGTCGCGGCCGTAGGGGTGCTGCTCGCCGCCTGGGCCTGGACGACACCCGCCTTCAAGCCCGCCGAAGAGCCTCAGCCGCTGCGCGCTCTCCTCCGCGCCTTCCGCGAGCGCCAAGTGGTGTCCGGCTTCTGGCTCGTGTCGCTCGCGGCCTTCCTTCTGGGCGTCGTCTCGGTCGTCGCCCCGCTCCGCCTTGACGAACTCGGGTGGGGAGCGCTCGGGATCAGCGCCGTGTTTCTCGTCTCCGCCGGCATCGAAGCTGCCATGAACCCGTTCATCGGGCGCTGGTCTGACCGGTACGGGCGGCTCGCCCCCGTGCGCGCCGGCCTGGTCGCGGCGATCGCGTTCTCCCTCGTCTTGCCCTGGACCGACGGCCGGTGGCCCTATCTGCTGCTCGTCACCGCGGCCGCGATCTTCTACGGCGTCAACTGGGTGCCCGGCACGGCGCTGCTCTCGGATGGCGCGGAGACGGCTCACCTCGACCAGGGGTTCGGATTTGCACTGCTCAACGTCGCCTGGGCTCCCGCCAACGTCCTCGGAGCCACCCTCGGAGGTGTGCTCGCCCAGACGGCCGGGGGTGGGAGCGCATATCTCCTCGCCGCTGGGCTCTGCCTCGTGACCCTGGCCGCTGCTCAGTTCACGGTGCTCGACCAGCGACCGCTGCCGGCGAAAGGATCGGCTTGACCCTCGACCTCTTCTGGCACGAGGACGCGCTCTTGCACGAAACCGGGAGCGGCGTCTTCGAACACCCGCCCTCGCCGCTCATGGCCGTGCCCGAGCTCCACCCGGAGAACGCCGTGCGCATCAGGAACATGAAGGCGATCCTCGAGCGCGGACCGCTCGCGCCGCACATTCGCCGCCGCGAGGGACGCCACGCTGAGGTGAGCGAGCTCACGACGCTCCATGACCCGGCTTACGTCGAGTCGGTGCGCGAGTTCTGCGGGGCCGGTGGCGGCGTCCTGACGTGGTCGACAACCGTGGCCGAGCGGTCTTGGGAAGCGGCTCTGGCCGCGGCTGGAACGACGCTCGCGGCCACGGATGCCGTACTCACCGGCGAGACGAAGACCGCCTACGCGCTCGTCCGCCCGCCCGGCCACCACGCCCAACCCGCGCAGGCCGACGGCTACTGCCTCTTCTCCAACGCCGCGCTGGCGGCCGAGCGGGCACGACGGTCCGGGCTCGAGCGCGTCGCCGTCCTCGACTGGGACGTCCACCACGGCAACGGAACCCAGGAGTGCTTCTACTCGCGAGACGACGTCCTGACGGTCTCGATGCACATGCGCCACGGCTCGTGGGGGCCTGCGCATCCCCAGACGGGCGCACCGGACGAGGTGGGCACGGGCAGAGGAGAGGGCTTCAACGTCAACGTCGAGCTTCCGGCGGGGACCGGCGACGGCGGCTACCTCCGCGCCGTGGAGGAGCTCGTCGCGCCCATCGTCGACGGCTTTGCGCCGGCGCTCCTCGTTGTCGCCTGCGGTCAGGACGCGAACCAGTTCGATCCCAACGGCCGTCAGTGCGTGACGATGGAGGGCTTTCGCGCGCTTGGCGCAGCCGCTCGAGCGATGGCTGAGCACTACTGCGACGGTCGCATGGTGCTAGTGCAGGAGGGCGGCTACGCGCGTTCGTATTCGGCGTTCTGTCTGCACGCGACGCTCGCGGGCGCGCTCGAGCGGGAGACCGAGCTCGAGGATCCGTGCGCCTATCTACCCGACGATCCCGGGCATGCGGATGAGGAGATCGCGGGCGCTCGCGACGTCCTCTCGCGATACTGGTCTCTGTGAGACTCAGCCTCGTCGCCCTTCTCCTCCTCGCCCTGGCGACAGGCTGCGGCGCAGGAGAGGAGTCTGCTCCGACGACGCCTGGGCCGCCGACGCTCCCCGCGTCCGCGTTACCGGACCTCGAGCAGCGGGCGCGGGCGCTCGACCTCGAGGCTCTCGCGGCCGACTCACTCGAGCCCGAGCCGCTTCGGCAATTACTCGAGGAATCCGGTTACGTGACCGGGAGCGAGCGCGAGTTCTCGGGCAAGACGCGGACGTTCGACCATGTGATCGCGCGGACGCTCGCGTTCGAAGAGCCCCGGGGCGCAGACGAATATCTCGCATGGCTGGGCGAACACGGGGACGATTTCCTCGGCCGCGCCGAGCCTGAGAAGCTTGAGCTTCCCGGCACCTCGGGAGTCGCCTTCACGCTGGCGGCCTGCGGTACGTGCAAGAAGGAGCTGCCGACGTTTCTCGCCGGCTGGCGGCGAGGCGCCACCGTCCTTTCGCTCCTCGCCTCGGGGTCCGGCGCCAACCCCGAGCGCTTCGGCGCACTGGCTCGGAATCTGGACGGAACCGTAGGATGAGCGCGATGAGCGGGCTCGAGGTCCGTGTCGCGTGCCAGCAGATCCACCCGGAAGTGGGCCAGCTGGAGCGCAACCGCGCTCTGACGAAGGAAGCCGTCCGGGAAGCGGTCGCGGCCGGCGCGCGGCTAGTCGTCCTTCCCGAGCTCAGCAACTCCGGCTACGTCTTCGAGTCGGCGGAGGAGGCGCGCGCCTGCGGGGAGCCGGCCGACGGGGCCACGCTCCGTGCGTGGTCGGAGGAGGCAGGCCAAGGCGACGCCGTCGTGGTCGGCGGCTTCTGCGAGCTCGGCGAGGACGGGCTCCTCTACAACTCGGCCGCGGTCGTCGACGGAGGAGGGGTGCTCGCGGTCTACCGCAAGCTGCACCTCTGGGACCGGGAGCAGCTCGTCTTCGAGCCCGGCCGCGACTGCGCGCCGGTGCTCGAGACCCGAGTCGGGCGAATCGGAGTCGGAGTGTGTTACGACCTCAACTTCCCCGAGGTCGCTCGCGGGCTCGCGCTTGCCGGCGCCGACATCATCGTGCTTCCGGCGAACTTCCCCGGCCACCCTCGCCCGGAGGGCGAGCGACCCATCGAGGTGACGCTCGCCATGGCGACCGCGCACCTGAACCACGTGTTCGCCGCGGTTTGCGACCGCTGCGGAGACGAGCGCGGCGTCGAGTGGGTCGGCGGAAGCGTCGTCTGCGACGAATGGGGTTGGATCCTCGCCCGCCCTCCAGAGGACGGGGGACCGGGCATGGTCGTTGCAGACTGCGACTTCGCGCTCGCCCGAAACAAGGCCTGGAACGAGCGCAACGACGTGTTCGGGGACCGGCGGCCCGAGCTCTACCGGCTGGACGAGCCGGCTTCGATCGCCTGAGCCGCCCGCCGGGCGGCCAGCGTCCCTTCGAGGATCGCCTCCTCGATGCTTCGCGGGCTCAGGCAGTCGCCGGCCTCGTGGGCTTCGAGCCCGCGCGCTTCGAGCCGCTCCGCGAGCCCGTGCACCGGAACGCGCCCGAGCGCGAGCACCAGCAGGTCGGCAGGGAGCCGGGTCTCGAGATCCGGGACGAACAGATTGCGAAAGCGGACGTGGGCGTCTTCGGCTCCCGCGAGCTCGAGATGGTGCTCGAGACGGATGCCCGCCCGGTAGAGGCGCGCGGCGTAGACGTTGCGCTGGTACTGGTGCAACGTTTCGCCCAGAGCCACGGAGCCGATGGCGACGATGACCTCGTTGCCGTCTCTGTTGAGCAGTTCGGCGGCGGCGAGGCCGGTCGCATCTCCACCCCAGTCGGCGACGACGACCCGGCGTCCACGCGGACGCGGTCCCACGAGGAGGTCCCAGGCCTGGACCGTCTCGGGGCCGGCGAGTGCGAGCGCGGGCTCGTACGGACGTGCGCCGGTGGCGACGATAACAGCGGCGGGAGCGAGCGCCGAGATCGCATCCTCGTCTCCCTCCGTCTCCAACCGCAGGTCCACCCCGTCGAGCAGCCGCTCGTAGTTGGTCCGCAGAGAGCGCGCTACTTCCTCGTGCATGGGAGCGGCGCCCGCGAGGGCGACCTGGCCCCCGATCCGGCGCGAGGTCTCGAGGAGGACCACGTCGTGTCCGGCCGCTGCTGCCTCAACGGCTGCGGCGAGGCCGGCCGGCCCCGCACCCACGACAACGATCCGGCGGGGGTCGGCGGAAGGCTCGGGCGGCAGCAGCGTCCGTTCTCGCCCGGTGCGGGGGTTCTGCGCGCAGGCGATCGACGTACCCGCGTGGTAGTGAGCGATACAAGCGTTGCAGCCGATGCAGCGCACCACGGTGTCGAGCTGCCCCTCGCGCGCCTTGCGCGGCAGGTCGGGGTCGGTGATGAGCGCCCGGGTCATGCCGACGGCGTCGCAACGGCGCTCGCCGATCAGCCGGTCCGCCTCGACGGGATCGACGATCCGTGAGGTGGCGAGGAGCGGGAGGCCGACCTGGAAGGGCGCAGTCAGCGCGGCAATGGCGTTCTCAGGGACAGGAGGCGGAGGCACGATCCCGGTCGAGCCCAGGTAGGTGGAGGAGTCGCCGAGGGCGAGCCCCAGGTAATCGGCGTGGCCGGCGACCTCTCCGGCGACCGCCTTCGCCGCCTCGGAGTCCGCGCTCAGCCGCACGCCCAGGGCCAGGCCCGGCGCGGCCGCACGGACGGCGGCGAGCACCGCGAGGAGAAAGCGGGAAGGCGCCGCCCACTCGTCCTCGCGCCGGTTCAGCTCCGGCGAGAAGAATTGGGCGACGAGATAGTTATGCGCGCCGGAGACCTCAACTCCGTCAAGGCCAGCTGCAGCCGCGTTGGCGGCGGCCCGGCCGTAGCCGTCCACGATCCCGGCGATCTCGCCGGACGAGAGCTCCCGCGGCTCGACGTGGAAGCGCAGGCTCGGGACCGCCGAGGGCCCGAGCGCTGGTGGCCTGGGCGGGCTCGCGATCCGCTCCCGCCCACCGTGGAGAAGCTGGAGGAAGAGGCGCGTGCCGTGCGGCTGCACGGCGCCCGCGACCCGCGCGAGGCCGGGGACGATCTCCTCTCGGAATCCGGCGAGCGTGTGGACGGTGAGGACGCCCGACTGATCGACCGCTGTGGCCTCGAGGACGATCAGGCCCGCCCCGCCCCGCGCTCGCGCCTCGTGATAGGCGACGAAATCGTCCGTCGGGAGGTGGTCCCGGACGAGGGTCGTCTGGTGGGCGGTCGAGACGATCCTGTTCTGAAGCTCGACAGGCCCGAGCCGCAGTGGGCTGAACAGATGCTCGAGCATCGAAGGTCTTGCCCGGGAACCGGGGGCCGTAGATAGTACGCTGGGATCAGACGTGCCGCCTTCCTCGCCGCCGGTCCGCTGGCGGTCCTCGCCGGCCTGGCCGGGCTCGCGCTCGGCTCGGGCGGACGGACCGGCCCGCTAGCGCCCTGCTCCCAGACGGAACCGCGCGATCTTCCCGGTGAAGCCGTCGAGCTCGGCGCCGGCAACCGCATCTGGTCCGCCTGGATTTCGTATCCGCCCGCCGTCGGGGAGACGATCACCGTTCTCTGGCGGGCCGAAGGGTTCGTTCCGCCCCAGTTCGGGCTCACCGGCACGAACGCCGACGGACATCGACTCGCGGTCGAGTTCGGTCCCTCGCCCGTGCTGCCCCAACTTCGCGGCGGCGGCCTACAGTGGCCGCGTGTCGGCCGAGAGTGGGGCTCCCACGTTCGCTTCTCGCATCCAGGCTGCTGGCAGCTTCGGCTAAACGCCGGCGAGAGACGCGGCCGGCTCACGCTCTGGGTCCCGAGGTGAGGGTCGTCGTCGGGGATCCGGGGTTTCGCGTGGAGCGTGTGGGAGAGCTCCTGGAAGGCCTCGAGCTCGAGGTCGTCGCCTGCGGCGAGCCCTGGGCAGGCGACGACGTCGTCGCGCTCCTGATCGGCACCGACGTTCGAGTCGAGGCCGACGACCTCGACCGGCTTCCAGCGCTCAGGGTCGTCGCCACATGCAGCGTCGGCTACGACCACGTCGCTCATGAGGAGGCGGCGCGGCGCGGAGTCTGGGTCTGCAACGTCCCCGACTACTGCGTCGAGGAGGTCGCCGACCACTCGCTGGCGCTCCTGCTCGGGCTCCTGCGCGGCATCGTCGAGCTGGATCGCTCGGTGCGAGCAGGCGGGTGGGACTCCGCGGCGGCGGGAGAGCTGCGGCGCATCCGCGGGACCCGGCTCGGGGTCGTGGGCTTCGGACGGACGGGGCGCGCGCTTGCACAGCGCGCCTCGGCGCTCGGCTTCGAGGTCTGGGCGACGGATCCGGCAGTTCCGCCCGAGGCGATCGCAGCCGCAGGAGCGAAAGGCGCTTCACTGGCCGAGATCCTGGAGAGTTGCGAGGCGTTCTCCTTGCATCTCCCCCTCACGCCCGAGACGAAAGCGCTGATCGGCGCGAAGGAGCTCGCGCGCATGCCGCGCGGAAGCATGCTGGTGGACACGGCCCGGGCCGAGCTGGTCGACCTGGAAGCGCTCCTGCAAGCACTCGAAAGCGGTCAGCTCGCAGGCGCCGCCCTCGACGTGCTCCCGGCGGAGCCCCCGACGCCGGAGCGGCCGGCGCCGTCCACGCCGCGCCTCGTCGTGACGCCGCATGCCGCCTGGTACAGCGCCGAGGCGGAGGAGGCGGTCTACCGTCGCCCGGTACTGTCCGTTCGCGACGTGCTCGAAGGCCGGGAGCCCGGTGGGGCGGTCAACCGGCCCTGACCGTCGCCCTGATCAGCGGCGGAGGCACCGGCATCGGCCGCGCGACTGCTCGGGAGCTGGCGCGTGCCGGCGCAAGCGTGGCGATCTGCGGTCGGCGGCCCGAGCCACTCGAGGCGGTCAGGGCTGAGCTCGAGGCTGCGGGAACGGAGTGCCTCGCGGTTCCCGCCGACATCCGCGAGCCCGAGCAGGTCGACCTCGTCGTCGACCAGACGCTCGAGCGGTTCGGCCGCGTCGACATCCTGGTGAACAGCGCCGGCGGACAATTCCTCGCGCCGGCGGAGGAGATCTCTTCGAAGGGCTGGCGGGCGGTGCATCGGCTGGCAGTGGACGCGTCCTGGAGCATGACCCGAGCCGTTGCGACCCAGTCGATGATCCCGAACCGGGGCGGCGTCGTGATCTTCATCGGCTTCAGCCCGCGCCGGGGCATTCCGGAGATGGCGCACGCTTCGGCGGCCCGAGCAGCGCTCGAGAACCTCGCAGGCTCACTCTCGAACGAATGGAGCCGCTACGGGATCAGGACGCTCTGCGTCGCCCCGGGCACGATCCTGACCGAGGGCCTGGAGGGCTACGGCCCCGAACGGATCGCTGCGTGGGAGCACAGCATTCCGGCCGGCAGGCTCGGCACGCCGGAGGACGTGGCGGCGGTGATCGCCTTCCTCGCCTCACCCGCGGCCTCGTACGTGACCGGGACGACCGTGGTCGTGGACGGAGGCGCAGACGCCTGGGGGCTCGCCGAGCCGCCTCCGCGTCCCTAGGAGCTGCGTTTCCGTCGCGCGAAAGCCTGGGTGGCCGCGCGAGCTTCGTCGGTCTGCGCCAGCATCCCGTAGGCGATCCGCTCAAGCGCGACACCCGTCTCGCGAGAGCTCTCCGCGAGGAGATCGGCCGCCTGCTTGGCCACCGAGACGGCCAGTGGCGGCAGGGCCGCGATCCGCTCGGCAAGCTCGAGGGCGCGGGAGAGCGCCTTGCCTTCCTCGACCACCTCCGTCAGGAGTCCGAGCTCGAGCGCCTGGCCGGCGTCGAACCGCTCGCGCAGAAGCATCAGCTCCTTCGCCCGAGCCGGCCCGACGATGCGAACGAGCCGGTGGGTACCGCCGGAGCTGGGCAGGATTCCGAGCTCGACCTCGGGCAGGCCGAAGACCGCCGTCTCGTCGGCGACGCGAAAGTCGGCGGCGAGCGCGAGCTCGAACGCCCCGCCGAGGCAGTAACCGTGGATCGCCGCGATCACAGGTTGAGGAAAAGCGGCGACGTGCTCGTAGACGTCTCCGGTCTCGCGGTAATACGCGGCAATCCCTGCCGGATCCTGCCGCGAGACCTCGTTCAGGTCGGCGCCCGCCGAGAACGCTCGCCCGGCACCGCAGAGGACGATGCAGCGGCTAGAGCGGGCCTCTTCGGAGCCGAGGGCGTCGAGTAGCTCCCGCTCGACCGCCGCGGAGATAGCGTTCAGCTTCTCCGGACGGTTGAGGACGAGCACGCAGGCCGACCTCTCGCGTCGCAGCTCGACGAACTCAGGCATGCGTGGCGAGGCGGTCGAGCTCTTCGTGGGGAACGCGAAGCTCGTCCGCCGCGAACCGAAGGAGGATCTCGCGCATCCGCTCCGGCGTCATCCACGAGCCTCCGAGCACAGCCTTGAGGCCAAGGCCGTCGACCAGCGCGACGAGCCGGTCCGCGACCTCATCCGGGGGAGCAATCGGTCGAAAGGTGCCATTTGCCGTCCCGGAACGCACGACGTCGAAGAAATAGCTCCGCCAGCGCGAATCGGTGCTCTCCGCCGCAGCGAGGAGCTCCGGCCGGTGGAGGATCCGGCCCCAGAGCTCGAGGAAGAACACCCATTCCTCCCGCTGGGGTCCCGGATACGGAATGGAAAGCTCGAGGAGCGTCGCAAGCCGGGAAAGATCGTCGGCCTCTCGTCCGAGCAGCTCGTCCATCCGAGCATAGGGCTGGTCGTTGGCCGACTCGAGCGCGGCGAGCAGAACGTCGTCCTTCGTCTCGAAGTAGTAGTGGACGGTGCCCGTCGAGGTCCCCGCCTCGCGCGCGATGTCGGCGATGCGCGTGGCCTCGACGCCTCTCCGCACGATCGCACGGCAGGCGGCCGCGAGGATCGCCTCCGCAGTGGGACGCTCCGTCCGCCTTCCCTCGATTGTCTTGTCCTGGGCGTCCATTCCGTTCTTCCGCCACCTTCCCTAACCTTGACCGTGTTGTGCAAGTCGAATCTAATGGCACCTGACTGACGCGTCAGTCAACCTGCGGATCCCCAGGAGGTAGACAAGGATGAGCAAGGAGCGAGACGGCAGCCCGTTCGAGCGCAAGCTCGGGCGAGACGATTTCCTCAAGCTGAGCGCTTTGACCGTAGGGTCGGGGGTCCTGGCCGCCTGCGGCGCCGAGGGCTCTTCCGCGCCCGAGCCCGGCGGCGGCACGACCACCCAGGCGGAGCGGCCGCCGATTTCGTCGGAGCCGGGAGACCTCGAGGTCTTCGAGTGGGCTGGCTACGAGTACCCCGCGTACGGCGGGAAGCGCGGGCAGCTGTGGCCATACGTCGACAAGTACGGCAAGCCGAAGTTCAGCTTCCTGACGAGCGACGACCAGGCGCTCGGGAAGGTCAGAGCCGGCTACCGGCCGGACATCGTTCATCCCTGCGTCGACTACACCGGCAACTGGGTCGAGATGGAGGTCGTCCAGCCCTGGGACCCCGCTCTGATTCCGAGCTTCAAGGAGCTCGACCCCGTGCTCGTGAAGGGAGGCCAGATCGACGGGCAGCAGTACTTCATCCCGGCCGATTGGGGCTTCTCCTCGCCGCTCTACCGCTCGGACAAGGTAGAGCCGAACGGTGAGGAGTCGTGGGAGCTCTTCTACGACGATCGCTACAAGGGGAAGATCTCGTGGTGGGACACCCCGCTCGAGAACTTCGTCATTTGGGGTTACGTCAACGGCGTCGGCGACCCATGGAAGATGACCGATGACGAGCTCGACGAAGCGAAGGACTTTCTCATCTCCAAGAAGAACCTCTGTCGCAACTTCTGGTCGTCGCAGACCGACCTCGACGCGGACATCGCCGCCGGCAACATCTGGATCGCCTACTCCTGGGCGGGCTCGTACGTCGCCGCCAAGGACGCCGGTCTGGATGTCGTGTACAGCGAGCCGAAGGAAGGTCGCCTGGGCTGGAACTGCGGCTTCGTCCTCATGAAGGAGACGGAGAACTTCCGCCACGCGCACGAGTTCATCGAGGGGTGGAGCTCCAAGGAATCGGCCGAGTGGATCATCAACAACTACGCCTACGGACACGCGAACACGGCCGTCGACCTCTCGAAGGTGCCGGAGGACTACGTCAAGGTGTTCCATCTCGACGACCCGAAGGCCCGCGAGGAGCCGAACGCCCACTACGCTCGGCCGGTGTCAACCGCGGATCGCGCCCGCTACGCGAGCCGCTGGGACGAGGTGAAGGCCGCGTAGGCGAGCGCCGGCGGCGCGACGTGGCTGTCGAAGCCCAGGAGATTGCCCGGCCGGAAACCAGGCGGAGAGCCCGCCGGGCCCGGCCGGGCTTCGTTACGACCGGCCTCCTGGCTCCGCCGGTGCTCTGGCTCGTCATCTTCTTCCTCGTTCCCGTCGTCCTGATCGCCCTCTACAGCGTCAACGTCTTCTCGCTCTATCCGGGCGGGCAGTACTTCACCCTCGACTCCTGGAAGAACTTCCTCGACGGCTCGCCCTTCCTCGACCTCTTCTGGAAGTCCGTGCGCATGTCGCTGATCGTCTCCGTCGCGGCCGTCCTCGCCGCGTACCCGATCGCGTACTTCATCGCGCTCGTCGCCTCCCGCCGGAAGTACGTGCTCCTCCTGCTCATCCTGACCCCGTTCCTCGTCAGCTACTTCCTCCGGCTGCTCGCCTGGAAGGTCATCCTCGGCGACCAGGGCGTGATCAACACCTTCCTCTACTGGACCGGGATCAGGGCGGAGGGAGACCCGGTGTCCTGGCTCATCTACAGCCAGTTCGCCGTCATCCTCACCCTGGTCTACGTCTACGTTCCCTTCGTGGCGCTGCCCATCTTCGTCTCGCTCGATTCGCTCGACCGGCGGCTCCTCGAGGCGGCCGCCGATCTCGGCGCCAGCCGTTGGCAGGCGTTTCGCAAGGTGACGCTCCCGCTGTCGCTCCCCGGCGTCATCGCCGCCTTCATCTTCGTCTTCATCCCGACGATCGGGGAGTACTTCACGCCGCTCCTGGTCGGCGGGGTGAACGGAACGATGTTCGGGAACGCAATCGCCGACCAGTTCGGCCAGAGCCTGAACTGGCTGAACGGCTCGGTCCTGTCGTTCTTCCTCCTCACCGTCGTTGCCCTTTTGCTCGCAGTCTTCGCCCGCTTCCTCACCGTGCGCCGGGTGGCGACCGGGTAGGACATGGAAATCGCGACCTCCCCCAACGGCACGCGGCTCCTGAAGGTGTGGTTCGCGATTCTGGTCGTCTTCCTCTACGCGCCGCTCCTGCTCCTCCTCATCTTCTCGTTCAACGACAACAACCTGCCTGTCTTTCCGCTCAGAGGCTTCACGACCGACGCCTACCGGCAGTTCGTCTCCAACCCCGAGCTGAAGGCGTCGATCGTTACGAGTGTCAAGGTGGCTGCGCTCTCGAGCCTGGGCGCCATCATCCTTGGGCTACTCGCGTCCATCGTGCTCGTCAGGCGAGACTTCTTCGGCCGCGGGGGCGTCTCGGCTCTCCTGCTCAGCCCGCTGGTCGTCCCCTACATCGCACTGGCGATCGGACTCCTGGTCTTCTTCAACGAGGCGAGCCTGCCCCTCGGTATCAAGTCGATCGTGATGGGCCACATCGTCGTCTCGATCCCCTACGCGATCCTCATCCTCGTCCCGCGGCTCGAACGGCTTGACGCCCGCCTCGAGGAAGCTGCTCGCGATCTCGGAGCCGGCGCCTTGCAGACTTTCCGCCTCATCACCTTCCCCCTGCTCCTGCCGGCGCTCGTGTCCGCCTACCTCGTCGCGTTCGTTCTTTCCTTCGACGAGATCGTGATCGCGTACTTCGTCAATGGCCAGGTGACGACGTTCCCGCTCTACCTCTTCTCGACGCTGCGCTTCCCGACCCTCCTCCCGCAGGTCCTGGCGGTCGCCTGTGTGGTCATGGCGGCCTCGGCGTTCATCCTCATCGGAGCCGAGATCGCGCGGCGCGTGATCGAGCGCCGGCTTGGCACCGACCTCTCCGAGTCGGCGGCCGAACCCGCCTAGGTCAAGACCGGTTCGGGCTCTTTGTAAGACTCGGCAAGCACCGAGCCGTACTCCGCCGGCCACGTCAGGACGACGTTGCGCCCGGCCTCGAGCGGCGCGCCGCCCTCGTCGTTCATGCGGAAGCTGACTACCCGGCCCAGCTTCGTGTCGACGTGGAACTGTGTCAGCGAGCCGAGATAAACAACGTCCGCCAGGACGCCCTCCAGACGGGTGCCGCCCTCGGGCGCGGGTCGCTCGGCCGCGTCGATACGCACTCGCTCGGGCCGTACGGCCACCTTCAGCGTCTCCCCCTGCGAGCGGCCGGCCGTCGGGACGATGAGACGTTCCTTAGGAGAGACATGCGCGACCGCTTGGCCGTCGGTGACCTCGTCCACCCTCAGGTCGAGGGCGTTTAGCGAGCCGATGAAGTCGGCTACGAAAGCCGTCGTCGGACGCTCGTAGATCTCTCGAGGCCCGTCGACCTGCTCGGCGATGCCCTCGTTCATGACCGCGATCCGGTCTGACATCGCGAGTGCTTCTTCCTGGTCGTGCGTCACATAGACGAAGGTGGTCCCGAGCTCGCTTTGAATGCGCTTCAGCTCGAGTTGCATCTGTTTTCGCAGCTTGAGATCGAGGGCACCGAGCGGCTCGTCCAGGAGGAGCGCAGCGGGCCGGTTGACGAGCGCGCGCGCGAGTGCGACGCGTTGCTGCTGCCCGCCCGAGAGCTGTCCAGGTTTGCGCTTCTCGAGCCCCTCGAGCCTGACGACGCGGAGCATCTCCTCGACGCGCTGCTTCTGCTCCCCCTTCGGCACCCGCTTGAGCCGGAGTGCGAACGCAACATTGTCGAAGATCGACATGTGTGGGAAGAGGGCGTAGTGCTGGAAGACCATGTTCACGTTGCGACGGTTCGGGGGGGTGTCGGTCACATCGGTCCCCCGCAGGAGAATGCCTCCTTCGTCCGGCACCTCGAAACCCGCGATCATGCGAAGCGTCGTAGTCTTGCCACAGCCGCTCGGGCCGAGGAGAGAGAAGAACTCGCCTTCCCTGATATCGATCGAGAGGGTGCGCACCGCTTCGACTTTCCCGAAGCGCTTGCTGACGTTCTCCAGGGAGATGCCTACGGGATCGGCCACGCGCCGAGTCTAACGCAGGTGATTTCCCTGCTAAAACCCCTCACGCGGATGAGACCCACGGCGCGGACTCGCGGGGACCTGCTCGTAGCGGGCGGCGCGGTCGTCATCCTCGCTGCAAGCGCCGATGTCGCGCAGACGGTGCAGGATCGCTTCGCCGTCGATCTCGCGGGTCTCGGCGCCCTCGAGCGGGCCGGGGCCACCCTCTGGGATCTCCGACCTCTCGGCACCGCGGTCTTCGCTGTGGGGGCCATCGGCGCCCTTGCAGGCCTCGGCGAACCCGCCGGCCGGCTCGAGCGCCTGCACGAATTCATGCGGAACGGCGTCGCAATCCTGGCGGCCGCGCACGCGGCACTCGCCCTCGTCGTGCTCGGTCTCGCGATCTGGGTCGGGACCGTGGGCGAAGTTGGAGACAGCGGAGAGCTCGGCTTCGTCTACTCGGGGAGCGACCGCGCTGTCACGCTCGCCACGCAGCTTGTCGGCTGGATCCCGTTGACGGGGCTACTCGTGCTGGTTGTCGTTGTCGCCACCCGCTCCGAGCAAGCTGAGGAAGAGCCCAAGCCTGAGAGCAGTGACGCTTCGCTCTCGGAGGAGCTGGAAGCGCTCTGGCAGGAGCGACTGGCCCACGGCCCGAGACGGGAACGCGCCCGCAACCTCCTCAGCCGCATCAAGGCGCTGGAGAGCGCAGGGGATCATGAGAAGGCCCGCGAGCTCGCGGACGAGCTGAGGAATCTCTAGGAGGGTTTGGCGGAGCGTCACTCGTCGCCGGGACGGGACGGTCGTACCGAGGCAAGGACGCAGGGAGCCCTCGTATCGACTTTAGATACGGGGGCGACCGAGGACACAGCCTCGGGGCGAGCGGCGCGCCTCCGGCGGCACAGATGATGTTTCGTCAAGCCCTCCTTAGCGAGCGGATCCGTTGCGCGCTGCGACTGCCTGTCTCGCCTTGACGGCGAGCCAGAGCTCCATGCGCTGTTCCGGATCGTCGGGATGGCGGCCGGTCTGCTCGCGCAGGCGATCCATGCGATAGCGAAGCGTGTGGCGGTGGACACCGAGCCGCTCCGCAGCCTCGCTCCAGCGGCAGCCCGCGTCCAGGAGAGCCGTGAGGGAGCCGATTAGCGACGTGTTCTCGGCCGCTGCGCCGAGCACACGGTCGACGAAAGCGTCGAGCGCGGCGTCGGGCAAGCTGAGCAGGAGCTCGAGCGAGCCGAGGTCGCGGTAGGAAGCGACGTCCCCGTTGCAGGCATCGAGCGCCGCCCGGGCCTCGACCAGGCTGCGTCCGAGGGCGCTTCCGCGTCCAGGGCGACCAACGGCGACGCGCGCAAGCGGCTCGGCTTGGGCAACGCGCCGCGCCAGTGCGAGCAGCTCTCGTTCTCCCCCGCCGCCGACGAGGAAGGCCGCGCGGTCACGACGTGCGGTCGAGAGATACTGGACGCCCTCGCGCTCGAGCTGCTCGGCGACCTCCTCCCGGAGGCGCTCGCTGGAGAGCCCGTTCCGCGGCACTGCGAGCAGCGCTGCGTAGTCGCGGTCGGCTTCGAGGCCGAATGCGGCCATGCGGCGAGCTGCCTCTCGCTCGTCCAGGCGGTTGTCCTCCAGATCCTCGAGCAGGTCTCCCGCGAGCCGCAGCTCCGCGGCGCTGACGGCGCGGCGCCGCGACAGCTCCAAGGCCAGCGCCGTTTGTCCGTGATGAAGGACCAGCAGGTCGTATTCGCCGAACTCGGCGTCGCCCCGGGTCGCCTTGAGGGTTGCCGGCTGGCCGCCGGCGACGACGGGGAGCTCGAGTGCTTCGTCGAAGAGCAGCGGTTTGTGCGCGTGGCGCTCGGCGACGACACGCCCGTGCTCGTCGAGCAGGGCGAGGCTGCAGTCGAGGTGGTTGCACAGGATGGCGAGCAGAGCCTGTAGGCCACGACCCTCGAGGACGGAGTCTGCGAGACGCTCGTGAACGCCCAGAGCGCGCGTCAGCTGTTCGAGCTGCTCGCTCGCGAGGTGGGTGACCGCACCCTTCGTAATCGCGACAAAGGGAACCTCGTACGGCACGGACAGCACCGGGAAGCTGAGCTTGTTCCCCTCCTCGACGACCGGAGCGGGAACTTCGGCGAAGCCGAACCCAAGGCCGAGACCCAGTCCGGCGATCCCGTGCTTGGCAAGTCGGCGGACGTAGGCGCGCTGGGTCGTGGCCATCTCACCGACTCCGAGCCCGGTCGTGAGCAGAAACTCGCCCCCTTCGAGGAACTGGGTGGGGTCCGTCAGCTCCGAGACATGGAGCCAGCTGACCTCGTTGCTCAACCCACTCGATCCGGCCGCGACGGCCAATTCGAGCTCGGGTAGGTCGGCGATGTCCTGGACGGTCAGCACGGTGGTTTCGACGCTGCGGCCAAAAACCTACGCAGTTACGGGACCCGAAGCAAGCGGCTGCCGCGCGGGGTTGGACCGCGTGTCGAAGCGAGGATGGAGTTGAACTCCTTCAGCCGGCGTGCTTTTCTTGCGCACACGACGACGAAAAGGGAGTAAATGCGCCGCCTTGTCCTGGCAGTTGGGCTCACAGTTCTCGTAGCCACGTTTCCGGCGGGAGGTCTGGGCGGGAAGGGAACGAGCTCTACGGCGCTCTACCCCGATCTGCAAACAGTCGTGCCGCGCCACCTCGTGATCCAGAACCAGCAGCAGCGTGAGTACCTCCGCTTTGCCAACGGCATCGCGAACACGGGTGCCGGCGGCCTCCAGCTCCGCCCGGACCCGCCGCCGCGGACAGTCGATACGTTGATCACGACCGCGGTTCAGGAGCTTCTCGACGCCAGCGGGAACGTCGTGGCCTCGCAGGTGGCAGGAACGTTCGAGTATCACCCCGAGCACAACCACTGGCACATCGGCGACGTGGCGCTGTTCGAAGTCCGCGTCGGCTCGCCGACCGGGCCGATTCTCCGCAACGACCGAGACGAGTCCGTCTCGCTCAAGAGGACTTTCTGTCTGATCGACTGGTACGCGCTGGAGGGGAACTCGAATACCAAGGAACGGGTTTACTGGGACTGCGCCACGAGCCTGCAGGGCATCTCACCCGGCTGGGTCGACCAGTATCACCAGTCGCTCGAAGGCCAGAAGATCGACATCACGGGGGCGAAGCCCGGCACCTACTACCTCGTGAGCACGGCTAATCCGGCTGGGCGCTTCCTCGAGACGAGCTATACGAACAACAGCGCGTGGACGAGCTTCGAGCTCACCCGCGATAGCAGCGGCAACCCGAAGATCGCGATCGTGGGCCACTCACCCTGCGCGACTACTGGCCTCTGCGGCGACAACGCGCCGAATCGCTAGACCTCGAACGGGACAGGGCCCGGCGCAGGCCGGACCCTGTCCGGACCTAGCTAGTGCGTCTCGAGGACCTTGCCGGCCTTCGCGATCCCGCGCGAGATCATGTACGCGGCGGCCAGGACCACCGAAGCGGTGATGAAGGCGGGCCAGTCGACCGTGTCCGAGGCAAGCGTGATGATGAAGACGATGACCCACACGAGCACGAAGACGATCAACTCGCCGTTCAGGCTCGGCAGGGGGGGCATCCCGTAGTACGGCTGGCCGTAGGACTGGGTCGGCGGCGGTGGTGGAGTCTGTTGCGTCGACATAGTGCAGCCGTAGTACCTCGCAGAGGCGCCGATTCCTCCACGTAGGATTCGTAGCCAGGCGATCCGTGCAGCTGTTTCACTACCACCTCGTGACGAGCAAGGTCCGGCTCCTCGAGGGGCGCTACCTGGGGAAGCTCGGATTCGAGCTGATCGGGCGCTACGGGTGGCGGGGCGAGAGCTCGCAGTGGTTCGAGCCGGGCACCTCCTGGGAGGACCTCGACGCGATGGGCTTTCGCCTGCGCCTCGTCGAGCTGGGGCGGGGAGCCGTCAACGTCGTCATCCAGCCGGGGCACTGGGACGTACCCCGCGTCGACCACTTCGGGATCGCGCTTGACGAGGACGACTACGAGGCGGTCATCGACCGGGCGGGCGAGCTGGGCCTCAAGATCCAGGACCATCCGGGGAAGCGAACATTCGTCACGACCGAAGCCGGTTATCGCCTCGAGGTGCACCCCCCGCGGGACTGGATCGAGGAAGCGCTCTCCCAGGCCGACGACCTCCATCTCGACCAGATCCACCTGCGGGCCAACGACCCCGAGGAGAAAGCGGTCGCCATGGCCGAGATCCTCGACCTCGATCGCTCTGCGACCGAGGTGTCCGTCGGAGACACTGTTGTCCGCTTCCTGCCGGGCGGCCCCGAGGGCCGTCCCGAGCTTGTCGCCGAGGTCCTGACGTGAGCTCCCTCATGCCCCTCGCCGCCCTCCGCTCTCGCCTGGCAAAGCCGAGCTACGCCGAGGGCTGGCGTCGCTGACCATGAGGTACGAAGAGGCTGGGGTATCGCTCGGCAAGGCGGAGGCGATCGTGGAGCGCCTGCGCGCCGCCGTCGCCTCGACGGGCGGGGACGTGGGCGGGTTCGCGGGCCTCTATCAGCTCGACGACGAGCGGCTGCTCGCCGCGACGACAGACGGCGTCGGCACGAAGCTCGTGCTCTCTCGCCGGGCCGGACGTCTTTTCGACGCTGGTCGTGACCTCGCGGCCCACTGCATCAACGACGTTCTCACGACCGGCGCCGACCCGCTCTTCTTCCTCGACTACGTCGCCTCCGACAGCATCGACCTCGAGGAAGTCGCCGAGCTCGTCGAGGGCGCGGCCGCTGTTTGCCGTGAGGCCGGGTGCGCAATCCTGGGCGGAGAGACGGCCGAGCTCCCGGGCGTCTACCGCGAGGGGGAGCTCGACTTCGCCGGCACCTGCGTGGGGCTGGTGCGGCGCCACGACTTGATCGATGGGACGCGCTGCGAGCCGGGCGACATCGTCGTCGGTCTCCCCTCGTCCGGTCTGCACACGAACGGATTCACGCTCGTGCGACGGCTCGTGGATGACGGCGACTTCGACGCCGACCGCGTGCTCGCGGCCCACAGGCTGTACGTGGACGAGGTTCGAGCGCTCAGGCAGAGTGCCGACGTCAAGGCGCTCGCGCACGTCACCGGCGGAGGAATCCTCGGCAACCTCCCTCGCGTGCTCCCAAAGGGAGTCGGGGTTGAGATCGACTGGGAGTCGTGGGAGCGGCCGCCCGTCTACAGCTGGCTCACGGAGCGCGGCGTTTCGGAGGACGAGCAGAGGCGCGTCTTCAACCTGGGCATCGGCATGTGCGCAGTGGTGCCCCAGAGCGATGCGCGCGCAGGCACCGTGATCGGGCGGCTCGTGTGATCGGCGTTCTCGTTTCCGGCGCCGGCACGAATCTCCAGGCGCTCATCGACGCCGGCCTGCCGATCTCAGCCGTCGCCTCGAACAGGGCGGGCGCACCTGCTCTTGCGCGCGGCGCGCAGGCGGGCATTCCCACGGGAGTCTTCGAGCTCGAGGACTACACGTCTCGTGAGCAGCGCGACCTCGCCATGGCAGAGTGGTTGCGGGCAGCGGGCGCGGAGCTAGTTGTCTGCGCAGGCTACATGCAGCTCTTGACGCCGCGGTTTCTGGAGCGCTTCCCGGCCATCAACGTCCACCCCTCGCTGCTGCCCGCCTTCCCGGGCGTGGACGCGATCGGCCAGGCGCTCGCCGCCCGGGTGCCCGAGACTGGGGTAACCGTCCACTTCCTCGACGAAGGCGTCGACAGCGGGCCGGTCATCCTGCAGGAGACCGTGCCCGTCGAGCTTCGAGACACGCCCGAGACGCTCCACGAACGCATTCGGGCCGTCGAGCACCGTCTGCTGCCGGAGGCGGTCAGGCTCTATCTGGCGGGAGCCCTACGCTCCTGACTCCATGAGACGAGCCCTCATCTCGGTCTTCGACAAGACCGGACTGGACGAGTTCGCCGCCGGCCTCTCCGAGCTGGGAATCGAGCTCGTGGCGAGCGGCGGTACCGCCGCGTACATCTCCGAGCTGGGACTCTCCGTGACGCCCGTTGACGAGCTCACCGACGTGCCGGAGATGCTCGGCGGGCGGGTGAAGACGCTCCATCCCAGGATCCACGCGGCCATCCTCGCCAGGCGCGACGTGGAGGAAGACCTCGACGCGCTCGCCGCATACGAGATCGAGCCCTTCGACCTCGTCTGCGTGAACCTCTACCCCTTCGCCCAGGTCGCCGCCAGAAAGGACGTCCGGGAGGAGGAGGCCGTCGAGATGATCGATGTCGGCGGGCCCGCGATGCTGCGCGCCGCGGCCAAGAACTTCGTCCACGTCGCGCCTGTCTGCCTCCTCGCGCGCTACGGGCCCGTGCTCGACGAGCTTCGCCTGGACGGCGACCTGAGCGCCCAGACGCGTCGAGAGCTAGCCGCCGAGGCCTTCGCCCATACGGCGGCGTACGAAGCCTCGATCGCCGGTTGGTTCGCCGACCGCGAGACCTTCCCGCCGCGCCTCATCGTCTCGCTCGAGCGAGACCGCGACCTGCCGTACGGCGAGAACCCGCACCAGCGGGCTGCCTATTACTCGGAGGTCGGCGCCCGCCGCCACCTTTTGTCCCGCGTGGAGCAGTTGTCGGGCAAGGAGCTCTCCTTCAACAACCTCGCCGACCTGGATGCCGCCCGTGCGGTGCTGCGTGAGTTCGAGCTCCCTGCCTGCGCAATCGTCAAGCACACGAATCCCTGTGGCGTGGGCGTCTCCGCGGACCTCTCGGAGGCCTATGCCAAGGCCTACGCCGCCGACCCGGTCTCGGCCTACGGGGGCGTGGTGGCCGTCAACCGCCGGGTCGATCCGCCGCTCGCGAAGCTGCTCGGCGAGCAGTTCGTGGAAGTGCTGATCGCCCCCGAGTACACGGCCGACGCCGTCGAGATCGTCACGCAGAAGCCTGCCGCCCGGATCCTGGAGGACCGGGAGCGACGCCGCGCCTCCCACGGCGAGCGCCACTACCGCCGCGTGCTCGGCGGCTTTCTCGTCCAGGACGAGGACGCCGAAGTCGATGACCGCGAAGGGATGGAGGTCGTCGCGGGCCAGGCGCCGGACGAGGCCGGCTGGGGAGATCTCCTCTTCGCCTGGCGCATCTGCAAGCACGTCCTCTCGAACGCGATCGTGATTGCCAAGGACCTTCAGACGATCGGTGTCGGCGCGGGCCAGATGAGCCGCGTGGAATCGGTTCGCATCGCCCTCGACAAGGCGCGGGAGCACGGACATTCGCTGGCAGGGGCCGCGCTCGCCTCCGACGCGTTCTTTCCGTTCCCGGACGGCCCCGAGCTCGCACTCGAGGCCGGGATCGGCACGATCGTCCAGCCGGGCGGCTCGAAGCGTGACGAGGACGTGATCGCCGCCGTCGAGAAGGCCGGCGCGACGATGGTTTTCACGCGCCGCCGGCATTTCCGCCACTGACGTGATCGCCGAGCCCCATCCTCCTCCTCGCCGACCGATCTGGCTCGTAGTGCCGTTGACCGCCTTCGCCCTCGTCGCCTTGACCGTGGGCCTTCTCGCGCGCGAACGCCTGGATCCGAGCAAGGGCTACTTCCAGCTCTTCTTCAGCGACACGCTGCACCTGAAGGCCTGGTTCGCTAGCGCGGCCGTACTCCTGGCGGTGACGCAGCTCTTCACGGCGGCGTGGATCTTCCGCAAGCTGCCCTGGCCTCGTCCCGTCTGGATTCCGGCGCTCCACCGCTGGACGGGCCGACTGGCCTTCGCCCTCACGCTCCCAGTCGCCTACCACTGCGTCTTCAAGCTCGGGTTCCAGGATGCGACGAGTCGTGTCCTCGCGCACTCGCTGCTCGGTTGCGCCGTCTACGGGGCTTTCGCGGCGAAGGTCTTGATCGTGCGTCTGCATCGCTTTCCAATCTGGGTGCTCCCGACCGCGGGCGGCCTCTTGTTCTCGGTGCTCGTGGCGGTCTGGTACACGAGCGCCGTCTGGCTCTTCGACCTCGTCGGAATCGGGTTCTAGGAGGGCTTAGCTCAGCGCCACGATCACGGCCGCGGTCACGTAGGCCACGTAAAGGCCGAGGAGCAGCGTGCCTGCGGCGCGGCCCAGGCCCCCGCGCCAGGCGAGCAGGAAGACGAGGAAGACGGGGCTCCCGACGGCGACCGGCAGGTGGAGCCACCGTGAGGGCGAATCGAGGTCGAGGGGGCGGACGAGGGCGACTACGCCGGCGTTGAAGGCGATGAAATGCACGATCGTGCCGACGACGTTCCCGAGCGCTATGTCGGCGCGTCCTCGACGCGCGGGGATGGCGACGCGCGCCACCTCCTCGGCCTCGATGCTGGCCGCGATCGCAGTGTTCCCGAGCAGCGTCTCCGAGACTCCGAAACGGGAGACGACGCGCCGAAGGCCTTCGCCGAGCATCTCGCCGGCCGCGGTCAGAAGGGCGAGTCCGAAGAGGACCCGGAGGAGGATGAAGCGCTTTCGCTCTACGGGAACGCCGAGCAGGCTGCGTCCGGCACGCCACAACCCGGCCATGGCGAGGGCGAACCACCCTAGGAGCAGCCCGCCGTCGAGCCGTGAGACCTCCCCGTCGAGCGCGAGGAGAAGGAGAGGCACCGGCGCCGCCGCAGTCCAGGCGAGGACGGCGCGAGGAAGCTCCGCTTTCAGCGGCGCCACGAGGGCCCCGAGCCCCGCGACCGCAAGCGCGAGGAATGTCGTTCCGCCGAGAAACGTACCGGCGGCGGCGTTCTCGAGCCCTTTGACGTTCGCTGCGATCCCAGCTGCGATGTTCTCGAGCTCGAACCCCGAGATCAGCGCCGTCAACGCGAAGGCGGAGACGCCGAGACGGGCCGCGGCGGCGAGGAGCCCTTCGAAGAAAAGCTCGGCGCCCGCCACCACGAGGACGACACCGCCGACGAGGAGCGCGAGGGCTACGACCGAGGACACAGCCCGTATCGTTACGAGGAATGGGGCGCGACTATCCCACGGTCCTCGACCTCGTCGGCGACACGCCGCTCGTCCGGCTGCAGCGCCTCGGCCGCGAGGACGGCCCTCTCCTCCTGGCCAAGCTCGAATACATGAACCCCGGCGGGAGCGTGAAGGACCGGATAGCGCTGCGGATGATCGAGCGCGCCGAGGAAGAAGGGAAGCTCGAGCAGGGGGGGACGATCGTCGAGCCGACGAGCGGCAACACCGGCGTCGGCCTGGCGATCGCCGCCGCGCTCAAGGGCTACCGCTGCATCTTCGTCATGCCGGACAAGATCGCCCAGGAGAAGATCTCGCTTCTGCGCGCGTTCGGAGCCGATGTCGTCATTTGCCCGACGGCGGTTCCGCCTGAGTCGCCCGAGAGCTACTACTCGGTCTCCGCGCGCCTCGCGGAGGAGATCCCCGGCGCATACAAGCCCGACCAGTATTCGAACCCGGCGAATCCCCAGGCGCATTACGAGACGACTGGACCGGAGATCTGGGAGCAGACGGGCGGAAAGCTGGACGCGCTCGTCCTGACCGTCGGGACCGGCGGGACGATTTCGGGCGCCGCCCGCTTCCTCAAGGAGCGAAAACCGGATCTCCTCGTCGTGGGCGCGGACCCCGAAGGGTCGATCTACGGGTCGGAGACGGTGCATCCCTACCTGGTCGAGGGAATCGGGGAGGACTTCTGGCCGACGACCTTCGACCCCTCGGTCGTCGACGAGTACGTGACCGTTTCCGACCGTGACTCGTTCATCACGGCCCGGCGCCTCGCGCGCGAGGAAGGTCTCCTCGTCGGCGGGTCCGGAGGCACGGCCGTCTGGGCGATGCTCGAAATCGCGGAGCGCTACGGCCCTGACGCGACGGTGGCCACGCTGATCCCCGACGGCGGGCGTGGCTACCTATCGAAGTTCTACGACGACAACTGGCTCCGCGAGTACGGGATCGTCGACCGGCACGCGCCCGCCCCCACCATCGAAGAGGTGCTGGCCTTCAAGCGCAGGGAGGAGGCCGACGTCCCGCAGTTGATCTTCGTCGAGTCTCACCGCAAGGTCGGCGAAGCCGTGGACCTCATGCACCGCTACGGGATCTCGCAGATCCCGGTCATCCGGCACGAGCCGGCCGACTCACTTGCGGACGTGATCGGATCGATTCAGGAGCGAGGGTTGCTCGAGCGGGTGCTGCGCAACCCGGACACGCTCAACGAGGAGGTCGCCAACGCGATGGATCCGCCGCTCCGCGCCGTGGAGATGGGGGAAACCGTGGACACGGTCTTCTCCGACCTCGAGGCCGGCAACACGGCCGTCATCGTCGCCACGCGAGGCAAGCCGGTCGGAGTCCTCACCCGCGCCGACCTCCTCGAATACTTGGCGAACAACCAGTCTCACGACGGCGCGTAGTCGTCCCTTGTAGCCATGCCGGGGTCAGCCATGC
>Ga0209842_1000008_pt1 | contig 29867 bp, 24 predicted proteins | sample GWRWS3_10_20_FD_187220 | JGI IMG/M metagenome (GOLD analysis project Ga0209842, IMG submission 187220) | Riverbed sediment microbial communities from areas with vegetation nearby in Columbia River, Washington, USA - GW-RW S3_10_20 (SPAdes)... | ecosystem: Environmental > Aquatic > Freshwater >...
CATCTACTGGGCACTGATCTCTTCGGACGCGACCTGCTCGAGCGGATGGCCCTCGGCGGGCGCACAACGATGTTCATCGCGCTGATGGCGACGGGAATCATCCTCGTGCTCGGCCTCGTGTACGGAGCCGTCTCGGGGCTAGCGGGCCGCAAGGTCGACGATCTGATGATGCGGATCGTCGATGGGCTCTTCGCCATCCCTCGCCTCCCGTGGGTGCTGATCGTCCTCGTTCTCATCGGCGCAAGCGGAAGCATGTTCACCGTCATCCTGGCCCTTTCGCTCTTCAGTTGGATGACGACGGCACGCCTCGTCCGCAGCCAGATACTCGCGCTCAAGCAAGACGACTTCGTGCGCGCAGCGCGCGCGTTGGGCGCGCGACGCCACCAAATCTTCCTGCGCCATCTCGTGCCGAATACATTCGGGATCTTGCTTGTCGCAGTCCTCCTGGAGCTCCCAGGCATCATCCTCGGCGAGGCGTTCGTCTCGGTGCTGGGCCTCGGGATCAACGCACCCGCGGCGACCTGGGGCAACATTGCCCAGGACGGGCTGAGTCGCACCAACCCTTACTTCCTCATCCTCCCGAGCGCGGCCATTGCTCTCTTCGCGGTGGCCGCCAACTTCATCGCCGACGGTCTCCAGGACGCCTTCGATCCGCGTCGGGAGGGAGCCTCCCAGGCCGGCGGCTGGAGCCCGCTCACGGGTTTCGTGCGAGCGTCCGGGCGCGCCGCCCCACGCTCCGAGGCCGGTTAGTAGGCCCCGAGCGCCTCGCGCGCGATCCGGTCCTGCTCGATCAGGTGCGCGGTCGGGTAGCCCTCGCTGGGGCTCGCGCGCCATGGGCGGCCGACGTACCGAAGCTCGACCTCGGCCGGGAGTCCCTCCTCGAGACGGTGCCGGACAGCTCGCCATGCGCCCATGTTCTGCGGCTCCTCTTGCGCCCAGACGAGCTCGGTGATGTTCGGGTAGCGGGAGAGCAACTCGTCGTACGCGGCGACGGGAAACGGGTAGAGCTGTTCGAGCCGGGCGACCGCGACGCCCTCGGCCTGCTTGCGCGCCTCGTGGCCGACGATGTCGTAGTACACCTTGCCCGAGCAGAGCACGAGGCGCCCCGCGCGACGGCGCCCCTCCTCGTCCAGCGTCGGGTCGCCGAGAATCGGGCGGAAGGAGCCCTTCGCGAGGTCGCTCAGGTGGGAGCTCGACTCCTTCAGCCGTAGCAGGCCCTTGGGCGTCAGAAGGATGAGCGGGCGCGCCTTGGAGTGAAGCGCCTGGCGACGGATGACATGGAAGTACTGCGCCGCCGTCGAGCAGTTGACGATCCGGACGTTCTCCTGCGCGGCAAGCTGCATGAAGCGCTCGAGCCGCGCGCTCGAGTGCTCCGGGCCGTTGCCCTCGTACCCGTGCGGAAGGAGCAACGCGAGCCGGGAGCTCTGTTGCCACTTCGAGAGCCCCGAAACGATGAACTGGTCGACTATCACCTGCGCGGAGTTGATGAAGTCCCCGAATTGCGCCTCCCAGAGGACGAGGGCGCGTGGGCACGCGACCGAATAGCCGTACTCGAAGCCCAGCGCCGCCATCTCCGAGAGAGGCGAGTTGTAGACCTGGAAGGGGGCAGACGCGCTCGGGAGGTGCTCCATCGGCGCGTACTTCTCACCCGTCTCGTAGTCGTGGAGGACGAGGTGGCGGTGCGAGAAGGTTCCGCGCTCAGTGTCCTGCCCTGTGAGCCGGACCGGAACGCCCTCGACGAGCAGGCTCGCGAAGGCAAGGCCCTCGGCCTGGGCCCAGTCGATGCCGCCCTCCTCGCCGATCGTCTCCCTGCGACGATCGAGCTGCTTCTCGAGCTTGGGGTGGATGGTGAAGCCCTCGGGAACCTGCAGCAGCCGGTCGTTCAGGTCGACAAGGAGCTCGGCCGGCGCGGCGGTCTCGATCGGCGCATCGCTGCCGCGGCCGGGCCGCTTCTCCTCCTCGGAGCGCCCGCTGCCGGCTGCGATCGCTTGCTTGAGGACCTCGTGCGCGTCCTTGATCGCCTGCTGAACGCTCTCCACGAGCTCATCGACCTCGGCCTGCTGGACGACGCCGGCCTGGACGAGCGCGGCGGCGTACTGCTCGCGCACCGTCGGGTGCCCCTCGATCTTCTTGTACATGAGCGGCTGCGTGTACGCGGGCTCGTCGCCTTCGTTGTGACCGAAGCGACGGTAGCCCACGAGATCGACGACCACGTCCTTGCGGAAGCGGTCGCGGAAGGCCATGGCGAGGCGAACGGAGGCGATGGCCGCTTCGGCGTCGTCGGCGTTCACGTGGACGATCGGGTTGTCGAAGCCCTTGGCGAGGTCGCTCGAGTAGCGCGTGGAGCGCCCTTCGTCCGGATCGGTCGTGAAGCCGATCTGGTTGTTGGCGATGATGTGAAGGGTCCCGCCGGTCGAGTAGCCGGGAAGCGACTGGAGGTTGAGCGTCTCTGCGACCACGCCCTGCCCCGGGAAAGCCGCGTCGCCGTGGATCAGGACGGCGAGCGCGGAGCGCGGATCGTGCGTCCACTCTCGCGCCCCGTGGTTTGTCTGGCACGCGCGGGTCTCGCCTTCCACCACCGGGTCGACGTACTCGAGGTGGCTGGGGTTCGACGCCAGCGTGATGCGGGTGTCGCCGCTCTCGGTCTTGCGGACGCCGAGCGCGCCGAGGTGGTACTTCACGTCGCCGGAGCCGCCTTCCGGGTCGGCACCGACGGCCTCGAGGACGCGCTCGCCCTCGAACTCCCGCAGGATCACGTCGTACGGACGGCCGACGATGTGGGCGAGGACGTTCAGCCGCCCGCGATGGGCCATGCCGATCACGACCTCGCGCGCTCCATCAGCCGAAGCGAGCTCGAGCGCCTGATCGAGCATCGGGACCATGACGTCCACTCCTTCGATGGAGAACTGCTTCTGGCCGAGGAAGGCGCGGCGCAGGTAGCGCTCCATGCCCTCGACTTCGGTCAGCCGCCGAAGCAGAGCCTTCTTCTCCTCCTGCGACAGAGGCTTTCGAAATCGGCCCGATTCGATCGCCGTCCGCAACCAGACGCGTTCCTCGTGGTTCGAGATGTGCTCGATCTCGTAGGCCATCGTCCCGCAGTACGTCTCTCGCAGATGAGGGAGGGCGTCCGCGAGCGTCTCCCCGGGCACGTGCACCCGCAGGACCTTGGCCGGGATCTGCCGCATCAGATCCTCGGTGAGGCGCGGCTCCAGGCGCTCGGGCTCGAGCGCGGGATCTCCGACGGGCTCGCTGCCGAGAGGATCGAACCGCGCGGCGAGGTGGCCGTGCATGCGATGCGCCTTCACGAGCGCCATCGCGGCGGCGACAGCTCCGAGCAGCACGGGCCGCGCCTCGGCTGCGGCCGGTGCTCCGTTGCCTCCGTCGGCGGCCGCCGGATAGAGCTCGCGGATGCGCTGGACGAGAGGGTTCGCCTCGACGAGATCCTCTGGCGCTTGGTCGAAGAGCGCGCGCCACGCAGGGTCGACTGCCTCGGGGGAGGCCAGGTACTGCGCGAAAAGCTCCTGAACGAACCCTGAGTTGAGGTCTTCGAACCGCTTGACAGGCACTTACTCTGAGGATAGCGACTGTGTTCTCCGGCCTTGTCGCAGCGCGCCGGGCAGGAGAAGAATCCGCGACAGGCGCTACATTTCCGGGGTGCGGCGAGCTCCCGCCCAGAGCTGCGCGGCGCGCTGACGGCCATGGACTCGCTGGCGAACGCGCTGCAATACGTCAACATCGCGGCCTTCGGCGTGCTCGCGCTCGTTTGCCTGCGAAGGTGGCGCAGGCAGCGAGGCGAGGCCGCCTTCTGGGCGTTCGCGACCTTCGGGTTGCTCGCCGTCGTCGCGGTGACCGGGCCGATCGTCGACGCCGCCGGCGATCCCCAGCTCTGGATCACGAAGGCGATCATCGCCCTGGTCGTCTTTTTTCCCTATTTCCTCTACCGCTTCGCCGCCTCGTTCCGACGCCCGGCGCGGTGGATCGAGCTGACGGCCGCCGGCGCGACCGCTGCGCTCGTCGTGTGGAGCCTCGCACTCCCGAACGTTCCCGACCAGGGCGAGCCGCGGTCAGCGTCCTTCACGGTGTTCGTCATCGCTCTGCTCATGCAGTGGACGGCGCTTTCGCTCTTCGTCGCCCTTCGGCTCTGGCGTGCCGGGCAAGGTCACCCAACGGTTCTGCGTCACCGGATGCGACTGCTTGCGGTGGGGGCGATCGCCCTCAGCATCGTGCTCATCCTCGCTGGGCTCGCCGCCTCGGACCCATCACCCACGTTCGAGGCGGTGCAGGGCCTCCTGACCCTCGCCAGCATGTTCCTCTTCTTCTTCGGCTTCGCGCCGCCCAAGGCCCTGCGAAAGGTCTGGCGGGAGCCCGAGGAGGAGCTCCTGCGCAGCTCCGTCGACGAGCTGCTCGTGGCCGCAGAGCCGGAGGACGTCACCCGGATCGTGCTGCCGCAGATGGCCGCCATCGTCGGCGCGCGCGGAGTCGCTCTGCTCGACGCCGACGATCGTGTGCTCGGCGTCTACGGGGTTGATCCGGAGGAGGCATCCGATCGTGAAGGCGAGCGCTTCGATCTGAGCCAAGGCGCGGTCGTTGCGTGGACGAGTCCTTACGCTCCGCTCTTCGCCGAGGAAGAGTTCGAGCTTCTGCGCGGCCTCGGCGGCTTTGCCTTGCTCGCCTACGAACGAAAGTCCCAGGTCGCGCGCGAGCGAAAGGCGCTCGAGGAGGCCGACCAGCTGAAGACCAACTTCATCGCGCTCGCCTCGCACGAGCTGCGAACGCCGGCTTCGGTCATCCACGGCATCGCCTCGACGCTCCACCTCCGTGGTGACCTGCTCGAGGACGATCAGATCCGGCATCTTCGCGAGACGCTCTACCAGCAGACGGACAGGATGCGCCGCCTCGTCGACCAGCTACTCGACCTCTCTCGGCTGGAGGCGAACGGGATCCGCATCGAGCCCCAGCCTCTGAACGTGTTCAGCCGGGTACATGAGCTCGTCGGGCTCGTGGCGACCGAGGTAGCCAAGGACGTGACCGTGAACGTCCCCGCCGACCTCGAGGCGCTCGTGGATCCGAACGCGTTCGACCGCATCGTCTCGAACCTGATCGTGAATGCGACCCGATACGGCGCCGCGCCGATCGAGATCTCCGCCGAGCAGCGCGACAGGCATTTCCGGCTGCGCGTCGAGGACCATGGCCACGGCGTGCCCGCGGAGTTCGTGCCCCAGTTGTTCGAGCGGTTCACACGGAGCGGCTCTTCGGCTCGCGAACGGACCGAGGGAGCCGGGCTGGGCCTCGCCATCGCGAAGTCGTATGCGCAAGCCCACGGCGGTGACCTGCTCTACGAGGAAGCCAGCCCGCACGGAGCCCGATTCGAGCTCGTCCTCCCCCGCGAGCTCGACAACCACTAGACTTCAATAAGTGAAGCAACGCTCGGTCGACCCCTACCGCGACCTGACGGTCATCGACTCGCGGGCGCCGCGCTTCACGCAGGCAGTGATCGGGCTCCTGGCGCTGGCTGCCTTCGTGACCGGGTGGTGGCAGCTGCTGGCGATCCTGGCGGCGCAGCTGGCCATCGGGGTGACGCTCGGCCGGCGCTGGTGCCTCCCCTGTCTGTTCTATTTCGAAGTGCTTCAGCCACGGTTCGGCGAGGGCCTGATCGAGGACGCTCGCCCGCCCCGTTTCGCCAACGCGATCGGGATCGCCGTGCTCGGCTCGGCCGTGCTCACCCACGCGCTCGGCTTCCACGCCCTCGGCTGGACGCTCGGCCTCCTCGTAGCCGGGCTGGCCCTGCTCTCGGCAGCAACAGGGTTCTGCGTCGGCTGCCGGATCTACAGGCTCCTCGCGCGCTTCCGGGGCGTCGAGCTCTGCGAGACCTGCGCACCCGGCCAGCACTCCGCCGCCGCGTCCGTCATTTCGCATCAGGAGGCGTGATCGGCAGGGCGGCGGCGACGGTTCGCTGCCCGCCGGCCTGGTAAACGACGTCGACGCTGTCGTTCTTGCGGTACGTGCCCGCAATCCCCAGGAAGATCGAGAGCCAGCGCAGCGGGCCTAGGCGCCCTTCCTTCGCCAGGGGCTTCGAGAAGACGAGCTCGCGCCCCCGCAACTCATAGTCGGCGCCGCGGCGCTGGGCCACGCCGTTCACGTACACCTCGAAGGGCTCTTGCACCGGGGCGGGGAGCGGCACGCGCCAGTTCTCGCTCACGGCCGACCACATTAAAGGGGTTGAGGGAACCTCGTCGGTTCCCCCAACTGCCGGCTCCCCTAGGCGCGCGAAACCCTTTCCCAGGATTCTCAGAGACCCCTCAAACGGGGTACGTCCGTAATTTCAACTGAACCACAAAAGGGGGGAACCGTGAGTCCCCCGATCGGGGGACATTTAGAATCGCAGCGCCTTGCGCAGGGGACCGCTCGCCGCGTTTTCGCTTGCACTCTTTTTCGCGCTTCTCTGCGCGGGTGCGGCGGCCGCCGCACCGGGCGGTCTCGGGCCTCCCAACCCCGAGACCGACAGCGGCGAGGCGATCAGCGACCTCTACTGGGCGGTCTTCGCGGTCTGCGCCGTCGTGTTCGTAGCGGTCGAGTCCGCGCTCGTCCTCTTCGTGATCCGTTTCCGCCGCCGGCGCGGGACGCCGGAGGAGACCGAGGGGCCGCAGATCCACGGCAACACTCGGCTGGAGATCATCTGGACGATCATCCCCTCGCTCGTCCTGGTCGCCATCGCGCTGTTCACCTTCACTCGCATCCCGTCCGTCCAGGCCAAGGGGAATGACGAGCTGCGAATCCGCGTCGAGGCGCACCAGTTCTACTGGCAGTACGTCTATCCGAACGGGGCAATCTCGCTCGACGAGCTGCGGTTGCCCGTGGGCCGGACCGTTGCGCTCGAGCTCACCACCCACGATGTCAACCACAGCTGGTGGGTGCCCGCGCTCACGGGGAAGCTGGACGCGATCGCGGGACGGACCAACGTCCTTCGCTTCAAGCCGAAGCGGACCGGCGCCTGGGAGGGCCAGTGCGCCGAGTTCTGCGGGATCCAGCACGCGGTCATGTACACGCGCGTGCAGGTCGTCGAAGAGGCCGCGTTCAACTCCTGGCTCCAAGAGCAGGCCGGAATCTCCGAGGAAGACCTCGGGCGGCAGGAGTGGGAGGCCGTCTGCGCCAAGTGCCACGGCTTCGAAGGAGAGGGAGACATCGGCCCGGGCATCGCTGGGAACGGGACGCTGACGAACCGTCAGGGACTCATCCAGCTTCTCAGCACGGGCCAGAACACGGATCAGTTCGAGAGCTACATGCCTGCCGTCGGGCTGGGCTGGACGGGGAGGCAGTACGACGCTCTCATCGCCTACATCAAGGCGACGCCGAAGCTGCAGGCGCAGGAAGCGGGAGCGGCGAGTGGCGGTTAGGACCGAGACCCTCACGCCCACTTGGAAGGAAGGGCGAGTCCTCAGTTGGGTGACGACGGTCGACCACAAGCGGATCGGAGTCCTCTATCTAGTCACCGCGTTCGGATTCTTCCTGGCCGCGGGCGTGATGGCCCTGCTCATGCGCGCCCAGCTCTCGCAGGCGGACAACCACCTCCTCACCCGCGACAGCTACAACGAGCTCTTCACGATCCACGGGACGCTGATGATCTTCCTCTTCGTCGTCCCGATGCTCGCGGGCTTCGGCAACTTCCTCGTCCCCCTCATGCTCGGCGCGCGCGACATGGCTTTCCCCCGCCTGAACGCGGCTTCGTACTGGCTCTTCCTGCTCGGGGGCCTCGTCCTGCTCGGGAGCTTCTTCGCGGAAGGCGGCGCGGCCCGCTCCGGCTGGACCGGCTACACGCCGCTCTCGGGCGAGGCGTTCTCGCCCGGACACGGTCAGGACCTCTGGATCCTCGGGATCCACCTGACCTCGCTCGCGTCGCTCGCAGGAGCGATCAACTTCATCGTCACGATCCACAACATGCGCGCGCCCGGGATGACGTGGATGCGCATTCCGCTCTTCGTCTGGGCGATCGAGGCCTACGCCGTCCTCCTCGTCCTGGCCCTGCCCACCATCTCGGCCGCCGCGACACTCCTCCTCCTCGACCGCCAGGCCGGCACCGAGTTCTTCGCGCCCGAGAACGGCGGCTCGTTGCTCTGGCAGCACATGTTCTGGTTCTTCGGCCACCCCGAGGTGTACATCATGGTGCTGCCCGCGATGGGGATCGTCTCCGAGGTGATACCCGTCTTCTCGCGCAAGCCGATCTTCGGCTACAAGGCGATCGCCTTCTCGACAATCGGGATCGCCTTCGCGAGCATGCTGGTGTGGGCGCACCACATGTTCACGGTCGGGCTGCCCACGTGGCTCCAGGGCTGGTTCCTCGTCACCTCGTTCTCGGTCGCGATTCCCACCGCGATCAAGATCTTCAACTGGCTCGCGACCCTCTGGCGCGGCCACCTCATCTTCCGGGCGCCGCTCCTGTTCGCGCTCGGCTTCATCGCGCTCTTCACGATGGGAGGGCTCTCGGGGATCGTGCTGGCCACCTTCCCGATCGACTACCAGGCCCAGGACACGTACTACGTCGTCGCCCACCTCCATTACGTCCTCTTCGGCGGCACGGTCTTCGGGATCTTCGCGGGGCTCTACTACTGGTTTCCCAAGATCACCGGGCGGATGTACAGCGAGCGTCTCGCCCAGTGGCACTTCTGGCTGCTCTTCGTGGGCTTCAACGCGGCCTTCCTCCCCCAGCACATGCTCGGGCTGATGGGCATGCCGCGCCGGGTCTACACCTATGAGCGAGGCGGGCTGTTCGAGTGGTACAACCTCGTCTCCTCGCTCGGCTCGTTCATCATGGGCCTCGCCATCCTGATCTTCCTCGTGAACGCGATCCGAAGCTGGCGCGGAGGCCCGCGCGTTGGCGGCGATCCCTGGACGGCCGACACGCTCGAGTGGTACGCCGCCTCTCCACCCCCGCCCCAAAACTTCGATCGGGTGCCCTACGTCTCGAGTGCCCGCCCGTTGCGCGACCTGCGCTTGCGCCTCAAGGAGCGGCAGCGGTGAGGCCGGGGCCCTGGTACCGGCTCACGGCGCTCGCCGCGACGGCGGGCGTCGCGCTCGTCGTCGCGACGGGCGAGTGGACGCTGGCGCACGATGTCGCCGCCCATGTCACACTCGCGCTCCTCGCGGGGGTCGTGGTGACGGCCCGTCTCGCCCACCGGGAGCGGCCGAGCCTCGCGGGCTCGGCCGGCGCCGCCTTCGCCCTCTTCTCCGGAGCTGGGCTGGCCGCGCACGCGGGAGCGCCCGACTGGCTCCATCTCGCGCTCGGCGCCTTGGCGCTCGCGGCGGCGGCGGTCGCGGCGGTGGTCGCCCTCCGGGGAGGAACGCGTGTGCCGCACTCGGACTGGCGGGACTACGTCACGCTCACGAAGCCGCGCATCATGGTGCTCCTGCTCCTCACCGCGGCCGGCGGGATGTTCGTCGGGGCGGGCGGAGTGCCAGCGGCGGGCCTCCTCGCCGCGACCCTCGGCGGGCTCGCGCTCGCCTGCGGCGGCGCGAGCGCCCTGAATCACGTGCTCGACCGCGACATCGACGTCCACATGCGCCGCACCGACCGCCGGCCCGTCGCCGCGGGACGCGTGACACCGGAGCGGGCGCTCGAATTCGGCGTCGCACTCTCCGCGCTCTCCTTCGTCGTCCTGGCGAGCTTCGTCAACGTCCTCGCCGCGCTGCTCGCGGTGGCCGGAAACCTCTTCTACGTGGTCGTCTACACGCGTTACCTCAAGCGCACGACCCCGCAGAACATCGTCATCGGCGGAGCCGCCGGCGCTGTGCCGCCGCTCGTCGGGTGGGCCGCTGCGACGGGCAACCTCACCCTGCCGGCGCTCTTTCTCTTCCTGATCGTCTTCTACTGGACGCCGCCGCATTTCTGGGCGCTCGCCCTCCTGATCCGGCGGGACTACGAGGCGGCCCGCATTCCGATGCTCCCGGTGGTGAAGGGCGAGGCCGAGACGGCGCGCTCAATCGTGCGCTACACCGTGGTGCTGATCGCCATCTCCATGCTCCCGGTGGTCTGGAGAACGGTCGGGTGGCTCTATCTCGGTGCTGCCGTCGGGCTCGGCGCTGCCTTCCTGATCCTGGCGCTGTCGCTTCGCCGCGAAACGACTCCCGCTCGGGCACGCCGCCTGTTCAGCTTCTCGCTCGCCTACCTCGCGCTTCTGTTCGTCGCCATGGCCGTCGACCCCCTGGTCCTCTGATGGATCCCGAGACCGCCCGGAAGAACGTCCGCCTCGGGCTAGCCCTGCTCGCGCTCTCGCTCCTGCTCTTCGCCGGGTCGATCCTCATCGCCGAGATCTACAACGTCGTTTCCAGCTGACGAGTACAAGGCGTTCCTCGCCGTCCCCGAGGAGGTCGGCGAGGGGATCCGCTTAGGCGTCAAGGACCTCTTCGACACGGTGGGGCTGACGACGACGTACGGATCCGCGATCTTCCGCGACCACGTCCCGGAGCGAACCGCGCAGGCCGTCACTCGCGCCGAGGCGGCCGGCTACGCGGTGATCGGAAAGACGAACCTGCACGAGTTCGCCTACGGGATCACGTCCGACAACCCTCACTACGGCGCCGTCGTCAACCCGCTCGACCGGGGCCGGATCCCAGGCGGGTCGAGCGGGGGCTCCGCGGCCGCGGTTGCGGCAGGGCTCTGCGACGCAGCGGTCGGGACAGACAGCGCGGGCTCGATCCGCATCCCCGCGGCGTGCTGTGGAATTGTCGGCTTCAAGCCCACCCACGGACTCGTACCGATGCAAGGTTGCTTCCCGCTGGCACCGAGCTTCGACACCGGAGGACCCATGGCGGGCCAGGTTGCGGGGTGCATCGCGATGATGGAGGCGCTCGCTCCGGGGTTCGCACCAGTGGCGGTCGAGCTCGGCGAGCTCGCCGTCGGAATCGCCTGGCTCGAGCGGGCCGATCCGCTCGTCCGCGAGCGGGTGGAGGCGGTCGCAGCAATCTTCCCGGGGCCGCGCCGCCTCGACCTGCCGCTCCTCCAGGAGGAGACCTATCCGGTGTTCATGCGGGAGGCCGCTCTCGTCCACCGGGACCTGTTCGCCGAGCACCCGGACCTCTACGGCGACAACGTGCGCACCAAGATCGAGCGCTGCCTCGCCGTCACCGACGAGGAGTACGAACAGGCTCTCGCCGCCCGCGAGCGGTACGTCGCCGACTTCCAGGAGGCCGCGGACGGCGTCGATCTGGTCCTCAGCCCGACGCTCGAGTGCGTCGCTCCCCCGACGGGCATCGGCGACCTGGCTCTCCGCGAGCGCCTCATCCGTCTGACGTATCCGTTCAACGCAGTCGGCTGGCCGGCGCTCGCGCTCCCCTGCGGGCCCGCGGAGGACGGCCTGCCGGCGTCCGTCTCCATCGCCGCGCAGCGCGGAGCTGACGCGTTCGTACTCGGGGCGGGAGCGGCTATCGAAGCCCGGCTGCGCTAGCCTCGTCCGCGAGCACCACGGTCTCCGGCGCATGAACACGGGCTGCCGGCAGCGACTCGTCGCCGGCCAGAACGCGGGCGAGGACATCCCGCTTGCGCTCACCGCTGACGATGAAGGCGACCCTCGGGCCGGCGTTCAGAAGCGGGAGCGAGAGGGTGTAGCGGGGGACGTACGGCTGCCAGCCCGCCTCCGAAACGTAGACGATCGAATCGGTCGCCTCGAGCTCGGGCCTCCCGGGGAAGAGGGAAGCGGTATGCCCGTCCGGCCCGATCCCGAGCAGGATCAGGTCGAAGCGCTCGGGCAGCTCGACTGCGGTCGAGCGCAGCGGATGGATCTGCTCCTCCGGCACGGAAACCCTGGAGAGGAGCTTCTCGCGCGCGAGCTTCTCGTTGGAGCGATCGTCGTCAGCAGGCACATCCCGCTCGTCGCTCCACCAGACGTGCCAGTTCGGCCAGTCGAGCTCGGTCTCGGCGAGCCGTTCGTAGACCGAGCCCACGCTGGACCCGCCCGTCAAGGCGATGTGGAATGGCTGGCCGTGTCCTGCCTTGCCGGCGATCCACGCGGACGCGTGGGTCGCTAGCTCAGGACCGGAGAGAAGCTCCGTACTGTCTCCTCGTAGACGTGGTCCCGACCGAAGATCTCGAGCTGTGCGGAGAGGAGATCGCTTGCCGACAGGCGCTCGTAGCGCGCCGGGACGGCCTCGCTGCCGTCTACCGCGACGAGCTCGATCTCTCCGGCAGGTTCGTGGTCGAGCTTTACGGCTCGGCCAAGCCGAACCGAGAGCCAGCGCGTGAGCAGCGCCGCCTCGGCCTGTGGCCCCGCCACGCGAAGCGTGGACGCGTCAGCCACGCCCGGCCAGAGCGACGCGATCGCCTCCCGCCAGCGTTCCGTCCGGGCCCAGGCGATGTCGGACACGGCGACGCGCTCGAGCAGCTCGGCGAGCCGCTCGTAGCCGCTCTCAGGATCGGACCATTCGGACGAGTCGACGACCAATCGCTGGGCGACGTCGACGAGCTCCTCGAGCTCCGTGGCGCCCCAGGCACATTCGCCCCGCCAGCGCAGGAAGACGGGCAGGTCCGGGACGAGGAGCGGCTCGACCACGCTGGCCGGCACCGCAGCTCGGCGCCCGCACAGCCGAATGGAGATGACTTCCGAGCACACCTCGCGCTCCACGCCGCCGCGCAGAAAGCAGCGGAGATCCACCTCCGCTTCGAGGGCGTCGCGGTCCTCGCGCGGGAGCGGGAAGAGAAGGATCGTTCGGGACGGGTGGCGTTCTGCGAGGCCCGAGAGCGTCTCCGACGCGGCATCGACCCAGCGCTCTGGCACCCAGGCCATAAGCGTCATCACGCTCGTGCGAAGCTTGGGGTGGGCGCCGGGCTCCCCCGCCTCGTCGCGCAGCCGTCCGAGCTCCCGCTCGATCTCGCGAATCGTGCTCAGTGCGCCCGCCACTCGCGTCCGTCTCTGGCGAGGAGCTCTGCAGCCGTGGCCGGGCCCCAGGTTCCTGCCGCGTAGTTCGGGAAGTTGGGACGATCGCGCTTCCACGGAGCGACCATCGCGTCGACGATCGCCCACTGCTCCTCGACTTCGTCAGCCCGCGTGAAGAGCGTCGCATCGCCCAGCAGGCAGTCGAGGATCAGGCGCTCGTACGCCTCGGGCAGGCCGGTGCGGAAGGCGCCGCCGTAGAGGAAGTCCATGTGCACCGTGCGGATCGTCATGCCCTGACCGGGCACCTTGGCGCCCACGGCGAGCGAGACTCCCTCGTCGGGCTGGACGTGCACGAGGAGGACATTCGGGCGCAAGCTGTCCTCCGAGTCGATCTCGAAAGGTGGGTGCGGCGCACGCTTGAACTGAATCGCGATCGTCGTTTCCCGCTTCGGCAGCCGCTTGCCGGTGCGGATATAGAAGGGCGTGTCGGCCCAGCGCCAGTTGTCGACGAAGAGCTTCGCCGCCACGTACGTCTCGGTCAGGGAATCGGGTGCGACGCCCGGCTCCTCTCGATAGCCGGGCACTTCCTCGCCTTCGATGTAGCCGGGGCCGTACTGGCCACGGACGACGTGCTTCGGCCCTGGCGTGTGCATCGCCTTCAGCACCTTGACCTTCTCGTTGCGGACCGAGTCGGCCGAGAAGTCGATCGGAGGCTCCATCGCCGTCAAGGCGACGAGCTGGAGGAGGTGGTTCTGGACGATGTCGCGGACGGCGCCGGCCTGCTCGTAGAACTCGGCCCGGCCTTCGATCCCGAGCGACTCCGCGACCGTGATCTGGACATGGTCGACGAACTGGCGATTCCAGATCGGCTCGAAGATCCCGTTCGCGAAGCGCAGGACGAGCATGTTCTGGACCGTCTCCTTGCCCAAGTAGTGGTCGATCCGGAAGATCTCGCTCTCGTCGAAGTAGGTGCGGATGACCTCGTTCAGGTGCCGGGCGCTCTCCAGGTCGTGTCCGAACGGTTTCTCCACGATCAGGCGCGTCCAGCCCTCGGAGGTCCGGTGCTTGCCCATCGCCACGACGATCGCCTCGATCGCCGCCGGCGGCACAGCGAGGTAGTCGAGGCGGTTCCCGGCCGTGCCGCGGTCCCGATCGAGCGCGTGCAGGCATTCGACGACATGCTGCTCCCCGCCTTCTTGGCCAAAGTCGGTCGCCACGTAGCGGAACCCCTCGGCGAGCTCGTCCCAGACCTCCGGCCGGAACTCGTCGCGCGCGTGGGCGACGACGGCATCGCGCATCTTCTCCCGGAACTCGTCGTCCGTCATGGGCGTGCGGGCGACACCGACGACGCCGAAGTTCGGAGGGAGGAGATTCCTGAAGGCCAGCGAGTACAGCGCCGGGATCAGCTTGCGCTGCGTGAGATCGCCAGAGGCGCCGAAGATGGTCAGGGCGCACGGCTCGGCCGTGCGGCGCTTGCGCAGCCCCTCGAGGAGCGGGTTTTCCTGACTGACCGCCGGCGCCTGCGTCATTTCACTCCGTCTTGACCGCGTGTCCACCGAACTGCTTGCGCAGGGCGGCGTTGATCTTCGCTCCGAAGGACTCGTCCTGGCGCGAGGCGAAGCGGGCGAAGAGCGACGACGCGATGACCGGGGCGGGGACGCTCTCGTTGATCGCCTCGAAGATCGTCCAGCGGCCTTCGCCCGAATCCTCGACGTAGCCCGCGATGCCCTCGAGCTCGTTGCCCTCCTGCTCGAAGGCGTTGTACAGGAGCTCGAGGAGCCAGCTACGAACGACCGACCCGTAGCGCCAGATTCCGGCGATCTCGTGCAGGTCGAGCTCGAACTCGGACGCCCTCAGGATCTCGAACCCCTCCGCGTACGCCTGCATGAGGCCGTACTCGATGCCGTTGTGCACCATCTTCACGAAGTGCCCCGCTCCGGACGGGCCGACGTGCGCGTACCCGTCTGCGGGCGCGAGCGTGCGGAAGGCTGGCTCGAGGTGCTCGATGTCGTTCCGCTCGCCGCCGACCATCAGGCAGTAGCCGTTCTCGAGGCCCCAGATGCCCCCCGAAACCCCGGCGTCGACATAGCCGATCCCGTGCTCGCGCGCGAGAGCGGCGCGGCGCTGAGAGTCCCGGAAGTTCGAATTGCCTCCGTCGACGATGACGTCTCCAGGCTCGAGCAGCCCGGTGAGCGTCTTCACTGCCTGCTCTGTGGGATCGCCGGCCGGGATCATCAGCCAGACGGCGCGTCTCGGCTCCAACTGGCCCACGAGCTCCTCGAGCGACGCAGCGGTGCCTCCGCTTCGTGCGTAAGTGGCTACCTCGTGCCCGTCACGCTCGAGGCGCTTCGTCATGTTCCCGCCCATGCGGCCTAGGCCGACCATGCCGAGCTTCATAGCTAGATGTCCTCCAGTCGGATGCGAACGATAGGCTTCCCCCGCTCCTTCAGAGCCGCGAAGTCTCCCGCGGCCTGGGCTTGGATGAGCCGCAAGAAGCCGAAGTCGCGGTTGGGAATGGCCAGCTCCTCGCCCGGGTCGTCGACGACCTGGACGAAGCGACCGGTGGGCGGGCCGCCCTTGTGCAGCTGGCCGGTCGAGTGCAGGTAGCGCGGGCCGACGCCGTGGGTGACCACGCAGCCGGTCTCGCGAGCCCGTGCGATCAGCGGATCGAGCTCACCCTCCCGCGCGGGGTCGATGAACGCCTGGATGCAAATGTACTCCGGCGGCTCGGCGTCCCCGAGCAGCTCCTCGACCGAACCGGACATGGCCGGGGTCAGACCCCGGTCATGTCCGGAAAGGACCTCGTTCGTACGATCCTTGGCCTCCTGGACGTTCGGCTGGTCGAACGGATTGATGCCGATGATCGATCCCGCGACCGCGGTCGCAAACTCCCAGCGGTAGAACTCCTGGCCGAGCTCGTAGGGATCCGTAACCCGGACCTCGGCGCTCTGGCGATCCGGGCCTTCTGCGGTCTCTCCCGGCACCGGCACGAGCCCCTTCCCTTGCTTCCCCGTCGACTCCGCGATGAGCTGCTCCGCCCAGAGGCCGAAGTTCCCTGGGTTCGGATTGATGAGCACCTTGTCCTTCCCCTCCCACCAGCCCTGCCCGAGCTGCTCGCCGAGCTCGAGCCCCGGATTCCCCTCGCTCAAACGGCAGGCCTCGACCATCTCGTCGACCCGGAGGAGGAAACGCGAGAGATCGACGCCGAGCAGGGCAGCCGGGACGAGCCCGAAAACGGACAGCGCCGAATAGCGCCCGCCGATCGTCGGCTCGCCCGCAAAGAGGGCCCGAAACCCTTGTTCGCGCGCGCGGTTCTCGAGCTCCGAACCGGGGTCGGTGATGGCGACGAATGCATCCGCGCGCTTCACCCGGTCCCAGAAGAAGTCGAGCTGGCAGCGGGTCTCGAGCGTCGTCCCGGATTTCGATGCGACGAGGAAGAGGGTGCGCTCCAGATCGAAGCCCTCGGCCACTCTGCGCACGGCTGCGGGGTGCGTGGTGTCGAGCACGTGCAGGCGCTCCTCGCCGAACGTGCGCCGCAGCACTTCGGGAGCGAGGCTCGAGCCGCCCATGCCGAGGAGGACGATGTCGCCGAACTCCGAGGTCCCGGCCGCGAACTCCTCCAGCTCGAGGGCACGCTCCCGCATGCGTTGCGGCTCGTCCAGCCAGCCGAGCCAGCGGTTCTCGTCCCGCCCGGTCCACGCCGTGGCGTCCCGTCCCCAGATGCGCTCCACCAGCTCGGCGGTATCGACGGCCATTGCCGCGGGAGCTTACGCCGCGGCCAGCTCGCCCGACTTCGCCCGGATGCCCTCGAGGAGCTCGGCGAAGGAGTCGGCGAACTTCTCGACGCCCTCACGCTCGAGCGTATCGGTGACGTCGGCGTAGTCGACGCCGGCCTGCTGGATCTGCTCGAATACCCGGTTCGCCTCGTCGATGCCCTGCTCCAGGGTCGGAGCGACCTCCCCGTGGTCCTGGAAGGCCTCGATCGTCTCCTCGGGCATCGTGTTGACGGTCTTGGGACCGATCAGCTCCTCCACGTACATCACGTCGCGGTAGGCGGGATTCTTCGTCGAGGTCGAGGCCCAGAGGCAGCGCTGCGTCGTCGCCCCCTTGGTCGCCAGCGCCTCCCACCGGTCCCCGGCGAAGATCTCCTTGTACCGCGGGTAGGCGACCTTCGCGTTGGCGATGGCGAGCTTCCCCTTCAACTCGTCGTGGCCGCCGATCTCGTCGAGGCGGCGGTCGGTCTCCGTGTCCACGCGGGAGACGAAGAAGCTGGCGACCGATGCGACCGTGCGCGGGTCGCCGCCGGCGTCGACCAGCCGCTCGAGGCCGCGGATGTAGGCCTCGGCCACCTCCGCGTAGCGCTCGAGGGAGAAGATGAGCGTGACGTTGATCGAGCGGCCGCGGGCGATCATCTCTTCGATCGCCGGCAGGCCCGCCTTTGTGGCCGGGATCTTCACGAACAGGTTCGGGCGGTTGATCGCCTCGTGCAGGCGCTGCGCTTCCTCGATCGTCCCCGCCGTGTCCGACGCCAGGGTGGGGTCGACCTCGAGCGAGACGTAACCGTCCTGGCCGCCGCCTTCGTCCCAGACCGGGCGCAGCAGGTCCAGCGCGTCCTCGACGTCCTTGATCGCCAGGCGGAGAAAGATTTCCTTCGGATCGCGCTCTTCCTCGAGCACCTCGCGCAGCTGCTCGTCATAGGCGGCGCCCGAGGAGATCGCCTTCTGGAAGATGGTCGGGTTCGATGTCACTCCGACGACCGCGTCGTCCCGCATCCGACGCTCGAGCTCGCCGCTCCGAAGCATGTCTCGGGAGAGAAAGTCGATCCAGACGCTCTGACCGTAATCCGCGAGGCGGTGTAGTCGCGATGCACCCATGTCGCGTTCCTTCCTTCGCTTTGGTTACCCAAACCTAGGGTAGCTGTGAACCTTGGACGCCCGGGTAGGATGGCCTTATGACCGAGCACGAGCGCTGGCACGAGCTCGCCCAGCAGCTCCGAGTCGACTCGGTGCGCGCGGCGGCTGTGACGAAGTCCGGCCATCCGACTTCCTCGATGTCTGCGGCCGATCTCATGGCGGTCCTGCTCGCCAAATACCTGCGCTATGACTTCGACGCGCCCAAGAATCCGGCGAACGACCACCTCATCTTCTCGAAGGGCCATGCCTCGCCGCTCCTCTACTCGCTCTACAAGGCGGCCGGCGCCATCACGGACGAGGAGCTCCTCACCTTCCGGGAGCTGGGGAGCCGACTCGAGGGTCACCCGACCCCGGTCCTTCCGTGGGTGGACGTCGCTACGGGCTCGCTCGGCCAGGGTCTGCCGATCTCGGTCGGAGTGGCGCTCGCGGGGAAAAAGCTCGACCGGCTTCCGTATCGAGTGTGGTGTCTCTGCGGCGACAGCGAGATGGCGGAAGGCTCCATGTGGGAGGCGTTCGAGCACGCCGCCTTCATGAGCCTCGACAATCTCACTGCGATCATCGACGTGAACCGGCTCGGCCAACGGGGCGAGACGATGCACGGCTGGGATCTCGACTCCTACGCCAATCGCGCGCGGGCGTTCGGGTGGAAGGCGATCGAGATCGACGGCCACGACCTCGCGGAGATCGACCGCGCGTACGAGGAGGCAACGGCCACGACGGATCAGCCGACCGTGATCGTTGCCCGCACGATCAAGGGAAAGGGCGTGTCGGAGGTCGAGAACAAGCCCGGTTGGCACGGCAAGGCCCTCGACGACCCCGAGCACGCGATCGAGGAGCTCGGCGGCATCCGCAACATCACGGTGGACGTCACGAAGCCGGACACGGACGCGCGGCCGCATGTCTTCGAGACGGGCCCGCTCGAGCTCCCGGCCTATGCGGTCGGTGACGAGGTCGCGACTCGAAAGGCCTACGGCGACGCACTGGCCGCGGTCGGCAAGGCCGACGGTCTCGTTGTCGCCCTCGACGGAGAAGTCTCCAACTCGACCTTCGCGGAGATCTTCGCCGCGGCCGAGCCGGAGCGGTACTTCGAGATGTACATCGCCGAGCAGCAGATGGCCGCCGCGGCGGTCGGGATCCAGGTTCGCGACTGGAAGCCCTTCGCCTCGACGTTCGCCGCCTTCTGGAGCCGCGCCTACGACTTCGTCCGCATGGCGGCGATCTCCAGGGCGAACATCCGGCTGTGCGGCTCCCACGCAGGGGTCTCCATCGGCGAGGACGGCCCCTCGCAGATGGCGCTCGAGGATCTCGCCGCGTTCAGGGCCGTCCACGGCAGCACCGTGCTCTATCCGAGCGACGGCAACTCCACGGCGAAGCTCGTCGCTGAGATGGCCGATCTGGAAGGAATCGTCTTCCTTCGCACCACGCGCGCGGCGACGCCCGTCCTCTACGGCGCCGAGGAGGACTTTCCCGTCGGCGGCAGCAAGGTCGTCCGCGACGGGGACGACGTCACGATCGTGGGAGCTGGGATCACGCTCCACGAGGCCCTCAAGGCGGCGGACACGCTGGCCGAGGAGGAGGTCTCCGCCCGCGTGATCGACCTCTACTCGGTGAAGCCCGTCGACACCGAGACCCTCCGGGCCGCCGCGGAGGCCACGGGCGCGATCGTAACCGTCGAAGACCACTGGCCCGAAGGCGGCCTCGGCGAGGCCGTGCTCTCGGTGTTCGCCGAAGACGACGAGAAGCCCCGCATCGTGCTGCTCGCCGTCAAGGACATGCCCGGCTCGGGGAAGCCGGATGAGCTCATCGCCGCCGCAGGGATCGACGCCGAGCACATCGCAGCCGCAGCGCGGAAGCTCGTCTCGGCGACCGCAGCCCACCGCTAGAGGGCTCATGGCCGTCCTCATCGCTTCGGATCTCCGCAAGGAGTTCAGCGGCTCGCCGCTCTTCGAGGGTGTCTCCTTCAAGGTGGAGAGGCGAGATCGCGTGGCTCTCGCCGGACCGAACGGCGCCGGAAAGACGACGCTGCTCCGCATGCTCACGGGTGAGACGCGGCCTGACGGGGGCGAGGTCGCGTTTCGCAAGGGCACCCGGGTCGCCCTCCACGACCAGCGTCCCCCCAGGGATCGAGGTTCGACGCTCGGCGACTACGTTCTCTCGGGGGCGTCGGACCTGGTCGAGGCGGAGCGGGAGCTGGCCCGGCTGGAGCAGGAGATGGCCCGGGGAGCCCATGACCCGGCGACCCTCGACGCCTACGCCCGCGCCCAGGGGCGGCTCGAGCATGCGGGCGGCTACGCGTGGCGCGACCGCGCGGAGGCAGTCGTCCGCGGGCTGGGCTTCGTAGACGCGGACCTCGCGCGTCCGCTCGACACGTTCTCGGGCGGCGAGCTGACGCGGGGTTCTCTCGCCCGCGCGCTCGTGGGCGACCCCGACCTCCTGCTGCTGGACGAGCCGACGAACCACCTGGACGTCGCCAGCATCGAGTGGCTCGAGCGCGAGCTCGCCTCCCTCGACGCCGCGGTCGTCCTCGTCGCGCACGACCGCTGGTTCCTCGAAGCCGTCACGAATGCCACGCTCGAGCTCGAAGCAGGGCGCGCGACCTACTTCCCCGGCGCCTGGCACGTGTGGCGGCAGGAGAAGGCGCAGCGAGCGCTGCATGCGCAGAAGACGGCGGAGCGCATCTCCGATGACATCGAGCGGCTCGAGCGCTTCGTGGCTCGCTTCCGCTACAAGAAGGCGAAGGCCAAGCAGGCGCAGGCGAAGCTGACCCAGATCGGGCGGCTGGAGAAGGAGCGCTCGCAGGCCGCAGCCGAAAGCGCGTTGCTCACACGCCGCAGCCGCCGGCTCGGCTTCGGCTTCATCGACCCGCCGCGGAGCGGCCGCGTCGTGCTCGAGCTCGAGGGCGAGGAGGTCGGGATCGAAGCCCGGGTGCTCCTCCGCGACGTCTCGCTCGCCCTCGAGCGTGGAGAGCACGTGGCGCTCGTCGGCCCGAATGGAAGCGGCAAGACGACGCTGCTCGAAGCGATCGTCGCCGGCCGCTACAAGATCGGTCACGGCGTCGGGATCGGATATTTCTCCCAGCACGGCACGGAGCTCGACGAGCGCGGGTCCGCGCTCGACTGCGTCCTGCGGATGACGAAGCTCAACCGTCCCCAGGCGCAGTCGTTGCTCGGCCGTTTCCTCTTCTCCGGCTGGGAAGCCCACGAGAAGGCCGTGCGCTCGCTCTCGGGCGGGGAGCGCCGGCGGCTCGGGCTCGCCGTGCTCGTCGCGTCCGGGGCCAACTTCCTCATCCTGGACGAGCCGACGAACCATCTCGACCTCGCGAGCCGCGAGGCGCTCGAGGCCGCGCTCGAGGCTTTTCCCGGCACGATCCTCCTGGTCACCCACGACCGCGCTCTCCTCGACGCCGTGGCCCACCGGACCGCCGCGATCGAGGACGGGACTGTCCAAACCTTCGACGGAGGCTGGGCCGATTACCAGGCGGCGCGAGCCGAGCGGTTGCAAGCCCAGGAGCCGCCTCCGCCTCGGAAAGCCAGGAAGCCGTCCGCCCCGAGGGCCAGGACAGGCGAGCCGAACGTTCTCCAAGAGCTGGAGGGGCAAATCGAGGCTCAGGAGCGCGTGATCGCGCAACTCGAGGGCGAGCTGGCGAACGACTGGGAGAACGTCGACCGGATCGCCGCGCATCGGCGCGCCCGCGACGAGCTGCACTCGCTGCTCGAGCGCTGGGAAGCGCTCGTCGACGAGGTTCCTTCCTAGACTCCTCGCGGGCTCGTGGACGACGCCGTCCCGAGGCCGCGCAGGAGCCGCGCCGCTACACCGCGCAACGTCTCCTTCCCGTAGGCGTGGCTCGGATTGAAGCGCGTGGTGATCGCCAGGGACACACGTGCTTTGCCGAGCGTCAGGAGCGCGACCTGGTGGTCGACGAGCCCGGTCCCGGTACTCCACCCGCCCTTGAAATAGAGGTTCCAGCCGGCAGGGGCAACCTGGGCCACACCCCAGCGCTGACTGGGAACGATCGTCGCGAGGAGCCGCATGGCGTAGCTCCGGTGCCGCGCCGGGACGTACGAGTCGATGCGGAAGAAGAACCGGGCCTGGTCGCGCGGGGTGATCTCCGAATGGCCCCAGTAGGGGAGGACGAGCCGAAAACGGGTCATGCCCGTGACTTCGGCCAGGCGCATCACGCCGGACGAGCCGACGAGGCCGAGGACAGTCGAGACGGCCGCGTTGTCGGAGCGACGGATCATCGGGCCGAGCAGGTCTCGCTCACGCTGCGTCAGCACCCGGTCTCGGACCGAGGCCTTGCGCAGGTAAGCGACGAGCAGCATCGCCTTCAGCAGGCTGGCCGAGGGAGCGACAGCCGAGGCGCGGTACTGCTGGAAGCGGCCTCGTTGGTCGACGACGGCGAAGGCGACGAGGGAGACACGGCCCTCGGCGTAGCGCTGTGCGGCCGCTACACGAGAGTTCCACGTCGGGGATCCGGCCGCGTGAGCGGGCGAAACCGCTACGAGGAGGGCGGCGGCGGCCGACGTTGCGATCGCACTACGCACGCTTCTCCTACGCCTGGAACAGCTCATCCAGGAGCTCGGGCGACGCCGACGTGGTCTCGCCCAGGTAGGCCCGGCCGTCGGCCAGGGCGGCGTCCATCGGCGTCACGCCGCTCTCAGCCGCGGCCTGGAGGACGCGCTCGACAGCAGCGCGGACGAGCTCCTCGATGATCGCGAGCGCCTCCGCGGGTTCGGCAGCCTGCGACACGCTCTCGTACAGATGCACGCCGCCCGAGTTGGAGACGAAGTCGGGCACGGCCACGATTCCGCGCCGGTGCAGGATCTCGAGAGCCCCGGCGGCGTAGGGAACATTGGCACCGGGAGCGACGACGGCCCACCGGCCGCGCTCCGCCAGGTCCGTCGTAACCGAGTCGGGACGAGCGCCCGGGACGAGCACGTCGCAATCGAGGTCGAAGAGCTCCTCGCGCGGCCGAGCGGGAGTCGGCCCGTGCTCGACGAGGCGGTCGCCGTGACTCGCCCGCAGCGCATAGAGCAGCTCGACGTCCAGCCCGCCAGGATCGGCCAGGAGCCCGTTCACCGTGCTCACGGCGACGATCTTCGCACCGCCGCGGGCGCACGCTCGAGCCGTTCCTGCACCGACCTTGCCGAAGCCTTCGATTGCCACGGTCGCCTCTTCGAATCTGCGGCCGAGATGGGCGAGCGCGGCTTCCGCGGCTCCCTTGACGCCGTGCCCTGTGGCGAGGTCGTCCATGCCCAAGCCTTCGTGGCTCCTTGCCCAGAGCGGTAGCTCGGCTGCGCCCTCCTCGACGAAGTCGGCCGGTTGAGTGCCCATGTCGGGACCGGTGAGGAAGGAGTCGCGGTACGGCTCGAGTGCGCGCTTGTAGGCCGAGAGCACAGCCGCACGATCGCCGCCGGCGAAGCGAACGCCCGCCTTGGCGCCTGCATAAGGGACGCGGCACGAGGCGAACTTCCATGTCATCGCGCGAGCGAGCCGCGCCACCTCGAACTGGTCGACGTCGGGGAGCATCCTCGTCCCTCCCGCGGACACGGGAAAGAGCTCGTGGTCGACGACGACGACCGCTTCGAGGCCCACGCTCTCGTCGCGCAGCTCGAGCACCCTCGCCGGGATTCTCATGCCGCATCCTCGCCGCCGAAGGTCGCGATCAGTGCTTCCGCCACGACCTTCATGGGCCGTCCGGACGTCTGGCTCACGCGCTGGAGGCGCGTGAACGCGTCCTGCTCGGAGAGACCTTCCTGCTCCATGAGCAGGCCCTTCGCACGCTCGACGACCTTGCGCGTCGCGAGCGCTTCCGCGAGGGACTCGGCTTCTTCCCGCAAGGCCTCGAGCTCCGCATAGCGCGCCTTCGCGGTCTGGATGGCCGGCAGGAGGTCGCTCTCGCGAAACGGCTTCACGAGGTACGCGAAGACACCCGCCTCGACTGCCCGGGCCACGAGCTCGTCGTGGCCGTAGGCCGTCAGCATCACGATCGGGATGGGGCGCTCGGCGAGGATTCTCCGCGCCGCTTCGATGCCGTCGAGCCGCGGCATCTTCACGTCGAGCACCGCGAGATCGGGCTTCTCCTCGCGCGCGAGCTCCACGGCTTCCTCGCCGTCGCGGGCTTCGCCGCAGACCTCGAAGCCGGCCCGCTCCAACGTTTCCTTGAGGTCGAGACGGATGATGGTTTCGTCTTCAGCGACGAGGATTCTCAAGGCGAGAAAGCGACCTCGGCGCGCAGACCGCCGTCGGCGGTGAGGGAAAGTGTCCCTTTCAGCTCGTCTCGGACGAGCGCGCGAACGATGGAGAGCCCGGTGCCGTCCTTCGATTGCGACCAGCTGCCGTTGTCGGCGACCGTCAGGCACACCTGCCCGTTGTCCCGGCCGAGCTCGACCCGGACCTCGTTGCCTCCGTGTTCGAGCGCGTTCTGGAGCAGCTCACTGAAGATGAGCGCGAGCGCCGTCGCGCGGCTGCCGTGCAGCAGGATCGGCTCCACGTGCGACTCGACGCGCTTCCCTCCTCCCAGGCCCTGGACGAGCATGGCCCGCAGTCGCTCGACGAGCTCCCCGAGGTCGACGTCTTCGTCACGGCGCTCGGTCAGCACCTCGTGCACGGCCGCGATGGCGAGGATGCGGTTGACGGAGTCCGCGAGGGCCTTGTCGGGCTCCGCGGCACCCGACCGCGCCTGGAGGCGAAGTAGCGAGGCCACCGTCTGCAGGTTGTTCTTGACGCGGTGGTGGATCTCCTGGGCGACCACCCCGCGCATGACGGCGCGTCCGTGCTCCACGGCCACCGCAGCGTGATGGGCGATCGACGCAAGTAGGCGCTCCTCCGGGTCGGTGAACGGAGTGTCCCGATCGCAGACGAGCTCGCCGATCTCGCGGCCCCTCCAACGCAAAGGGACGCGGGTTGCGTGCTTGCCTGCGCGACCTTCGGGCCACGCCACGGTGCCGTCTTCGAGCACAAGCGCGGCCCCGGTCGCGCCGACGGCCTCCATCGTGCGCTTGACGATCGCCTCGAGGGATTCCTCCAGATAGAGAGACTCGGAGACTGCTTCGGAGATCGACGCGAGCGCCTCCAGCTCTGCGACGCGCTGCTGCGCTGCCTCGTAGAGCTTGGCGTTCTCGATCGCCTGGGCCACCTGGCCGGCGATGGCCATGAGGAGGTCGATCTCGGCGGCGCTGAACTCCCTCGGCGCCTCCGTCCGGACGTTCAGCGCACCCTCGAGGCGCTCTCGTGCCAGGATCGGGACCGCGAGGATCGACTCGTACTGCTCCTCGCGGAGGTTCGGAAAGCTCTTGAAGCGCGGGTCCAGGTGAGCGGCCCGCGGAATCATCACGGGCGCGCGCTCCGCAGCCGCCGACCCCGTGATCCCGTCCCCGGGGCGCATCTTGGGCACCCTCGTCATCTCCTCGACCCGCGTGCCGAACGAGGCGCGCAGGACGAGCTCGTCGGAGCCCTCGTCGTAGAGATACACGAAGCAGGCGTCCGTCTCGAGCGCCTCCGCGACCTTGCGCGCGATCAGATCGAAGACCTCATCGAGGTCGAGCGTCGAGTTCACGGCCGCGATCGTCTCGGTCAGCAGGCGCAGATGACGCGCCGTTTGATCCATGAACACAGCTTACGCAGGGACTGTAAAGCAAGACGCTTGCGACTCCGATAACAAACCCATGACCCGTTCCACGTCAGCTGGGCGGCCGCCGCGCCTCGTTCTGCGCTTTGCGCTCTACAGCGCGGCCGCGCTGGCTCTGGCAGGCGCCGGCATCCTCTTGGTCGTCCGCCACGAGGCGAAGGTCCACGCCGAACGGGACCTCACGTCGGACGCGACGCGCGCCGCTGCGACTGTCTCAACCGGGCTGCGCAAGGCGGATCTCACTGAACCCGTCACCTCTCCGGGGCGGCTGGCGGCCCTCGACGCCGTCTTCGAGCCGGAACTGATGAGCGGCGTCGTACGAGTGAAGCTCTGGCGGCGCGACGGAACCGTCACTTACTCCACCGACCACTCCCTGATCGGCACCCACTTCGAAGCCGATGAGCTCGACGAAGTGCTCGCCGGCAGGACGGTACGGGACACGGGCCGGCTCAACGACGAAGGCGGCCAGGGAAAGAACATCAAGGTCATCTCGGCCTACGTGCCACTCCGTCTTGCGGACGAGCAGAAGCCGCGGGGCGTTCTCGAGTTCTACAACGACTACGGTCCGATCGAAGCCCAGGTCGGAGCCACGGTCAAGCCGGTCGCACTCGCCCTCGGACTGGCATTGCTCCTGCTCTTCGGCTCGCTCTTCCCGATCCTCCATCAGGTCACGAAGGCGCTCGAGCACCGGAGCGAGCGCCTGGCGCAACAGGCGGAAGAGCTCGAGCGCACCCTGAACGAGCGGCGTCAGGCGGTCGCGGGCCTGCGCGAGGCCGAGTCCCGCTATCGGGCCCTCGTCGAGCAGCTCCCCCTGGTCACCTACATCGCCAGAGTGGATGCCTGGAGCTCCTCCGTTTTCATGAGCCCGCAAATCGAGACGATCCTGGGCTACCCGGCTCAGGACTGGCTCGACGATCCACGGTTCTTCCCGAAGGTCCTCCATCCGGACGACCGCGACAGGGTGCTGGCCCAGCACGCAGACGCGTACAAGACGGGAAGACCCTTCTCCACCCAATACCGCATGATCGCCCGAGACGGCAGGGTCGTGTGGTTCGAGGACAGCGTCACGATCGTCAACGACGCCGAGGGCACACCCTTACAGGCACAGGGCTTCCTGCTCGACATCACCGCTCGCAAGACAGCCGAGCTCGCGCTCAGCGAGAGTGGGGAGCGCTTCCGCACCCTCGTGGCCAACGTCCCGGGCGTCATCTTCCGTTGCTCGATCGACAACGACTGGACGATGGAGTTCCTGAGCGACGAGATCGAGGAGCTCGCCGGGTACCCGGCTTCCGATTTCATCGCAAACAACGTGCGCACCTTCGCGAGCCTCATTCACCCCGAGGACGCGCCGCTCCTCACCCAGGAGGTCGAGGCAGCCGTGGCCGAAGAGAGGCCGTACACGAGCGAGTATCGGACCCTCCACCGCGACGGGAGCACTCGCCACGTGGTCGAGCGCGGGCAGGCCATCCTCGGACGGGACGGAGAGATCAAGCTCGACGGCGCCATCTTCGACGTCACCGAGCGCTGGACGGCGGAGAACGAGCGTCTCAAGCTCGCCTCGATCGTCGAGTCCTCCGACGAAGCGATCATGGCCGCGACGGCAGACGGTCGCCTCTCGAGCTGGAACTCGGGCGCCGAGCGCGTGTTCGGCTACACGGCCGATGAGATCATCGGCAAGCCGATTGCGATCCTGGCGCCGCCGGACAAAAAGGATGAGCCAAACTCCTTCTTCAGGCAGGTCATGGCCGGACAGGCCATCGCCCACCACGAGACCGTGCGCAGGCGCAAGGACGGCGCGCTGATCGACGTCTCGTTTACATTCTCGCCCCTTCGCGACGCAAGTGGAGCCGTAATCGGCGCCTCCGCGATCGCCCACGACATCACCGAGCGCCGCAGGGCGGAGGCGGAGCGGGAGCGGCTACTGCTGGAGCTCGCCGACCAGAACGAACGGCTTCGCGAGCTCGACCGCCTCAAGGACGAGTTCGTCGCGCTCGTCTCGCACGAGCTCCGAACGCCTCTGACCTCGATCCGCGGCTACCTCGAGCTGGTGCTCGAGGAGGAGGCGGGCACGCTGACGGACGAGCAGCGGCAGTTCCTGGGCGTCGTCGAACGCAACGCCCACCGTCTGCTCGCGCTCGTCGGCGACCTCCTCTTCCTCGCACAGGTGGAGGCGGGCAAACTCTCACTGGAGATCGGCGCCGTCGATCTCTCCGCGATCGCCGCGGAGAGCGTGGAGACTGCACGGCCGCTCGCCGAAGACAGGGACATCACGCTCACCCTCGCGACAGGGCCGCTGGCCCTGATCGCGGGCGACCGCGTACGCCTGGCGCAGCTCCTCGACAACCTGATCTCGAACGGCGTCAAGTTCACGCCCCCCGGCGGTCGCGTCGACGTTCGCGTCAAGGGGCAGCACGGGAACGCGACCATCGAGGTGCGGGACACAGGCATGGGCATTCCGACGGAAGAGCAACACCATCTGTTCGAGCGCTTCTTCCGTACCGCGAAGGCAACCGAGCAGGCCATTCCCGGAACCGGGCTCGGCCTCGCCATCTCGAAGGCGATCGTCGATGCCCACGGAGGTCAGATCGCCGTCGCGAGCGCAGACGGCGGCGGCACCACCTTCCGCATCTCACTCCCGATCCGGCACGCTCAACCGACGGAGGCAGAGCCGGTCGAGGAGCTCGCGCTGTGACCGGGAACGGTCAGCCTCTCATCCTGATCGCCGACGACGATCCGGACATCCTCGCTCTCGTCGCGTTCCGACTCGAGCGGGCTGGATACGAGGTCGTCCAGGCGCGGAACGGCGAGGAGGCCATTCAGGTGGCGCTCGCCAGGCGACCGGATCTCGCCGTTATCGACGTGATGATGCCGCGTGTCGACGGCTACGAGGCAACGCGCCAACTGCGCCAGCACGAAGAAACGAGCCGGATGCCCATCATCCTCCTGACCGCGCGCGTGCAAGAGGAGGACATCGCGCGGGGCTTCGACGCCGGCGCCGACGACTACGTCAAGAAGCCCTTCAGCCCTCAGGAGCTCGGCTCGCGCGTGCAGGCAGTTCTCGGGCGCCGATGATCGGCGGCCTGGCCTGGGTCTCGGGAGTGCTTGCGCTCCTGAGCTTCCTTCTCGTCTGCGCACTCGCCGGACGGCGGGTCGCGCTTGCCCACGCCGAGCGCCGCCGGCTCAGCACGGAGGAGCGCCTGCGTCCTCTCGCGCTCGCGCTCGTCGAAGGAGAGTCTGTCGAGCTCCCGCGCTTCGGCGCGTACGAGTCGCGCGCGCTCGCGAGAGTACTAGCGCGCTACGCCCGCCAGGTGAGCGGCACCGCCCTCGCCCACATCGGAGGCTTCTTCGAAGATCGGGGTCACATCGCCCGAGAGGTGGCGCAGCTGGAAAGCCGTCGAGCCTGGCGCAGGGCAAGCGCCGCCCACGCGCTGGGCGGCATGGCTTCGACGAGTGCGACTCCTGCGCTATTGCAAGCACTCGGCGATTCCGACCGGGACGTGGCAGCCGCGGCGGCGAGAAGCCTCGGGCACCTTGGTGCGCTCGACGCGGTCGAGCCGCTCGTCTACGCCCTCGTCGACGGCCGCCTCCCCAGGGCGGTCTCGGCGCAGGCCCTGCTCTCGATCGGACCGGACGCGGTTCCCCGCTTGCGCGGCCTCCTGGCGGACGCCCCGGTCGAGGTGGCGGCCTTCGCCGTCGACCTCATCGGGCTGCTTGGGGAAGCCTCCGACTCGCCGCAGCTGGTGGAGCTCCTGCGGGACACATCGGCGGAAGTGAGAGCGCACGCGGCGCGGGCGCTTGGGCGCCTCGCCGCCCAGGATGCGTCCGACGAGTTGCGTCGAGCCCTCGAGGACCGGATTCCGTTCGTGCGGGTGAACGCGGCCCACGCGCTCGGAGCTATCCGCGACGCATTCGCCGCCCCGGCCCTCGCGCGACAGGCGCGCGGGGACGAGTTTGATCCCGCCGAGGCCGCTGCGCGAGCCCTGGCGCGGGTCTCTCCCGAGGTCCTCGTCGCCGTCGCCGCCGAGCCCGGGTCGGGGCCGCATCTTGCTCAGGCCGTCGACCTCCTTCACGTGCAGACGTGAGGATCTTCGAGGGCGCTCTCGTCCTCTTCTCCCTGATCTCGTTCGGTTACTTCGTCGCGCTGAACGCCGTCTATCTCACCTTCACCGCGATTGCGTGGCGAGGGGTGACCTACTATCGGCGGGCCCGCGAGTTCTCCGGGGCCGAGGAGGCGTTCGCCTCCCCGCTGACCCCACCGGTCTCGATCCTCCTTCCGGCCTTCAACGAGGAGGCCGGGATCGTCGAGAGCGTCCGCTCGCTCCTGGCCCTGCGCTATCCGGAGCTCGAGGTGATCGTGGTCAACGACGGATCGACCGACGCGACGCTTCGGCGCCTGACAGAAGCGTTCGATCTCGTGCCGGTCCGCAAGGCTTCGCGCGCCGGGCTTCCGACAGCGCTGGT
>Ga0209842_1000010_pt1 | contig 29193 bp, 23 predicted proteins | sample GWRWS3_10_20_FD_187220 | JGI IMG/M metagenome (GOLD analysis project Ga0209842, IMG submission 187220) | Riverbed sediment microbial communities from areas with vegetation nearby in Columbia River, Washington, USA - GW-RW S3_10_20 (SPAdes)... | ecosystem: Environmental > Aquatic > Freshwater >...
CGTTCAACTGACGGACGATAATAAGCGAGCAGTCGTAACCCCGGACTACGGTCCGGGGTTTTGTTTTACCCACTTTGAGCGCGACACCAATATTGAGGTGTCTTTTCTTTCTTTTTGCTCGTTTTTTATTGAGCCCACTCTCGCGATTTGCCAATGGATCACACACTCTGCTTGATAAAGAACAGTCGCGGCTTTATCATATTCCGCAGCAAGTGCGCGGGAGGATTTGATGGGATTCTATGCAGATTCATGGTTGCGTGAGGCTCGGGATAAGGTAGGCGCTTATCCAGAGCAACCAGCTAGAGGAAATTATTGGAACACAACGGACTTTGAAAAGATTTCGGAGGCAGTTGAGAAGGCAATCAAGGCTGCCTTAGTCGAGTGCCACGGCAGCATTCCACAACAATACGACCACAACAAACTTGTGTCCCTTTGCCAAACAACCGGTGTCTGGGATGTTCTTCCGCCGGCGCTAAAAAGCTTAGTGGAAGAAGTAGAGTCCTTCCGCGCAGCAAACGCTTCGGTTACCCATGGATCGGGAACATCGTCTCCTGAACACCTTCAAAAATACTTTGTCATTGCACGCCGGCTTATCGACTACATGGAATATCACGTTATCGGAAACGACTCGGTTCTCAGACGCCTCAAAGTCGCTTAAGCGGCGAAGACCCAAGCGTAAGCCACTACCTATTACTCGCTTGCTTTAAGCGCCAGACCCCTGTTTCGATGACATCGAGGTGGTACCGTTCAGAGCGGTCATCCTTAGACTCAGCCTGGCGATCCGCTTCGAAGGCTGAAGTCGTCCTTCTATAGACCAGTAAGCAGAAGAACTATCGCAGCAACTAAACCCGTAGCGCAGAGCACGCCGATGCCGGTAATCACAAGAGCCTGTCGGGTGACCCTAGCAGGTGGAACGTCAGGGATCAGTATTTTTTGCGATTTACAAAGACGTCCCATGGGCCACTCCGCAGAGTATCTTTCATACCAGCCCACGAAGCGTCCATAGGATAAACGACAACAATCATTTTTGGGAAATCCTTAGCGGGAACCGGACCAGTGTTCAACTGAGGGAGTCTGCCAGCGTGACACCTTCGCCTTCGATGTTGACAAAGTGAATCGCGGGCTTCAGATTTGGCTTAATTTGAGGGCGAAAGATAAATCTCTTTTTCCTCGCTACTGTTTTTTTGCCGTCTCTTCTCGGACATCGGCGAACTTTATCCACCCGATGACACCCTTCTGAGTCTTCACCATATACCACTCATTTCCACCGTTGCTCTGACCCATTGGGATGAGAGTATCTCCCTGGGATAGTTCGGCTATTTTCTCTGCCTCATCATCTTGCCGCGGATAAAGTGCAGCCTGTCTTGACGCAACAACCAACGCGGATGGAACCGGGCGGCCTCCTACATCTCCGATGCCCGCAACAACCGCTTTGCCTTTACTATTCTGAGATGGTGTCCTCGAAGCTTTCTGACTCACGCTGCCTTGTCTCTGGCCAACACCTCCGACGGTTCTGCCGTATTCACCGATGGCTTGAGCCAGCAGCGCACCCGGAGCCAAAAATTCCATCAGTAGCCCAAACGTCAATGCTTTTATGATTGGCATTAGCGAAACCCCTTTCCAGAAAGAAAACGAAGTGAGAGGATACTATGTTACTGGGTTTGCAACAAGGAAGACGAAACGTTTTTCGACGCAAAAAAAGACCGCGAGCCACCTAATATGCGTGACCGGTGTAGAAGCCCTGTCGGCCGTTTAAACAAACCCGAGGTTTACGCGGAAGAGATTTGTCTATTCCGATCACTTTGGGGAACTTTCGGGATAACCACCGGCATTGTTTTGTTCATTGGCCGTAAAGCGAGAGAGTTCCTAGTTTTTTAATTCTCGCTACAGGTCTCGGCGGCCGGACGAGTTGTTAGCGCAGGCTCGTCTTATGGAAATCAGGATTCTAAGCCTTGAACAGTTTTCTTACGCGTACGAAAAGCCAAAAGGGTAGTCACTACTCCGAGAGCGACAAGAGTAGCTAAAGAAATAGCAAGACCAACTGTAAATGACCTCGGCTCATAGCGAAACTCCACAGTGTGGTTGCCCGCAGCTAACGGGACGGCGCGAAAGAATAGGTTCGCTCTTCGGATAACTTCCTCTCTACCGTCCACAAAAGCCTTCCAACCCGGATAATAGGAGTCAGCAAGAACTAAGATTCCCTCGCTATCAGCCGACGTCGCTACCGTAACGAGTTGATTCTCATACCGTATGATTTTGGCCATCGCTTTTAACTGAAGTGCTGGTGGCATCGGTATCTCACTATCGAGCACGACCTCTCGCGTTGGATCGAATCCAGCACTGGATAACAGCCGCAAGACGGCTCTTGAGTCGTTCTCCACGACGGTCTTGTTGACAACATAGGCGCGTGGAATGGTTCCCTCGATTTTGTAAAGCCATGAAAGGTAATCAGGAAAATGGCCGATGAGAATTATGCCGTTTTCAGTTAGGGGCTTGAATGTCAGGAGATGCTTTACGTTGAACGTGCGCAAGAGTTTCATTTGAGTGGTGAAATCGAGCTGATTGGCAAAGAAGAGGAAATCCGTATAAGGCTGCCTCCCCAGCGCGTCGATTTCCTGGAAATAGTCAACACCAGACAACAGCCCTGTGTTAGGCAGAAGATTTTTAAACGATAACGCGATCGATTCTTTTAATGTTGGTCGCCGGAGGACTGTTACCGAACTGGGGTGTAAGTCTCGACCTGACGGAAAGTAAAACAATCGACTGAGGTCAGTTTCTCGTGCCTGCAAGACGGGTTGGCTTTCATAAACAAAGCCGGGGTGTAAAGGAAATAGAAATCCTTTGTGCGCCCAAGCGAGATCAACAAAAACCGCCGATACCATAAGAACGCCGAAAAGGGGTAGTCGGATCGCTTTGGTCTTTGCCAAGACAATCAGCAATAGAAAACCTAAAGAGAGGACAACTTGCCTATCAAAAATTGACATTGCCCCGGCGACCATTTTGGCATGGTCCGGAGATAACAATGGATTCCCGCTTTGCGCGGCGATGAAACGGGCGAGTAGATCCAGATTGGCCTTAAAAAAAATATAGAGCCCCACCCACACTAAACATACGGCCGCGAGCGCTACGAAGGGTCCTTTAATGCTGCTCTTACTTTGCAATAGCAGATCACCGAGTCCCATGAGTGCCATATACAGAAAGAGCACGTAAGTGAAAAAGAAAAATTTCTCCGGGAAACGAAACGCTCCGAGAAGCGGTACATGACGAAATAGAAAAGGATAGATAGGAGTGTAGCTACCCAAGGCGATTATCAGTGACGCGGCAACTAAACTCAGCAGAGTAAGTTTTTCGGGTAAAGAGCTGAAATAAAGCCAGAGACTGATCCCAAAAACAGAAATTGCTCCTAAATAGTAACTTACAAAGAACGGCACTTCACGCCCAAAAAAAAGCCGTATCCCCTTGGAGGTAGTCAGGTCAATCTCCTTATCCAGGAAGAATAGGTTTAGCAGACTCGCCGGTTTAAGCGACCAGTGGAAGGCCTCTTGGGGCGGAATCTGTTGTTGTCTTCGGGATTCTAAGAAAAGTTCGGCGGTGGGAAGGACTTGCACCATTACGAGTCCCAGGACTAAAAGATTCGCGGCTAACAAAATAAGCAACAGCTTGCCATACGATATTGCAGGCACAGACTGTCTGACCCGCATCCCATCGAGAAGAACCAAGACCATGCTGATGGCAAATAGCTCAGGAGAACCTGCCAGAAATTGCATTGCTGTAATCAAGGTGAGCACTAGAAAATTCTTCCACGAGCTCGAACTAAGAAGTTTCTCCCAGCTCAAAATAACCCAAGGCAGCCAAACTGCGGTTTGAAAGTGATTCAACAAGTTGCTCAGGGAAACAACCGTGCCCCCGAGCGCGAACAACAGCGCACCAACGATTGACAAGTAGGGGGGAAATTTCCAGTTCCTGCAGAGATAGTAAGCTCCGATCCCTGCTATTAAGAAGTGGAATATAAAAATGACGCGGATGGCTGGAAAGAAGGACAGAAGCAAAAGTAAAAGGTGCGGCGGATAAAAGACGCCTGACTGGAAGGCAGCCAAAAGTGGAAACCCCATCGCCATGTGGCGGTTCCAAAGTGGCAGTTCTCCAGATCTGAAACTTTCATAGAGAGCAAATCGTAGTGGATAAAAATAGGGACCTAAGTCGCGGAAGAACGGGACTTGTTCTTGGAGAATTAAGTCTTGGCAAAACCAGAGAATTAACGAGGATAAGATTAGTAAAGGTACGAGCCTGGATAAACCATTCCGCCAAGCAATTCTCGCACCCATAAGTTGTTTGCCGTTTAATTGGAATGTTATATCGGGTAACCAACAAAGAAAAGGGGGTGGCCGGTCACGACTCACCCCCTTTACGGACAATTTCAGCTGATGTGAGCGATACTCTCCTTACTGACAAGGACCTCCCGTGATCTGACCGGTCGCACTGCTAAAAGTCCAGGTATCGGTACCACAGTTGGCGTGCCTAGCCGTTATTGAGAAAGCGTTCGATCCGACGGCTCCAATTGATGTTACATCATTGCTCTTGTTAAACCCTGTTGGTGTTCCGCTGGCGAGTGTGCCACCTTTGTAGGTGAAGGTTTGCGTGAAATAGGCTTCCTCTGCCGTGGCGGCGTTCCTAAGGTCAGATTTTACCTGTGCTTCATAGCCACGTTTTCTATAGGCGGAGAACTGAGGAATCGCGATCGCAGCCAAGATACCAATAATGGCGACCACTACGAGAAGTTCGATAAGTGTAAACCCGGATTCGTTTCGTAACCTTAATTTATCCATTTCTGAAATACTCCCCTCGTTTATATTTTCCCGTTTGCTATTCGCCCTGCGGCCTCCTACGGGAATGGAGGTCACAAGCAACTTCGATCACATATAACACTCCCCTCTGTTTTCTCACCTCCTTGTAAATGCATTCGAAAGCGTAAAACTTGGGAATTGGAGCACCGCAAATCCAGGGCCAGCCCGATTTTGCAAGTCGCAGGGTCACCAGAGAGGGTGATTGTCGATTTCCGCTTATTTCAAAAAATCACGCCTTATCAAGAGGTTAAAGGTTAGCCACAAGAAACCAACGGCTTTGGAAGTTTCACTAACGTCGGGCGGGACTATTCTAGTTTACGTAAAAGAGAATTTGGGTTGTAACAAAATTTGTTACTGGCTCGCCGGCGAATCGTCAACGAGCCCGGGGCTTCTTGAGCTAAGCAGACCATACTTTTCCAGTCTATGGCGGAGAGATCTATAGTTAATGCCTAAAATCTCTGCGGCTCGCTTTTGTACTCCGTTTGTCCTTTTGAGCGCCCCCAGAAGTATACACTTTTCATGTGTCTCTAATTCGACATCCAAGGACAAACCTTTGGCGAAAAACAGATCCGCGCCTCCTGGCGCGGTTCTCTCAAAAACCTCGGATTCTTCGTTAATAGGCACTCCTTTGATATGGGCTGGTAGATCTTCTTCGGTCATAATATTCTTACTCGCCACCGCAACAGCATGCTCGATGATGTTTTCCAGCTCACGAACATTCCCTGGATAGCCATAGCTCATTAGATGCATCAGCGCCCCGCTGGATATTTCCTCAACCTGCTTGCCATGGGATGCAGCGAATCGGCGCATGAAATAATGTGCCAGAGTTGGAATATCCTCCTTTCTGTTGCGAAGCGGCGGCATCACTATCTGTACGACGTTGAGCCGATAAAATAGATCTCTCCGAAACCGCCCCTCTTCCATCTCTTTGTGCAAATCTCGGTTCGTCGCGGAAATGACCCGCACGTCAACTTTGATCTGCTTGTTGCCCCCCACCGGGGTAAAAGCTTTCTCTTGCAAAACCCTCAACAGTTTCACCTGTAAATGGAGCGGCAGCTCCCCAACCTCATCGAGAAAGATCGTCCCTTGATCCGCCTGTTTGAATAAACCCAGATGGTCGGCAACGGCACCGGTGAAGGCTCCGCGGGTATGTCCAAACAGCTCGCTTTCAATCAGAGTTTCTGGTATGGCGCCGCAATTGACGGCAACGAAAGGCATGTTTTTCCTTGATCCATTAAGATGAATCGCGCGCGCGATCAGTTCTTTGCCAGTCCCGCTTTCACCCGTAATCAGAACATTGGTGTTGTTTCTCGCCACCTTTTGAACCAAACCGTAGATCTTTTCGATCCCACCGCTTTTGCCGATGATACCCTCGAAATAGAAATCCGCATCATCAACTCCGGCAGGGGCTTGCTCCAAATCGAACTCTCGCGCCCGGCGCAACTCGTCTTCCAGTCGCAGTTTCTCTTCAACCTCTTTTTGCTTGCTGATGTCTTCGAAGATCGACACATAACCGATGAGCTTCTCGTTTGCATTGCTCAAGGGTGCCAGCGTCAGTCGTAACTGTTTTTGGGTTCCCTGAGGGGCAGCAAAAACGATTTCGTCGGTCAAGACACTTCGCCCTTCCCGTGAGCCGTTAAAGTTGTGCGTCATCCCTGGAAATATCTGGTCCAACTTTTTTCCTTTGACGCTTGCCTCTTGGAGCAGTGTCAAATTCTGAGCTTGGCTATTAAAGTAGTTGATGCGTCCTTCCGCATCCGTAATCGCGACGCCGCTGCCTACACCCTGGAGAAGAGTTTCTTTGAGCGCTTCGAGATCCTGGTAATCCGTATGTTTCTCTTTGAGCAGCCTTTCAGTATCACTCAGTTTACTAGCAAGAAATCCGCCCAGTCCGGCAATGGCGAAAAAACTACCTATGTTAAGTACGGCCGGCATCAAGTGCGACCACGACACGGGAATGCCGCTGCCGTGATGGAAAGCGCTGGTCCAACTCAGAAGAGCGACATAGCACAAACTGGAAAAGCCTGCTGTAAAGAACGCGCCTCGATAAAACAGCAGAATGGCCCCGTTCATCACAGCGAGATTGTAGAGAAAGGGGAACGGGCTGGTGAAATCCCCGGTGAGCCAGATAATACCGGTAATCAAGACGACATCAAAATCAACCTGGAGATGTGCAAAGAAGCGAAGATCAGGGATATGCGGCAGGACGAGAGCTGACACAATGGAAATGGCGTAGGCAATGATGAGAGGGATCGAGAGTGTATAAAAGAAATGGGGACCCCCATCCTGCTTGAAAAAGTGGAAGAGCGCCGTGGCACCCAGAAAAAAGGACAATATGACTACTCGGAGAAAGAGCAGCCATCTCATTTTCTCTATCAAGTTCTTACGCTCGTCGATCACAGTGAGGGTTGAGGTCCAACGAGAGGCGAAGATCCCAAGACTCGGAGCTCGTTCTAAGACACCACAGAACCCAATTGGAAGATCGGCAGATACATTGAGATCACCAGTCCGCCGAGGATCACTCCCAGGACGACCATGATCATGGGCTCCATGAGCGCGGTCAAATTGGCCACCGCGTCATCCACTTCGTCTTCGTAAAGCTCAGCGACCTTTCTAAGCATGGTGTCGAGTCCGCCGGTGTTCTCACCGACTGCCACCATCTGGCAAACCATTGGCGGAAAGATCTTGCTTTCCCGCAGCGGCTCAGCCACCGTCCTTCCCTGACTGATGCTTACTCGGCTATCCATGATTGCTTTTTCAATGACACGGTTACCTGCGGTCCTGGCCGTAATCGCCAGGCCGTCAAGAATGGGCACGCCGGAGCTCAGAAGGATAGCCATGTTTTGTGAGAAACGAGCCACTGCAACCTTGCGCAACAAATCGCCCACAACGGGCAGCCTGAGGAGCAATCGATCAATGTTCATCTGTCCATTATCCGTTTGATAGTAGAAGCGAATTCCGACAATGATTCCGACGAGGACAAAAATCATATAGAGAAAATTGGCGCGAAACCAATTACTGATGTTGATCGTTATCTGTGTGGGCGCCGGCAGGGCTTTGCCCATGCTACCATAAAGTTCCGCAAAAACGGGGATGACAAAGATCAGTAAGATGGCCACCACGACAATAGCGACTACAATGATCGTGCAGGGATAAATCATCGCCCCTTTAACTTTTTTCTTAAGCTTGTTGGCTTTTTCAATGAAGAGAGCGATCCGATTGAGGATCGCATTCAACACGCCGCCGGCCTCACCGGCTTGGACCATATTGACATACAGATCATCGAAGATTTTAGGGTGTTTTCGAAGAGCCTCAGCCAAAGTAGAACCGCCTTCGACGTCTTGCTTGATCGCACGCAGGGTATTGCGCAACACCTTGCTTTCGCTTTGTTGAGTCTGAATATCCAAGCATTGTACGATGGGCAGGCCCGCATCGATCATTGTAGCGAACTGCCGGGTAAATACAGAAAGGTCGCGGGCCTTTAGCTTTTCGCCAAAGCCGGGGATCTTGATTTCCGTATCCAATCCCCTGCCTTTTTCCCGAATCCGGTTCGGTATCGGCCGAATTCTGCGATCCCGCAAAATCGCAAAAACAGCTTCCAGGTTGGAAGCTTCAATTTCCCCTTTCAGGACTCGTCCCTGCGCGGTTTTACCTTCCCACAGGAATACTGCCATCGCGTTCCGTCCTCTCTTAAAGCCTAAGCTACAAAAAATTTATTGGGCTCAACGGCATCGGAATTAACCGTCGGCCGGGTTTTCGCTGTGCAGTGTCAGAAACCCAGCGAGAAAACCGATCCAAACCCTTTATCCGTATCGGTTACGCGAACGGTTTCCTCAATGGTCGTTAGCCCTTCCCGAACCTTCTGGAGAGCACTCATACGCAGCGTGCTCATGCCCAGTTTCACAGCCTCTCGCTTGAGCTCAACCACCGACGCGTTCCGCAGAATCAACTCCTTCAGCCCTTCGTGCATGACCATCACTTCATAAATCGCCAAACGCCCTCGATACCCCGTGCCGTTGCAATTGCCGCAGCCCCGCCCATTAAAGGTGGAAAAGCCGCCGCCAACCTCGGCCGAGTCCACGCCCAAGTTGATCAATATCTCAGGGCTCACTTCCACCGGCTCTTTACATTTCTCGCAAATCCGCCGCACCAGCCTTTGAGCCGCGACGAGATTGATGGACGAAATTAGCAAGAAGGTCTCGACCCCCATATTGATCAAGCGATCTACGGTAGAAGGAGCATCATTGGTATGCAGCGTGCTAAGCACCAAATGACCCGTCAACGCGGCTTTTACCGCGATCTGCGCGGTTTCAAGATCACGGACCTCTCCGACCATGATGATGTCGGGGTCCTGGCGAAGAAACGACCGAAGAGCGGCGGCAAAGGTTAAGCCGATTTGCTCCCGGACCTGGACCTGATTGATTCCAACTAAGTTGTACTCAACGGGATCCTCAGCCGTAGAAATGTTGACGTCGGGTTTGTTGAGCTCCGAGAGCGCGGAATAAAGCGTAGTTGATTTTCCACTCCCCGTCGGACCGGTGATAAGGATCATCCCGTACGGTTTGTGTATCGCTTCCAGAAAGTCCTTGAGGGTTTGAGGATCAAAACCGAGTTTGGACATATCCAGTTGGAGATTGGATTTATCCAATAGTCGCATAACGACTTTCTCACCAAATAAGGTAGGCAGTACGGAGACACGGATATCCAACTCTCCGCCGACCCCCATCTTCAACTTGATCCGGCCATCCTGAGTGAGACGCCGCTCGGCAATATCCAGCCCAGCCATGACCTTGAGGCGGGACACCAAAGGATTCTTGAGCCGAAGGGGCGGGCTCATGATCTCCTGAAGAACCCCGTCCACTCGGAACCGCACCCGAAAGATTTTTTCGTAAGGCTCTATATGAATGTCGCTCGCTCGCCGTTTTGCCGCGTCCGCCAAGATGGCGTTCACCAAGGTGACCACCGGCGCTTCCATGGTGGCCTGCTGAAGTTCCTGGAGGTTAACGTCATCTGTTTCGTGGATAACCTCCATCTCCCCATCGCCAAACTTTTTCAAAACCTCGTCGTAGCTTACACCGCCGAAACGATGTTCGAGCGTTTTTTTGATCGCCGAGGGGGGGGCCAACGTGACCCTGACCCCGTAGCCGGTGATAAACTTTACTTCGTTGATTGCGACGAGATCTGTCGGGTCCGCCATGGCCACCGTGAGAGTGGAACCAAGAAGCTTTACCGGAACCAGCTGATGCTTTTGAACCAGCTGAGGCGGGACGAGGCTAAAGACCGAATCCTCGATTTCTGAAGGATTTAAATCGACTTTTTCAATATTGAACTGCTTGGCAAGGAACTCGGTAAGGGTATCTTCGGCAGTAAACCCCAGTCGAACCAGCTCTCTAATGACACTGGAACCGTTGTCACGCTCTTTTTCCTGGGCCTGGATAAGCTGATCGCGTGAAACAATCCCCCCCCGGACCAATAATTCTGCAATACGCGGTTCCATGTCACCTTTAGCTATCTGAAAGATGTAAATTATCTTAAAAGAAAGCCAATTCTGTCAACACTTTTAAATAAAAGACCGGGCTTCTATTTAGAAATGAAGAGAAGAGAGGTGCTACAAATTATGGCTTTTCGCGTAGGGCAGCCTGAGCAGCGGCAAGCTTAGCAATGGGAACCCGGAAAGGCGAACAGCTGACATAATCCAACCCAATCTCATGGCAAAAGGCAACTGATTTTGGGTCACCGCCGTGCTCTCCGCAGATACCGATCTCCAGGTTTCGGCGTACTTTCCGTCCTTTTGTAATGGCGATCCGCATCAGCGCGCCGACTCCGTCGCGATCCACGCTGACAAAGGGATCCTCAGCCAATAACCCGTCAAGTACGTAGGTAGGGAGGAATTTCCCGGCATCATCCCGCGACAAGCCCAAACAGGTCTGTGTTAGATCGTTGGTCCCAAAAGAGAAAAACTCGGCTTCCTCGGCGATCTCATCGGCCACGAGACAGGCCCTAGGAAGCTCAATCATTGTTCCAATAAGATAGCGGACCTTGACCCCATAAGAGGCCATGGTCGAGTTGGCGACCTGTTCAACAATCTTCCGCTGCGCGATCAATTCTCCACGGGATCCCACCAAAGGTATCATAACCTCGGGAAAGGGGTTCTTTCCCTCTTTGCGTAACTCGCATGCGGCTTCGAAGATTGCCCGTGCCTGCATCTCGGTGATCTCCGGATAAGAAATCCCCAGACGGCAGCCCCGATGCCCTAACATCGGATTGAATTCTTGGAGAACCTTGACTTTATCTCGAAGCCGGTCAGCCGGAACGCCCATGACTTGTGCTAACTCAACGATTTCGTCATCCCTATGGGGGAGAAATTCGTGTAACGGGGGATCCAGCGTACGGATGGTCACGGGAAGACCACCCATAATGTCGAGGATACCTTTGAAGTCTTCTTTTTGCATAGGCAGTAATTTTGCCAATGCCCGCCGCCTGCCCGCTTCGTCGTCCGCCAGAATCATCTCGCGTACGGCTTGAATCCTGTCGCCTTGAAAAAACATGTGCTCCGTGCGGCAGAGACCAATGCCTTCGGCGCCAAAGGCCTTCGCCATTCGAGCTTGGTCGGGTTGATCCGTATTGGTACGCACGCCAAGCGTGCGCACTTCGTCCGCCCACTTCATGAGCCTGGCATACTGCTGATAGACCCGCGACTTTTTGGCTTCCAGCGTTCCTCCAACGAGTACCTGCAACACCTCAGATGGACGCGTCTTAATTTCTCCCTGGATTACTTCCCCGGTGCTCCCGTCAACCGAGAGCCAATCCCCCTCATGTAAAACTGTTTCCCCCACGCGCATCATGCGCGCGCCATAGTCGATGGACAATGCCTCACACCCGGCTACACAAACCTTTCCCATCTGCCGAGCAACTAAAGCCGCGTGCGATGTCATCCCGCCTCTAGCGGTAAGAATTCCCTGTGCTGCCTCCATGCCGCGGATATCGTCGGGGCTGGTCTCAGTTCGGCACAGCACTACCTGTTCGCCGCTTTCCTTCTGTGCCACGGCATCCTCTGCGTGGAAAACAATCTTCCCGGTGGCCGCCCCTGGTCCAGCCGGCAGTCCTTTCGCAAGAATTCGTCCCACTTTGGCTGCCTGTTCTTTGTCCTTATTGTCGAAGATAGGACGTAAAAGCTGATTTAGATGGTCAGCCTCAACTCGCAGTAAAGCTTCTTTCTTACTGATGATCCGCTCCTCGACCATATCCACCGCAATCCGCACGGCGGCAAACCCAGTCCTCTTACCACTCCGAGTCTGAAGCATCCAGAGCTTGTTGTCCTCCACCGTGAACTCGATATCCTGCATGTCCTTGTAGTGCTTCTCGAGGATCTTGCAGACCTTTTGAAGTTCCGCGTAGGGCTGGGACATTACCGCTTTCAGCTCCGCGATGGGTCTAGGCGTGCGGGTGCCAGCGACGACATCCTCTCCTTGAGCGTTGACGAGAAACTCACCGTAGAATGACTTTTCTCCGGTCGAAGGATTCCGCGTGAAAGCCACACCCGTGGCGCACTTTTCCCCAAGATTTCCAAACACCATGGCCTGGACGTTGACAGCCGTCCCCCAAGCGTGCGGGATGTGGTAAAGGTCGCGGTAAGCAATGGCGCGATCGTTGTTCCATGAACCAAAAACAGCCCCGACGGCACCCCAAAGTTGTTCCTGCGGATCACTAGGGAATTCTTTCCCTGTGCGCGACTTTACGACTTCCTTGAATGCAGCGACTATGTCTTCTAAATCCTTTGCCTCGAGCTCAGTATCAAAGCGCACACGACGCGTTTTTTTTCTTTCCTCCAAGATCTCTTCAAACGGATCACGCTCCGATCTTTCCTTGGGCTTGAGTCCCAAGACGACATCCGCATACATCTGTACAAAGCGACGATAGGAATCATACGCAAACCTGGGGTTCTTTGTGCGGCGGATTAATCCCTGCGCCGTCCTATCGTTCAGGCCTAAGTTGAGAACCGTGTCCATCATGCCGGGCATTGATTCGCGCGCGCCCGAACGCACGGAGACCAGCAAAGGGTTGTCGGAGTCGCCGAATCGTCGTCCGAGGATTTTTTCGATTCTGCCAAGAGCCGCCACGACGTCAGATTGCAGTCCCTTCGGGTACTGCCGGTGGTGCGCGTAATAATAGCTGCACACTTCAGTTGTTATAGTAAAGCCTGGCGGCACGGGCGCCCCGATCCGTGTCATCTCATGTAGACCAGCTCCTTTGCCACCAAGCAGTTCGCGCATGGCTGCTCTGCCTTCGGCTTTACCGCCACCGAAAAAATAGACTGTCTTTTTCCTCCTAAGCATGGTCCTCGATCCTCATCCCGCTTATCACTCTTCGGCAAAGACCTCGCCAAGACTACTTCATGCCAAGGAGAATTGACGAAGAAACACAGCCGACTTGATCTCTCGCTCCATGTGAAACTCGATAAAACGAACTACGACGGAACGAATCTCTTTTAGCACGCCGGTTGGCGGTGAAACATCGGATGGCGGCAGACTTTTTTCCTGCTGGAGGTTCGTCAGAATTTCCAGTGTCGCTGTGGAAAGCGAAAAGATTTCCTTGCGCAATCGCGAACAGAACTCACAAAGAATTCCGCCATCCCGTGGACTGAAGTGCCAGCGCGTTTGGCATTGATCCCACCGCTCTCTGCCGCAACGTCTGCAACTATCTAGCAACGGCTGGTAACCAGCCAATTTCAGGAGCTTGAGCTCAAACGAGGTCAGAAAAGTTAGCGACGTCGATTGCTCGTCAAGATGGGTGAGACCGTCCTTTAGATGTCGGAAGACCAAACGGTTCTCTTCCCGTTCCCCAATCAATCCATCTGTGATCTCGACTAGATAAGCAGCAAACGAAATTTTTTCTAGACTGGTTAGTAGATGCTTAAACCCGAACGCAAGGTCCGCAGCTACAATAAACGCCAAATTACTGTGGGCACGATCTTGAAAACGAAGATTGACCAGAGAAAAAGGCTCTAGAGAATTGACAAATCGCTTGCGTGAGCGCTTCGCCCCCTTGGCAATGCCGGTAAGTTTCCCATGACTCTCGGTTAGGAACGATACAATCTTGTCCGACTCCCCAAAGGGCCAAGTGCGCAACACTATAGCCGGGGTGACGTGGCAGAGAAGCATGAGTTAAACTGCTCGGACTTTTAGCTTAAGGAAACTTATCACTTTTTATCGAAGCAGACAACTATTTAAAATATCAGAGGTTTTGACAACGATGAAACTTGACAATGGAAACCTCCGTGATTAGATTTTTAAGCAGTTTCGAGGAAAAAATGGCCGACGAAAAAGTAAAGATTGATGAACAGACGACGATACCTACAGCAGTGAATGAAATTGAGCCCTCGCCAAACAATCCGGAATCTGCCGCGTTAGAACAGGCAGCCGACCTGGCAAAGCTACGCGAACATCTCGAAGCAAAAAAGAAAGAAGCCAACGAGAATTACGACCGCTACCTCCGCCAAGTCGCAGAAGTAGAAAATTTTAGAAAGAGAGCTAATCGCGAAAAGGATGAAGCGATTCGCTTTGCCAATGAGGCTTTAGTCAAAGATCTTCTTCCCGTTGTGGATAATCTGGAACGGGCCGTTGCACATTCAAAAGACGGAGGTAACGGTAAGCCCCTCGTTGAAGGTATCGAGATGGTTCTTAGAGGGTTCTTCGATATCCTCGCCAAACATGGCGTTGTGCCTATTTCGGCCGTTGGTCAACCATTTGACCCGGAGAAACATGAAGCGATGGCCCAAATAGAGAGTGGCACCTACGAGCCAAATACGGTCGTTGAAGAATATCACAAAGGTTACCTGCTTCGCGATAGACTCCTTCGCCCTGCATTGGTAAGCGTAGCTAAGGCGCCGAAATCGCAAGGGAAAAAAAACCACGGCAACGAGGTTGAAAACGAACCTGGCGATGATTAGATTTTGATCAAAATATCTAAAATCTCAAAGAATTTTAAGGAGTAACTAAGATGGCAAAAGTTATTGGCATTGACCTCGGGACAACCAACTCCTGCGTTGCAATTATGGAGAGTGGAGACCCGACCGTTCTCGCCAACTCAGAAGGCAGTCGCACGACCCCGTCTGTGGTCGCTTTTACCGATAGCGGTGAGAGATTGGTCGGGCAAATCGCCAGAAGGCAGGCCATCACCAACCCAGAGAATACTATTTTTGCGGTAAAGCGCTTGATTGGTAGGCGTAGCGACGATCCTATGGTTCAGAAGGCAGCCAAGGTACTACCCTACAAGGTCGTACGCAATGAGAACGGTGACGCATGGGTTGAAATCCGGGGTAAACAGTATAGTCCGGCAGAAATTTCGGCTTTTATCCTGCAGAAGATGAAGCAGACGGCGGAAGACTATCTTGGTGAAAAGGTAACCGAGGCTGTTATCACTGTACCGGCTTACTTTAATGACAGCCAGAGGCAGGCCACTAAGGATGCCGGACGCATCGCAGCCCTCAACGTATTGCGCATTATCAATGAACCTACAGCCGCCTCTCTCGCGTACGGATTGGATAAGAAGAAAGACGAAAAGATCGCCGTCTTCGACCTTGGTGGCGGGACATTCGATATATCGATATTGGAACTGGGCGACGGCGTCTTTGAAGTTAAGGCAACAAACGGGGACACTTTTCTGGGCGGTGAAGACTTTGACCAGAGAATCATCGATTACCTCGCGGATGAATTCAAAAAAGATCAAGGGATTGATCTGCGCAAAGATCGAATGGCGCTGCAGCGCTTGAAAGAAGCGGCGGAAAAAGCGAAATGCGAGCTCTCTTCTTCGATGGAGACGGACATCAACCTGCCGTTTATCACGGCGGATCAGCAAGGACCGAAGCACCTCAACATGAAATTGACACGCTCTAAGCTTGAGGCGCTATGTGCAGATTTGATCGATCGGACCGAAGGCCCCTGCCGGCAAGCCCTTAAGGATGCGGGGCTCTCCCCGAGCGATATCAATGAAGTTATTTTGGTGGGCGGTATGACTCGCATGCCCGCTGTCCAAGAACGAGTCAAGAAGATCTTCGGCAAAGATCCCCACAAAGGCGTCAATCCGGATGAGGTTGTCGCCGTAGGTGCCGCCATCCAGGCCGCCGTTCTGAAGGGTGAGGTCAAGGATGTGTTGCTTCTCGATGTTACGCCTCTCTCACTGGGGATCGAGACCCTTGGCGGCGTATTTACAAAATTGATCGAGCGCAACACCACTATACCGACGAAGAAGAGTCAAATCTTCTCCACGGCCCAAGATAACCAGACCGCCGTCTCCATTCGCGTATTCCAAGGAGAGCGGGAGATGGCGGCCAATAACAAGCTTTTGGGGCAATTCGATCTGGTTGGAATTCCGGTAGCGCCACGCGGCGTCCCACAGATTGAAGTGACTTTCGACATCGATGCCAACGGTATCGTTCACGTCGCGGCCAAAGACCTCGGTACAGGCAAAGAGCAGTCCATCAAAATTACGGCGTCAAGCGGTCTCAGCGAAGACGAGATCAAACAGATGGTCAAAGATGCTGAAGCCCATGCCGCCGAAGACAAGAAACACAAAGAGACGGTCGAGGCACGCAATCAACTTGATTCGCTCATTTATTCGACAGAGAAATCGCTCAAGGAGTACGGAAACGACTTGGATGCCGGCGTAAAAGAAAATATCGAGAACGCGCTTAAGAAAGCCAAGGAGACCCTGGAAGGACAAGATGCCCAAGCGATGCGCACTGCTGCCGAGCAACTGAGTCAGTCTTCTCATAAACTGGCGGAAGCTATGTATGCTAAGGCTTCGCGACAACAACCGGGGCAGGAGGCTTCGGGAGACGCGAAGGAACAACCGACGAGTGATGGCAAGAAAAAGAAAGACGATGTCGTCGATGCGGACTTCGAGGAGGTTAAGGATTAGACTAGACTAGGATTTCCTAAAGTAACGCAGTGACTGATCTTCGTGACAAAAAGGAAAGCCCCTGCTCCTACTTTTGATTGAGGAGAGGGGCTTTCTGACGTATGCAGATTTTTTCTATTGAGGTCCCGACTTGAGCGAAAAAAAGGATTATTACGATTTGCTCGGTGTGAACCGCAACTGCAGCGAGGACGAGATCAAGAAAACTTACCGGAAACTTGCGCTCAAGTACCACCCGGACCGCAACCCGGGTGACAAACAAGCGGAGGAGAAATTCAAGGAAGTTTCCGAGGCCTACCAAGTTCTCTCCGAACCACAAAAGCGCGCGCAATACGACCAGTTCGGTCACGCAGCTTTCGGTGATAGCGGTCCGTTTGCCGGCGGATTTGACTTCACTGCAGGTTTCGAGGATGTCTTCGGTGACATCTTTGGCGAGTTCTTTGGCGGCACCAGCCGCCGCCGGAGTCGTGCTCGCGGAGAAGACCTTCGCTACAACCTAACCTTGACTTTTGAGGAAGCCGTCTCTGGGGCCGAAAAGAAAATCAAGATACCGAGACAAGGTCCGTGCGAGACCTGCCATGGTAACGGTGCTAAACCCGGAACCGCGCCGCAGACTTGTCCGACCTGTCGGGGCAGAGGACAAGTAAGCTTTCAACAAGGTTTTTTCAGCGTTTCGAGGACCTGCAACCAGTGTCAAGGCCACGGCACTATCATTAAAGATCCTTGTACAACTTGTGGCGGCACAGGTCGCGTACGCAAGTTACACACCCTCAGCATCAAGATCCCGGCCGGTGTAGACACTGGGTCACGGCTCAAACTGAGAAATGAAGGGGAAGGCGCGCCCACAGGGGGCGCCCCAGGAGATCTTTACGTCGTCATCCAGGTGGAACCTCATCCGATCTTTGAGCGCGACAATCTGGATATTGTTTGCGACGTTCCCATAAGTTTCGTTCAAGCCGCGCTGGGCGCAGAAATCGACGTGCCGACGTTGGACGGTAAGGTGAAGATGAAAATTCCTGCTGGGACGCAATCCGGCAAACTCTTCCGCATGAAGGGTAAAGGCGTGAAGGACGTTCAAGGATATGAGCAGGGCGACCAGCATGTTCGGATAGTCGTGGAGACCCCGACTCACCTGACGACACGTCAGAAGGAGCTTCTGAAAGAATTTGCTGTAAGCGGTGGAGAGGAAGTCAATCCTCTCTCGAAAGGCTTCTTTGACAAGGTTAAAGAATTATTCGACTAGACCCGCGAGTCCCAAAAACGTCCCTGTCCCGTTCTTATTTACCTCCAACCACTCCACAACGACACGTTGGGCCAAAGATTTTAGTTGACCTATAATCCCAGTGTGATTAAGGTGATCCAAGACTATGAGTGAAGCTGAATGGAAAGTTGAAGGTCAAGAGGGCAAAGGATCACAAGTCGAGATTCCGGATGTACTGCCTCTTTTACCGATTCGCGACATCGTCATTTACCCTTACATGATGTTGCCGCTGTTCGTCGGCCGAGACGTTTCGATTCGCGCCGTTGAAGAGTCTCTTTCTCGTGATCGACTCATTTTCTTGGTCGCGCAAAAAAATTCCGCTGAAGAGTCTCCAAGTCCGTCGGACATCAACCGCGTTGGAACCATCGCCTCGATCATGCGCATGCTCAAGCTTGCGGACGGCCGGGTTAAGATTCTTGTTCAGGGCCTGTCAAAGGGAGAAGTCGACACCTATTTGCGCGAGCGACCTTTCTTTGAAGTTAAAATACGTAAGGTCATCGAACCAACGCTACCGGAGGTTCCCATCGAGGTCGAAGCCTTGATGCGTACCGCTAAGGAAAAGATCGAACAGATCCTGAATCTCAAAAATCTTCCGCCTGAGATTGTCATGGTTACGGACAATATCAGTGATCCGGGTGTGCTGGCGGACCTGGTGGCATCGAACTTGCGGCTCAAGATTGAAGAGAGCCAGGCGATTCTCGAGATTTTTGATCCAATTGAACGCTTAAAAAAGGTCAACGAACTCCTTAGCCGCGAGCTAGAGCTGTCGACGATGCAGGCCCGGATCCAAAATCAAGCCAAGGAGGAGATGAGCAAGACCCAAAGGGATTACTTCCTGCGCGAGCAGCTAAAGCAGATCCAGCAGGAATTGGGTGAAGGCGACGAGCGCACCGAGGAAATTAACGAGCTTAAGAAGCAGCTCGATAAAGCCAAGATGCCCGTGGACGTGAAACGGGAGGCCGACAAGCAACTCAAGCGATTAGAGCAGATGCACCCAGAATCTTCTGAAGCATCCTTGGTGCGCACCTACCTTGACTGGCTGGTGGACCTGCCATGGAGCAAAAAAACTAAAGACAATTTGAATATCAAAAAAGCAAAACAGGTCCTCGATGAAGATCATTACAACCTGGAGAAAATCAAAGAACGGATTTTGGAATACCTCGCGGTCAACAAGCTGAGACGGAAGATTAAGGGCCCGATTCTCTGCTTTGTCGGCCCCCCTGGTGTCGGAAAAACTTCTCTGGGAAGATCCGTCGCCCGCGCCTTGGGGAGAAACTTCGTCCGCGTATCACTGGGCGGTGTTCGCGATGAGGCGGAGATTCGTGGCCATCGGCGAACCTATGTCGGTGCTTTGCCGGGTCGTGTCATTCAGGGAATTAAGCAAGCGGGGTCCAACAATCCGGTGTTCATGATGGACGAAATCGATAAAGTCGGAGCCGATTTCCGCGGCGATCCTTCGGCCGCCTTGCTTGAGGTGTTAGACCCCGAGCAAAACCATGCTTTCAGCGATCACTACCTGAATTTGCCGTTCGACCTTTCTAATGTCCTCTTCATATGCACCGCAAACATGTTGGACCCAATTCCGCCGGCGCTAGCGGATCGGATGGAGGTCATCCAACTCTCGGGTTATACCAACGAAGAGAAACTGGAGATTGCCCGCAAATACTTGATCCCAAGACAACTTGACGACAACGGTATCTCAACCAAATATCTCGAGTTTTCCAATGACGCCGTATTACGCATTATTGCTGAGTACACCAAAGAGGCCGGCTTAAGGAACCTTGAGCGAGAGATCGCCTCTATTTGCCGCAAGGTCGCACGTAAGATTGCGGAGGAAAAAAAAGACCTCACGCGTATCACCCGTGCCAACCTTCACTCATTTTTGGGCGCGCCGAAATTTCTACCGGAAACCGAACAGGAACACCATGAAATCGGCGTCGCTACCGGACTGGCCTGGACGAGCGCTGGTGGTGAGCTTCTCTTTATTGAAGCCTCGCTGTCAAAGGGACGAGGAAACTTGACCTTGACAGGCCAACTGGGCGACGTCATGAAAGAGTCCGCTCAAGCAGCGGTGAGTTACGCTCGCGCTCACGCGCGCAAGTTAGGCATCGAAGAAGATTTTTATCAGAAGCTCGATATCCACATCCATGTCCCCGCGGGAGCTATCCCTAAGGACGGACCCTCAGCTGGAATCACGGTGGCAACGGCTCTGATTTCGGCTCTGACGAAGCGGCCCGTGAGTCGGGACGTGGCGATGACCGGGGAGATTACGCTACGCGGCAGAGTACTGCCCATTGGCGGACTAAAGGAAAAATCCTTGGCCGCCTTTCGGGCAGGCATTAAGATCATTGTCATTCCAGAAAGGAACGAAAAGGATCTTGATGAGGTTCCCAAGTCTCTTCGCCGCAGGCTTCGATGGATCGTCGTTAAGAACATGTCTGACGTCCTGAAAATTGCTTTGCTGGCAGGACACAATGGGGCGCGTCGCGCTGCGCATACGGTAGATTCCAAGATGCCGGCCAGGAGAACCAAGGGAAGGCTATGGAAGCGCAGTGAAAAATTGCTACGCAAACGTCAGCGAGAACGATCCATTCCACTCCGACCCTAATATAACCACCAACTCCTCGGGCCAAAACTTGCCGTGCATCTGCTTTGACTGAACTGCGATGGAGTTTACTGGTTGAACCGTCAATTGTAGCGGCCATCCCTCAATGAAACTCAGTCGCTTAGGCGAGTTTGGCTTGATCGAACGGGTGCGGCGCACAACGGCTCAGGGACGCGGCGTAACCCTGGGCATCGGCGATGATGCGGCCTGGGTCAAGACGAGGTCCGGTTCATGTCTGTTGACTGCAGATCTTCTGATCGAGGGTGTCCATTTTGATCTAAAGTGGACATCCCTTTACGCGCTCGGTTATAAGACTCTCGCAGTCAATATGAGTGACATAGCGGCGATGGGGGGCACACCCGCTTATCTGCTTCTCTCTCTTGGAATTCCTGCCACCTTTGAGAGTGAGGATGTGGAGGAATTCTATCGGGGTATTCGTTCTCTGGCTTTGAAAAGCGGCGTCGCTTTGGTGGGAGGAGATACCAGCGTCGCGAAGTCTTTGTTTATCTCAGCCTGCTTGGTCGGCGATGCGCCGTATCGTCCGATCACGCGTGGCGGCGCACAAGTAGGGGACGACATCTATGTCACCGGTACACTAGGCGACTCGGCTCTGGGGTTGAAGCTACTCAAACGGAAGTCGCCCAAGCTTACGCAACGCACGGCAAAGTTTCTTGTCTCGCGACACCATTTTCCCACTGCTAGAGTCCGCACTGGAGCTACATTAGCGAGTAAGAAACTCGCGCGCGCAATGATCGATGTCAGCGATGGGCTGCTCCAGGACTTAGGGCATATATGCAAAGCCAGCCGTATCGGAGCTACTATTGCAGAAAAGAAGCTACCGCTCTCGGCAGCGTACCGCTCCCTGGCTGGACATGATGGGACAGGCCATGCCCTCACTGGCGGGGAAGACTACGAACTTCTCTTTTGTGCCCGGCGACGTGATCGCCCGCGTATCGAAAAGCTTCAGGAGTTCGTCGATGTTCCGATTAGCCGTATCGGTACCTGTGTCCGTCCACGCGACGGGATAGCGGTCTTGGACCGCAAGGGTCAACGCATTTCCTTTCGCGCTACCGGTCACGATCACTTTAAGCATTTATTCTAAAAAGATCAGCTGTTTCTAGGTTTATAGCTGTGCGTCCTGAGAGTATTCACAAATTGCGCCGTGATTAATCAAAGGTCCGATGGACTCGGAAAGTGTTGTAAAACTTCTAACAGAAGTTCGGCGGGGAAAAGTTAGCGTATCGCAGGCGGTGGTGCGCTTGCGCCATCTGCCTTTCGAGGACCTGGGATTTGCTAAGGTCGACCATCATCGCGCCCTGCGTCAGGGTTTTCCCGAAGTCATCATGGGACAAGGCAAACAGCCGAAAGAGATCGCAGCCATTGTACGTGCTCTGCGCCGTCGAAAGGCAAATGTACTTGTGACCCGATTATCCGCCGAGAAAATGGCTCTGGTCAAAAAACTGGTCTCCGGGCTCAAGTATCATGCCGCAGCGCACGCCGCGACCTGCGTCGGCAAGCCGATAAAGATTACCGGAAAGGGTGCGGTGTTGGTCGTCTGTGCCGGCACTTCCGATATACCCGTCGCTGAAGAAGCCGCCCTAACGGCTGCTATGATGGGCAACCGAGTCGAAAAGCTTTTTGACGTCGGTGTGGCAGGAATTCACCGTCTCCTAGGAAACCGAGAGCAGTTATATGCCGCCTCCGTTGTTATCGTGATCGCCGGCATGGAAGGGGCGTTGCCGAGTGTGGTTGCCGGGCTAATCGACAAGCCGGTTATTGCGGTGCCGACTAGTGTCGGATATGGGGCGAGTTTCAACGGACTTGCCGCGCTTCTGGCAATGCTTAATTCATGCGCGTCTGGCATAACGGTGGTCAATATCGATAATGGCTTTGGAGCGGGATTTGCGGCGAGCCTCATAAACCGGGTATAAATAAGCTCAGTGCATAAGCCGCGAGCCAGAGACTTAGAGAAAGTACCAAAGAAGAGAATTTCAAAAGACAACAGACTATCTGCTCCAAACCGGACAGAGGAGCATGGCCTTCTCCAACAACGCTAAAGAGGACGCGCCAACCCGCCGATATCACAAGAAAACGTTCTCTCGTGCCAATTCAACGCCAACCCAGTGATCAGACCACAAATTAACCAAGGACCGCCAGTGCACGCTGGCAGATGCCTGCTGTGAAGAAACACCAAGCAACCGCGATGAACGCCAAAGGCTCATGAATCATGGAGAACCAAAAGAGATACCGTCTAACGCCTCGGCAATCTGAGATCGCTGTAAGGATCTCGGGTAACTCTCAAGCCGATCTCTTCGCCAATTCCGCTTTTGCACTTTTCGACGTCATGACTGATGTCGAGAAAGTTGATATAAAGGATCGTGTGCCTCTGGAGGTAGAGGGGGCGGACCGGGATGACCTCATGGTCAATTGGATGCGCGAGCTATTGTATCTCTATCAGGGAAGCGGCTATTTGCTGAAGGAGTTTTACATCCGGGAGGCAAAAGATACGCTGGTGAAGGCGGAAGTATGCGGCGAGAAGATCGATCCCGATCGCCACGAGATTAATAAAGAGATTCTTGGCATCGCTTACCACCAAAGCCGAATGCAAAAGACCGGCGATCAGTGGACCGCACAATTGATCTTTGAAATCTGAAAACTCATGACGCAGCTCACCGACACCGAATACGAGGGAACTGCGCTGATCGCGGACCCCATCCACCGTTACATTCAATTCACCGTACCGCTGAACAAATCCGAAGTAACCGAAAAAGCGCTCATCGATTCCCCGTGGGTGCAGCGATTGCGTTACATTTATCAATTGCAAAGCGCTCGTTGGGTCTATCCCTCCGCTGAACATAGCCGCTTTCAGCACTCTCTTGGTGCCATGCACATGGCGGGAGAATTCGCAAAACATCTTTATCCTTCTCTAAAGAAAGTGCTTGGCGACGAGTGCCCGTCGGCTCCCTTCATTGAAGAATACATGCGAGTTACAGGGCTTCTGCACGACGTGGGACATGGACCCTTTGGCCATTTTTTCGATGACAATTTCCTCTCCGCATACGACTTAACCCACGAGGATCTCGGACAGATCATCATCCAAAACCATCTCGGCGAGATTATTAGCCAGCTGCGGCGCAGTCCCAGTGGCCCGTTTGATTCAGGCGAGGAGCTGCGACCTGAAGATATCGCGTTCCCGATTAAGAAAGATGGCAAGGAAGACCATCGCAAACCGAAATGGGTAAGGTTTCTGGAGCCTCTCACGAGCGGCATCTTTACCTTCGACAATCTGGATTACGTATCGCGAGATTCCTACATGTGCGGCGTCGCCGTCGGCCCCGTAGATCGTGCACGCCTCATCCATTACACGTTTTTCTCGCCCAAGGGCCTTACCTTGCATAAGGCGGGTAATAGCGCGCTGACGATGTTTCTAAACACACGCCTCTATCTCTACACCAATGTTTATTATCACCGCACAACGCGAGCCATCGATCTACATTTAAGAGAAATTTTTCCCGAAACTATGCGTGTCCTCTTTCCAGGCAACCCTGCCGAGCATATGGACGAGTATCTTTACCTGACGGACTGGTCATTGCTTGAAGAAGTTTCCCGTTGGCGCCGAAACAAGGGCGAACTCGCGGCAGTAGCCAAGGAATGGGAAACCGTTCTCCACCGCGAAGTCAAATGGAAGATGGCCTATGATCGGACCCTGTCTCTCAACGAGCTTCGCTATGGAGTGGCTTTGATACAAGACACTGATTGGGAAAAGAGAATTCGCTCAGCGTTACCGCCGGCTGCGCGAGACCTAGTGTTTCGGGTAGACATGGCCACCCAAGATCCACGACCGGAAAACCCGTTCGCTATGGGAAAGAAACAAATTCACATCTTCGACCCTTCCACCGGTGAGATTACCAAAGAGTCCCTGGCCGAGCTTTTCGAATTTATCCCGTCCAAGGTTGTCCAATTCCGAGTTTTTGCCCTAAACCACGAGCAGGATCAGCTATTGTCCGAGGTTGCGGAAAGCACGCTGAAGGGACAGTCTCCGTCCGTAAAAACCAGCGTTTAAAAGCAGACTGTATGCTAGGCAAAGCGGACAGGCTGCTTGATGTTGTCGCCTATCTCCTGCGCAAGCTTTTCCCGGCTACCATTGACAACTGTGTTCGACTCCTCTGACAGATGCAGCTAGATCTTCTCATCTTCGGGGGAGGGGCTGCTGGACTCTGGTGTTTGGACCGCTTTCGCCGCGCAGGGTATCTTGCAATTCTCCTAGAATCGACGGCTCTAGGGTGCGGCCAGACGATTCAGGCACAGGGAATCATCCACGGAGGAGGAAAATATGCGCTACGTGGGGTCCGTGATTTCACAGCCGTGCAATCGACCAAGGCAATGCCGGAGCGCTGGCGACGCAGTCTGGCCGGTGAAATAGAACCGGACCTGCGCGCAGCGCTGGTTCTTTCCGACCGATGCCACCTTTGGCTGCCTTCAGGGTCAATGGCGGCGCGGGCCCTGTCTTGGGGATTCATGCCGCTACTTGCAAAGGGAGGACTATTGTCAACACCGCCCCAACAGCTTTCGAACTCAATGTGGCCGGAGGCACTCCGAGGTTCGGCCCTTGCTGTCTATGCGCTGGCGGAGCCGGTTGTTGCAACAGGCTCGCTTCTTGACGCGCTGGCGCGCCCTCACCGCAAATGGATCTTCTCTTACGATGTTTCCGACCTGCAATTCGCCGGCGGACAGGTGGAAATCGCAGACGCGCTTTTCCAGCCGCGCTCGATCGTGCTCGCGGCAGGCGAGGGCAACGCCGAACTCATGCGAAAGGCAGGGATCCGCGGCGACCTCATGCAGCGCCGGCCGCTTAAGATGCTGCTCCTCAGAGGCACGACTCTACCGGTGCTGTTTGGCCATTGCATCTTGCGCGGCAAGACACAGCTTACAATCACGACGCCGACTCAGGGCATCTGGCAGGTCGGGGGCGAGATTGCGGAGCAATTGGCACACCAGGAAAACTTGGAAACCGGGCGACAAGCAGCCATGAAAGAACTCCGGCGTTGCCTACCCCGGCTGGATTTCTCGGGCGTCGAGATCGCCATTTACCCGGCTACTCGGGCAGAAGCAAGAACTGCGGAACAAAAGCGCCCAAGTGGTGTTCACGTCTCGGGCGTCGCTCCCGGAATGGTTGTTGGCTGGCCCACCAAGCTCTCGATGGCACCGATTCTGGCGGAAGAAGTTTTCGCCCTGGTGCACGCGGAACTCAAACAACCCGGGGATTACGAGGAGCCATTGGTACCCTGGCCGACGCCCTCTGTGGCGCGATATCCCTGGGAGGAGGTCGAATGGTTTCCCGCTCGCTAGGCCAAACGGGATTGATCGTAAGCCGCATCGGTCTTGGAACAACCAAACTGGGGAGAAACACCGACGTGAAGTATCCCAAAGCTTTTGCGCTCCCCTCGGACAAACAGGTCGACGAGCTGCTCGAAACTGCTTTAAGATCGGGTGTGAATTTAATCGACACTGCACCAGCCTATGGTGCAAGCGAGGCGCGACTGGGAGCCTTCGTCGGGAGCCACCGCGACCGTTTCGTCCTGAGCACCAAATGCGGCGAACAGTACCGCAACGGTAGTTCAGTTTATGATTTTTCCGCCGGCGCGATCACGGCTTCAGTGGAGGCAAGCCTCAGGCATCTCCATGTCGACCATATCGACATCCTCTTGCTACACTCGGACGGGGGAGACTTTGAAATTCTCACCCGGACCGACGCGCTCGAAGCGCTCGGGCGTCTGAAACAAAGCGGCAAGACGCGGGCAATAGGCATCTCCGCAAAGACTCAGGATGGGATCCGCGAAGCCTGCCGAACACTTGATGTGATCATGGCTCCGTTCAGCCAGAAAGATCCGAGCCTAGCGGCAGCCCTGCGGCAAGCGCATGAAGCTGGTCTTGGCGTCCTCGCCATCAAAGGACTCTCCAGCGGTTACCTCGAAGCACGCCCCGCCGTCGAGTTTGTACTCCGCCAGGAATTTATCGATGCGCTCATTTTGGGAACGACCGATCCAGTACACCTCAGCGAAGCGGTTTCAGTAGCGGAAACCATAACTATTGCCAGCTAACTAAACTGGGCTTGAGCGCTCCCAGCCACAACCCAGCTTGGAATTTGCTCACGGCCAAATCCTTCTTATAGCTTTTTCTTGGAACGTGAAAAGAATCTGACCTTTACCTGTACTTTCGTTTCCGTTAGATTCATTTCACCTCACGGGTTATGCGATGCTCATAACGCTCACCACCGATTTCGGCTACACAGACCCTTTTGTGGGGATCATGAAAGGCGTCATCTGTGGAATTAATCCGCAGGCTCGCATAGTGGACCTGAGTCACGGCATACCTGCGCAGAACATCATGGCTGCCGCTCTGGTCCTACGCCAGTCGGCACAATACTTTCCACGTGGCACCATCCATGTCGCGGTGGTGGACCCGAGTGTGGGCAGTGCCCGCCGGCCTTTGCTTGTGGAGCTCGAGGGAAGCTATTTCATAGGACCAGACAATGGAGTGTTGAGTCTTGTCATGGAAGCCAAGAGGCCTACACGCATCGTTCATCTATCGAATCCGAGTTACCAACTGCGGCCCACCAGCGCGACCTTTCACGGACGAGATATCTTCGCCCCAACGGCTGCCTATCTTTCACGCGGCACTGCGCCAGAGGCTTTTGGCGAAACCACCGACGATTTCGCTAAACTGATCTGGCCCACGGTTCTCAAAACCGAGACGACCATAAGAGGCGAGATTGTGTACATCGACGGTTTCGGTAATCTGTTTACGAATATCGGCGCGGATGATCTAAAAGAGCTATCTGGACACAGACTCAGGATCACGCTTCGCGATCTCTCAATTCTCGGCCTAGCGGCAAATTACGCCGCGGTTGAACCAGACAAGTATGTTGCGTTAATCAACAGCTGGGGACTATTGGAGATTGCCATTTGCAAGGGGAGTGCACAGAAACATAGCGGCGCCATCATCGGTGACAAAGTGCAGGTCACTCAGGTTCCGTAAGAACGTCGGCACTCCAAACGGAGGTCATTCATGAGCGATCGATTAACCTGGGATCAGTATTTTATGACCATAACGCAGCAGGTGGCGGAACGTTCCACCTGTACCCGCGCCAAGGTCGGGGCGGTTATCGTTCGGGATAAGAATATCCTCGCCACAGGCTACAACGGCGCGCCGGCTGGTATGCCTCACTGCACGGACGTTGGTTGTCTCATCTATCAATCCAAAACCCCCAACGGGGAGACTGAGGAAAACTGCTTCAGAACCATCCACGCGGAGATGAATGCCATTGCCCAAGCCGCAAAGAACGGCTCAAGCATAAAAGATGCGGCAATATATATTACCCATACGCCGTGTGTTCATTGCTTGAAGGTGCTGGTCAATACCGGCATCAAGGACATTTATTACTTAAAACCCTACAAACTTCACACCTTGGATGAGCTGCTACGCTATACCCAGGTTCATCTTTACGGAGTCGATCTCCCTGCTAAATGAAAAGGGCGGGGTTCTTCTCCCCGCCCTCTCGGTTTTACGTTGCAATCACAATGTCAGATCTTGCCGGTCAAGATAATCGCAATAACGAAGCCATAGAGCGCTAAAGCTTCCAGCAGCGCGAGAGTCAATACTAGCGGTAAGAACAGCCTATCGGCAGCGTTAGGATTGCGGCCGATGCTTTCCATCGCAGCGGCGCCAACCCGCCCTTGGCCCAACGCTGCGCCGAAGGCAGCGACCGCGACGGCCAGGCCGGCAGCAATCCCAACGGCAGCTTTCATCTGGGAATCCCCGCCTGCGGTAGCGCTCTCGGCAGCGGCCAGTACTACTCCCGAGCTAGTCAGGCTAACGAAAAGTCCGCCTAACAATACAAGTAGTTTTTTCATCTCCTTTCCTCCTTTCTAGCGAATCTGGCCTACCGCTCCTCTCTCATCATCCTCTCCGAGCGGCCTATCGCTTAATGATGTGACTCACGGGATTCGTGTCCGTGTTCTTCCTGGTGTCCATGGCTGACAGCCAAAGCGACGTAGATCATGCTCAAGACCATAAAGACAAACGCCTGTATCACCGAGACCAATGTTCCCATCACGTAAAAAGCAACCGGCACCACAAGTTTCGTCAGCCCAATGAAGGCGCCAATGACCTCGTGGTCTCCCATCATATTGCCAAACAGACGCAAAGACAGAGAGACCGGCCTAAATCCGTGAGAGAATAGCTCCAAGATTAAGAAAAATATAACGGAAATAAGGAGAACCGGAACGAATGCTAGCCTTGAGAGGAATCCCTTTCCCGGGAGATGGGTCATGGGCCCCAGGAAGTGCTTGAAATAAGCCATTCCCTGCTCTCGCACGCCAATGACGTTGTAACCAACGAAAGACGCAAGCGCTAGCCCCAGAGTCGTGTTAAGGTTACCCGTTGACGGCGCAAAACCGGGCAACAGCCCCATCAGATTGCTAAAAAGAATGAAGAAGAAAAAACTCGCAAAGTAAGGCACATACTTGCGCCCAGCTTTACCGATGATGGCGTCGCTTTGGCGTACG
>Ga0209842_1000017_pt1 | contig 26216 bp, 27 predicted proteins | sample GWRWS3_10_20_FD_187220 | JGI IMG/M metagenome (GOLD analysis project Ga0209842, IMG submission 187220) | Riverbed sediment microbial communities from areas with vegetation nearby in Columbia River, Washington, USA - GW-RW S3_10_20 (SPAdes)... | ecosystem: Environmental > Aquatic > Freshwater >...
CCGAGACGATGGCGTCGTCCTCTCCGTTGCCCCACCCTCGTGGTCCACGGAGAGGACGACGCCATCGTCTCGGTGACTCGGGGCATGGCCCTGGCCGAGCAGAGCGGGGGCAGCCTCGTGACGCTCGAAGGTTCCGGTCATGGCCCGCACGTCCGCGATCCGGTCAAGGTCAATCTTCTGCTGCGGGACTTCGTTGCGCCACCCTCCCCTACCCGCTGGACGCGCGGACGATCGCGCGGGCGGCGCGCTCTCTACGTGTCGTCCCCGATCGGCCTCGGTCACGCGCAGCGCGACGTCGCGATCGCCAAGGAGCTGCGCAAGCTCCTTCCCGATCTCGAGATCGACTGGCTCGCGCAGCACCCGGTGACGAAGGTGCTGGAGGGCGAGGGGGAGCGCATCCATCCCGCCAGCGGCGAGCTCGCGAACGAGTCGACCCACATCGAGAGCGAGTCGGCCGAACACGACCTCCATTGCTTTCAGGCCTGGCGGCGGATGGACGAGATCCTGCTCGCGAACTTCATGGTCTTCCACGACCTCGTCCAGGAGGAGCAGTACGACCTCTGGATCGGCGACGAGGCCTGGGAGCTCGACTACTACCTGCACGAGAACCCGGAGCAGAAGCGGGCGGCGTACGTGTGGCTGACCGACTTCGTCGGTTGGTTGCCGATGCCCGATGGCGGCGAGCGCGAGTCGTTCCTGACAGCCGACTACAACGCCGAGATGATCGAGCACATCGCCCGCTTTCCGCGCTTGCGAGACCGGGCGATCTTCGTGGGCAACGCAGACGATGTCGTTCCCGAGAGCTTCGGCGGCGACCTCCCGTTGATCAGGGACTGGACCGAGCAGCACTACGAGTTCGCGGGCTACGTGTCGGGCTTCGACCCGGAGGCGCTCGCCGACCGGGAACGCCTAAGGGCAGAGCTCGGCTACGGCCCCGGGGAGCAGGTGTGCATCGTCACCGTCGGCGGGTCGGGCGTCGGCGGCCATCTCTTGCGCCGGGTGATCGAAGCCTTCCCGGCGGCGAAGGAGCTCGTTCCCGCGCTTCGCATGGTCGTCGTCGCCGGCCCGCGTATCGACCCGGCCTCCCTGCCGCAGACGGAAGGCCTCGATGTGCGCTCCTACGTCCACAACCTCTATCGCCACCTGGCCGCCTGCGACCTCGCCGTCGTCCAGGGCGGGCTGACAACGGCAATGGAGCTGACCGCGAACAGTCGGCCCTTCCTCTATTTCCCGCTGCGTCACCACTTCGAGCAGAACTTCCACGTGCGGCACCGCCTCGAGCGCTACCGGGCCGGCCGCTGCATGGACTTCGACGAGTCGACACCGGAGTCGATCGCGACCGCGATCGCCGAGGAAATCGGGCGCGACGTCGACTATGAGCCGGTCGAGATCGATGGCGCCGCGCGCGCGGCGGCCCGGATTGCGGAGGTGTTGCAATGACCGACGAACAGGCAATCAAGAGCACGGTCCTCGACTACTTCGAGGGCTGGTTCGACGGCGATGCCGGGCGAATGAAGCGCTCCCTGCACCCGCAGCTGGCAAAGCGCTCGCTCGGCGACGGCACGCTCGACGAGGACACCGCTTCCGGGATGATCGAGGCGACTGCCGCGGGATCCGGCAAGCGCCGCGACCCCGGCGAGCGGCGGATCGACATCGACGTCGTCGAGATCTATGGGCCGATCGCGACCGTGGTTGTGCATTCGAACGTCTACCGCGAATATCTCCACCTAGGACAGACGGATGAAGGCTGGAAGATCGTGAACGCGCTATGGGACTGGGCGTAAGCGTCCGCGCACCGTCGCTCTTCGTCGGCGCAGGGTTGCTCCTGGCGGCGGCGGCAGCCTGGGCCGCCCTTCTCGCCATGGGCGACGAGATGCCGATGGGATTCGGCCTCTGGATCGGCGCCTGGACGGTGATGATGGCCGCCATGATGCTCCCGTCGACCTCGCCGCTCGTGCTTCTCTACGCGCGACAGGCGACCGCGATGAGCTCGGCGCTGCTCACCGCGGGTTATGTAGCCGTCTGGGCCGGGGTCGGACTGGCGGCTTACGCGCTCGACATGCGCCTTCCCGACCCCGGCAACCGGGTCGTCGGCGCCGTCCTCATCGCCGCGGGCCTCTACCAGCTCACCCCGCTCAAGAGCGCCTGCCTCACGCGTTGCCGCAACCCCACGGACTTCCTCGTCACCCACTGGCGCCGTGGAAGGGTGGGCGCATTGCGGCTTGGGGTCGAGCACGGCGCCTATTGCGTCGGGTGCTGCTGGGCCCTGATGGGGGTCTTGATAGTCGCCGGCGCGATGAGCCTCGCGTGGGTCGTGGCGATCGCGCTCGTCGTGGCCGGAGAGAAGCTCCTACCGGCAGGACAGCCGCTCGGACGCCTGGGCGGGGTCGTATTGCTGGTCGCTGGAATCGTTGTCGTGCTGTGAAAGGAGATTGAGATGGCGGATTGGAAGGTCAAGGGGACGGTGCTGGTGGCGTGCAACTGCGACTACGGGTGCCCGTGCAACTTCAACGCCCCGCCCACCACTGGGGACTGCGAGGGCAGCTGGACCTGGCACATCGAGCAGGGAAACTACGGCGACGTCTCGCTCGACGGCCTCACCCTCGGCGTCTATGCCGACTGGCCGCGCGCCATCCACGAGGGAGGCGGAAAGGCCGTCGTCTATTACGACGAGCGCGCCGACGAGAGCCAGCGCGAGGCGCTCGAGACCCTCGCGCGGGGCGAGGCGGGCGGGCCGTGGGGCGTCTTCATCAACACGTACGAGCTCGTCGGCGTCCACCCCGCGCCATTCGAGATCGAGCTCGCCGACGAGCGCAGCACCTTGAAGGTCGGGGACGCCGTCGAGCTCCAGATGGAGCCGATCAAGAATCCCGTGACCGGCGACGAGACCCGGGCGGCGGTCGTGCTCCCCAAGGGACTCGTCTTCAACGAAGGCTGGTGCGCGACCTCGACGCACTTCAGTGTCAAGGGAGACGTCGAATTCGACCATAGCGGCAAGAACACCGAGTTCGCCGAGTTCGAGTACAGCGGTCCTTAGAGCGTCAGCACCGCCGAACCGCGGATCTCTCCGGCCCTCAGCCGTCGAAGCGCCTCGTTCGCCTCGTCGAGTGCGAAGGCTTCAACCTCGGTGTTGACCGGCACCTCGGGCGCCAGCCTTAGGAACTCCTCACCGTCGAGCCGAGTCAAGTTCGCCACCGAGCGTAGGCCTCGCTCGCCCCACAAGAGCTCGTACGGAAACGAAGGGATGTCGCTCATGTGGATGCCGGCGCAGACGACGACACCTCCCTTGGCGAGCGCGCGGAGCGCCGCCGGCACGAGGGCGCCCACGGGGGCGAAGATGATCGCGGCGTCGAGCTCTTCCGGCGGCCGCTCGTCGGAGCCTCCCGCCCATTCGGCGCCGAGCGAGCGCGCGAAGCGCTGACCTTCCTCGTCGCCGGCCCGCGTGAAGGCGAACACGCGCCGGCCCTGGTGGCGGGCGACCTGGGCGACAATGTGGGCGGACGCGCCGAAGCCGTAGAAGCCGAGCCGCTCGCCGTCGCCCGCCTGCCTCAGCGACCGGTACCCGATCAGCCCCGCGCACAGGAGCGGCGCTGCGTGAACGTCCGAGTAACTCTCGGGCAGCGGGAAGCAGAACCGTTCGTCCGCGACCGCGTACTCCGCGTATCCGCCGTCGAGCTGGTAGCCGGTGAAGCGGGCGTGATCGCAGAGATTTTCGCGGCCCGAGCGGCAGTAGCGGCAGTCCCCGTCCGTCCACCCGAGCCACGGGATGCCCACGCGCTCGCCCGCCGCAAACCGCTGCCCGCCGCCGGCGACCCGCCCGACGATCTGGTGCCCGGGAACGAGCGGGAGCTTCGGATCCGCCAGCTCGCCGTCGACGATATGGAGGTCAGTGCGGCACACGGCGCAGGCGTCGATCTCGAGCAGCACCTCACCCGGGCCTGGATCGGGCACCGGAAGGTCGGCGAGTCGGAGCGGCTTTCCGGGCGCGTCGAACACCATCGCGCGCATGGCACGACGCTACCGAAGACCGGGGGCTACGCGGCGGACACTCGCTCCGACGCCTCGGCAAGCGTGTCGCCGAGGATGGAGACGATCTCGTCGAACTCCGCTTGCTCCGCGACGAGCGGCGGAGAGATCTGCACCACCGGGTCGCCCCGGTCGTCCGCGCGGCAGATGAGGCCCCGCTCGAAGAGCCGCGGGGAGAGGAAGTCCCGCAGGAGCGTCTCGCACTCCTCGTCCGAGAAGGTCTCGCGCGTCTCCTTGTTCTTGACGAGCTCGAGCGCATAGAAGAATCCGGTCCCGCGCAGGTCGCCGACAATCGGCAGTTCGAGCAGCTGCGCCAGTGTCGAGCGGAAGGAGTCCTGCTGCTCGGCGACGTGCTCGACGATCCGCTCCCGCTTCATGATCTCGATGTTCTTGAGCGCGATGGCCGCCATCACCGGATGGCCGCCGAACGTGATCCCGTGGGCGTACATCTGGGTGCCCTCCAGGAAGGGCTCCATGACGGCGTCGCGGACGATCACGGCGCCGATGGCTGCGTGGGCGGAGGAGAGCCCCTTCGCCGATGTGACGATGTCGGGCCGGATGTCGTAGCGGTCGGAGGCAAACCAGGCTCCGATCCGCCCGAAGCCGGTGATGACCTCGTCGCAGACGAGCAGGATCCCGTAGCGGTCGCAGATCTCCCGCACTCCCTGGAAATAGCCCTCCGGTGGCGTGAACGACCCGCCGGCGTTCTGCACGGGCTCCATGATCACCATCGCGACCGTTTCGGCCCCGGTCTGCTCGATGGTCGACTCGAGGTCCTCGAGGAGGAACGCCGTGAACTCGGCTTCCGTCTCCTCGGGAGGCCGGTGGTAGCGATTCGTGTTGCGCACGTGGAGGACGTCGGGGACGAGCGGCTCGAACGGCGTCCGAAGCGAGGCGATTCCGTTGATCGAGAGCGCCCCCATCGTCGTCCCGTGGTAGGCGATCCGCCGGGAGATGGCCTTCCAGCGGCGCTCGCCGCGGACGGCGTGGTACTGCCGGGCCAGCTTCCAGGCCGACTCGACCGCCTCGGACCCGCCGGAGACGAAGAAGACGCGGTTCAGATCACCCGGCGCGAGCGACGCCACCTCGGCGGCGAGCTCGATTGCTCGGGGATGCGCATAGCTCCAGTTCGTGTAGAAAGGGAGCTCCCGCATCTGCGCCGCGGCGGCCTCGCCCATCTCCTCCCCGAAGCCGTAACCGATGTTGACGGCGAAGAGCCCTGCGAGCGCGTCGAGGTAGCGCTTCCCCTTGGAATCTTCGAGGTAGCAGCCGTCGCCCCGCACGATCACCGGAATCTCCGCGTCGCGGTAGCTCGACATGCGCGTGAAGTGCAGCCAGAGGTGGTCGCGGGCGGCTTTCTGCAACTCGGAGGGGGACATCGAGGTGGCGGGGATGCTCACACGGCTCCTTTCAGTTGGCGCCTTCGCTGCCAGAGGACGTTGGCCAGCATGAAGAAGATCGCTGCGAAGAAGATGGCGGAGCCGATGACGTTGATTTGCGGGGGAATGGCGACCCGCGCGGCTCCCCAGACGAAGAGCGGGAAGGTCTGCTCGCTGCCCGACACGAGGTACGTGATGACGAAGTCGTCAACCGAGAGGGCGAAGGAGAGGAGAGCCGCCGCGAGGATGCCGGGGAAGATGACGGGAAGCGTCACCCGAACGAACGTCACCCACGGATTCGCGAAGAGGTCCATGGCGGCTTCCTCGAGATGACGGTCGAACCCGGCGAGCCGGGCCCGCACGGTCACGACCACGTAACTGATGTTGAACATGATGTGCGCGAGCAAGATCGTGGTGAACCCGAGCGGGAAGCTGAAGTTCAGGAAGAGCGTGAGGAGCGACGAGCCCATGACGATCTCGGGCGTCGCCATCGGGAGAAAGATCAGCAGGTTGGTCGCGTTCCTCCCGGCGAACCGGTAGCGGGCCAAGGCGAGGGCGATCAGCACACCGAGCGCCGTGGCAAAGAGGCTCGAAAGCGCCGCGATCTCGACCGACACGGTGACGGCCTGACGGAGTCCTGGATAGGCGAAGGGGTTCGCCCAGTTGGCGAAAGTGAACTCGTGCCAGGTGTAGTTGAAGCGGCCGGGCGGGTCGTTGAAGGAGAACGCGACGACGATCGCGATCGGAAGCAGCAAGTAGATGAACGCGAGCAGCGCGAAGACGGTCAGCGTGTGGTAGCGGACGAGGTGCCACGCGCGGGAGATCAACCCGGCCCGATTGACGGCGGGCAGGCGCTCGGCGGCGACGCTCATGCGGTCCCCTCCGTCACGCGGTCGCTCCCGACGACGCGCGCGTAAAGGAGGACCGCGACGAGGATCGCCGCGAGCAGCACGAACGAGAGCGCTGCTGCCTGCGGGTAGTCGGCGATCTCCTTGAAGCGCGACTGGATCACGTTCCCGATCATCTGCTGCTTGGGCGTGCCCAGCAGCTCGGCGTTGATGAAGTCGCCGGTTGCCGGGATGAACGTGAGGAGGGTGCCCGCGAAGACGCCCGGAAGCGAGAGCGGCAACGTGACCCGGAGGAACGCCTTGACGCGGCTCGCGTAAAGGTCCTGGGCGGCCTCGATTAGCCGGGGGTCGATCTGCTCCAGGCTGACGTACAGCGGCAGGGCCATGAAGGGGAGGAAGTTGTAGGTGATGCCCGCCACAACCGCGGTCGTCGTCGCGAGGAGCCGCCCGTCCTCGCTCAGGAGGTTGAGCGCCTGAAGCGTGTCCACGACGAAGCCCTGGTCGGAGAGGATGCTCTTCCACGCCAGCGTCCGGATCAGGTACGTGACGAAAAACGGCGCGATGATCAGGAGCAAGAACAGGTTCTTCCAGCGGCCACCCCGGAACGCGATCCAGTACGCGAGCGGATAGCTGATCAGGAAGGCGATGATCGTCGCCACGCCCGCGTACTCGAGCGAGCGGACGAATTGGCCGCGGTAGAGAGAGAACGCGTCGCTGTAGTTACCCCAGGCCCACGCGAACGTGTAGCCGGAGAAGAGATCGCCTTCCTGTAGCGACGTGTACCCGAGGTAGTACATCGGGACCAGGAAGAAGAAGGCAAGCCACGCCAGCCCCGGCGCAAGCAAGAGATACGGAATCAGCCCGCGATGCCGGTGGAAGAAATCCAAGCTCGCCTGCGCTTCCCGCTACAGCCCGGCGACTGCGGCGAACTTCTCCTTGTAGTCCGGATTGTCCGCGGCCTCGGCGTCGAAGATGAACGTCTTCGCGCGGGTCTCCTCCGACGGGAAGATGAGCTGGTTGCCGACCGCAGTGTCGTCGAACTGGGCGATCTGCTCCTCGGCTCCCTTCACCGGGCAGATGTAGTAGACGTACGCCGCGATCTGGGCCGCGACCTTCGGGTCGTACACGTAGTTCATGTACGTGGAGGCCGTGAACACGTCTCCCCCGGTCGGGATCAGCATGTTGTCCGTCCAGATGTGGCTCTTCGTGTCCACCACCGTCCACTCGATGTTGGGGTTCTTGAGGCCGGCTGCGATATCACCCGACCAGGCCATAGCCGCCAAGACGTTTCCCGCGTCGAGGTCGTCGGTGTAGTCGTTGCCGGTGAAGCGACGGATCTGGCCGGAGTCGACAGCGTCCTGAAGCGTGGCAATCGCCTTGTCGAAGCCCTCGGCGGTCACCTTCTCCGGGTCGTCGCCCTGGGCCGCCATGATCAGGCCGATCGTGTCGGGCATCTCGGTCAGGCACGTGACCTTGCCTTTGAGCTTGGGATCGGTCAGGAGCTGGTCGATGGTGGTGACCTTCCCGATCTCCTTCTTGTTGTAGGCGATGCCCGTCATGCCCGACTGCCAGGGCATGCTGTAATCGCGCTTCGGGTCCCAGGAAGGACTCTTGAGGTTGTCGACGAGGTTCGCCTCGTTCGGGATCGCGCTCTTGTCCTTCTTCTGCACGTAGCCGAGCCGGATCATGCGCGCGGCCATCCAGTCGGTGAGGACGGTGATGTCGCGGCCGATGTCCTGTTTCTGTTGCAGCTGGGCCTGGTACTTGCCGAACCACTCCTCGTTGTCGTTGACCTCCTCGAGGTACTGGACCGCCACACCCGTCTCCTGGGTGAACTGGTCGAGGCTCGGGTGGGACTTCTCGTCCTCCGAGATATCGATGTAGAGCGGCCAGTTCGCGAAGACGAGCTTGTCTGCGAGCACCTGCGCGACGGTCGTGCCGGCGGCGCCGGTCCCCGTGTCACCCGCGCCCTCGATGCCGCCGCCGCCGCAGGCTGCGAGCAGGGCGGGAAGGGTGAGCGCCGTGCCGCCCACGGCGGCGCGGCGAAGGAGCTGTCGTCTGGTCAGCGGGTCGTTCAAACGGGGGTCGGTCATTTCTGTTTCTCCTCCTCGGGATCGACAACGAACGTTGCTTCGGGGCTCCAAGCCAGCGTCACCCGGCCGCCGGGCTGCACCGCACTCGCACGCGGGTCGCTGTTCTGGACGTAGACAGTGATGGCGCCGTGGGCGGTATCGACGATGTACTGCGTCGAGACGCCGATGTAGGCACGCTCGCGCACCTCCCCGGCAAGAGTGTTTTCCTCGCCGGCGCCGAGGCGGATCTTCTCGGGCCGGATGCCGACGGCCACTTTGCCCCGTCGCCCCGAGGAGGCGGGAGCGCGGACGATCGTCCCGTCCGAGAGCCGGACGGTACCGTCGCCTGCGGCCTCGCCTTCCAGGAGGTTGGACACGCCCAGGAAGCGCGCCACAAAAGCGGTGGTCGGCCGCTCGTAGAGATCGTCGGGCGAGCCGAGCTGCTCGATGTGGCCGCTGTTCATGACTGCGATCGAGTCGGCCATGGTCATGGCTTCCTCCTGATCGTGGGTGACATGGATGAACGTGATGCCGAGATCGTGCTGAAGGGCCTTGATGAAGAGCTGCATCTCCTTGCGGAGCTTGAGGTCGAGCGCTCCGAGCGGTTCGTCGAGGAGCAGGACCCGCGGGCTGTTGACCAGGGCCCGGGCGAGCGCGATGCGTTGCTGCTGGCCTCCCGAGAGCTGCCGCGGCTTGCGCCGCTCGAAGCCCGAAAGCTGTACGAGCTCAAGGATCCGGTTGACCTGCTTGCGCACATCCTGCCCCTTCACGCCTCGGCGGCGAAGTCCGAACGCGACGTTCTCGAAGATGGAGAGGTGTGGGAAGAGGGCATAGCTCTGAAAAACGGTGTTCACATCGCGGCGGTACGGCGGGAGATCCGTGACGTCGCGGTCACCGAGGAAGATCGTCCCTTCGGAGGGGTCCTCGAACCCGCCGATCATGCGGAGCGTCGTCGTCTTCCCACAGCCCGAGGGCCCGAGCAGGGCGAAGAACCGTCCGTGCGGGACCTCGAGGGTGAGGCCGTCGACGGCAAGGATGTCGTCGAACCGCTTCGTGACGTTGTCTAGCCGTACGTCCGGCGGGGCAATCGCTCCGCCGGACTCAGCTGGTGCCGCGACTCGCTCCTCTACAGCCATCGGCTATCGCTAGTCGATCTTGGCCATCACGTGCTTCAGCCCCGAAAAATGCTCCGTATTTTCCGGGGGGTGGAGTCTCCGGTTCTCCCTCTGGCTCGCCATCATCAATCGATTTTGGCCATTACGTGCTTGATCTGGGTGTAGTCCTCGAGCGAGTAAACGGACAGGTCTTTGCCGTAGCCCGACTCCTTGAAGCCGCCGTGCGGCATCTCGGAGACGAGCGGAATGTGGTCGTTGATCCAGACCGTCCCGAACTGGAGCTTCCTGGCCGCGTTGAGCGCGCGACCGACGTCTCGCGTCCAGACGGAGGCCGCCAGGCCGTAGCGGACGTCGTTCGCCCAGGCGATCGCCTGATCGTCGTCGTCGAACCGCTGCACGCTCACAACGGGGCCGAAGACCTCGCGTTGAACGATCTCGGAGTCCTGGCCGACGTCGGTGACGACGGTCGGCTTCACGAAGTAGCCGCGGTCGCCGTTCGAGTCGCCGCCGGTCAGGATTGTCGCCTTCGAGTCCTTCGCCCGCTCCAGGAAGCCGAAGACGCGCTCCTGCTGTTCCTTCGAGATCACGGGTCCCATCTCGATGTCGTCCCCCTCGGCAGGATCGCCGACGTGCAGGGACTCGACCGCGGGGACGAGCTGCTCGATGAGCGTGTCGTAGATCTTCGGCCCGGCGACGACGCGGGATGCGGCGGTGCAGTCCTGGCCGGAGTTCCAGTAGCCGGCTGTCTTGATCGCCTCGGCGACGGCGGCTGGGTCCGCGTCGTCGAAGACGACGACGGGCGCCTTGCCGCCGAGCTCGAGGTGGACGCGCTTTAGATTGTCAGCCGCCGTCCGCGCGATGGCCTTGCCCGTCTCGACGTCGCCGGTCAGCGACACGAGCCGCACCTCGGGGTGCTTGACGAGCGCCTCGCCGACGGGCACGCCGTCGCCCGTGATGACGTTCAGCACTCCGGGCGGGATGACCCCCTCGGCCAGCTCCATGAACCGGAGCAGCGAGAGAGGCGTTTGCTCCGACGGCTTCAGGATCTGCACGTTCCCGGCCGCCAGAGCGGGCGCGAACTTCCAGACCGCCATCATGAGCGGGTAGTTCCACGGCGCGATGCCGGCCACGACGCCGATCGGCTCGCGGCGCAGCATCGACGTGTAGCCGCGCATGTACTCGCCGGCGGCACGGCCCTCGAGGACGCGGGCGGCGCCCGCGAAGAAGCGGATGTTGTCCGCAGCGACCGGCATCTCGTCCTTGGCGTAGGACAGTGGCTTCCCGACGTTCTTCGACTCGAGAGCGGCGAGCTCGTCGGCGTTCTCGTCGATCAGGTCGGCGAGCTTGAAGAGCAGCTCTGCGCGCTCACCGGGGGTGGTCTCGAGCCATTCGGGCAGCGCCGCCTTCGCAGCTTGCACAGCGCGATCCGCATCCTCTGCCGTGCTGCTGGGGACCTCCGCGATCACCTCGCCCGTCGAAGGGTTGACGACCTCCATGGTCTCGCCGCCGGTGGAGTCGACCCACTCCCCGCCGACGAAATTCTTGTGCTGGGACACCACAACGCTCATCTGGACCTCTACCTCCCTCTATACGGCACGGCCAGCGTAGCCCGCAGGCTGACTCCCAACAACCCTGAAGCGACGTCCTATGCCCGGTCCCGCACTTGTACTCGCGGGCCTACAGGCTGAGCAGCGCTACGCCGCCAGCCACAAGGATCGCGCCCGCGAGCCGTCCGGGACCGACCTTTTCCTTGAGGACGAAGGCGGCGAAGGAAGCGGCGATGACGATGCTGGTCTCCCGCACTGCGGCCACTGAAGCGGCTGAGGCGCGCTGGAGCGCGGCCAGGACGAGGCCGTAGGCGGCGAAGGTGGCCAACCCGATCGCAATCGTCGCCGGGCCTAGCTCGGCGCGCAGGGTGCTCCAGCCGCGCAGCCTCGCTAGACCCGCCGAGTAGCCCAGGCCTGAAATCAGCATGGAGAGCTCGAGGTAGACGAACGGCGCCGCGTAACGAATCCCGTACTTGTCCACGAGCGTGTAGGCAGCGATGAAGCACGCAGTCGTGAGGCCCAGCGCGATACCGACGGGATCGGACGCCCTACGGAGTCCGCGCACGAGCAGGACGCCGGCGCCGACGAGGCACACGCCAGCCGCCTGCCGCGCCGAGGTGCCGATCCCGAGCGCGATCACTCCGACGAGGAGCACGAGCACCGGCGCGGTCCCCCGCGCGATCGGGTAGACGAGCGAGAGCTCGGCGCGCCGGTAGGCGGCGGCCAGGAAAACGATGTATCCGAGCTGGAGGAACCCGGTCACGACCAGATAGGGGACCGCCTGCGCGTCCAGCCGCCAGGTCAGGGCCGCTACGGGCGCGTAGGCGATGAGGGCGACGAGCAGCGCGACAGCCGAGGCCGCTTCCGGATCCTTCGCGCGCGCTATGAGCAGGTTCCAGAAGGCGTGGAGGAAAGCCGCGCTCAGAGCGAGGGCGAGGGCGGCAGCAGGCACGGCAGTAGTCTCCCCTGCCGATGGGACGACCGCGCGCCGTCATCTTCGACTTCAACGGCACGCTCTCCCAGGACGAGCCGATCCTCTGCCAGATCTTCGTGGAGCTCTTCGCGGAGCATGGAAAACCCCTCTCGGCGCAGGAGTACTTCGACGAGCTGGCGGGGTTGTCGGATCCGGAGATCGTCCGCACGTGGCTCGGCCCTGACCACCCGGACGTGGACGAGGTGATCGAGGAGCGAATCCGCCGTTACCGCGCCGCTGTGGCCGACGGGTCGAGCGTCCCGGAGGACGTTCGTGCCGCCGTGCGGTACGCGGCGGAGCGCGTTCCCCTGGCCATCGTCTCCGGAGCGGCCAGGGCCGAGATCGAGTCCGTCGTGAGGGCCGCCGGGATCGCCCATCTCTTCGCGGCGATCGTGCCGGCCGAGGACGTTGAGCAGGGCAAGCCCGAGCCCGACGCCTACCTTCGCGCCCTGACGCTGCTCGACGCCGATTTCGCCGCCCCCGACGTCCTCGTCTTCGAGGACACCGAGGCTGGCGTTGCGGCGGCGAAAGGAGCCGGAATGCAGTGTTTCGCCGTCTTGGGGACGCTTGCGCCCGAGCGCCTCGTCCAGGCCGACGAGATCGTCGAGCGCATCGACGTCCTCCTCATGGAGCGGCTGCTCGGATGACGCCGTAGCCTGCGAGACTTCAAGCGTGAGCTGCCCATGAGCATCGATCCCGGCGTCGACATCGGCCACGTCCACCTGAAGGTGTCCGACATCGACCGAGCCCTCGCGTTCTATGTCGGCGTGCTCGGCTTCGAGGAACAGGCGCGCATGGGCGACCAGGCTGCCTTCGTCTCCGCGGGCGGCTACCACCATCACATCGGGTTGAACACCTGGGAGTCGAAGGGTGGTTCCCCGCCGCCTCCGGGAACGACCGGGCTCTTCCATTTCGCAATTCGCTATCCGACCCGCCGCGCCCTGGCGGACGCACTTCGCCGCCTCCGGGACGAGGGCATCGCGTTGCACGGTGCTTCGGATCACGGGGTGAGTGAGGCGCTCTACCTCGCAGACCCGGACCAGAATGGAATCGAGCTCTACTGGGACCGGCCGCAAGAGGAGTGGCCGCGGACAGAAGACGGGAAACAGATCGCCATGTATACGCGCCCCCTAGAACTGCGCGGCCTCCTCGCCGAACTCGACAGCTGACGCCCGCTCGGCTACCGTTCGGTCGTCCCGTCGTCGAGAAGGAGGTTCGGACAGATGACCGTCATTGCCGCATTCCGGGCCTCGAAGCTCTCGGCGTAGCGCGTACGCACCGCTTGATCGCCTCCTGAGCTTCGACGGCCCCTCCGCCGCCGTCGTTCTCTGACCTCAGGAGGTTTCGTCTTGCAGTATTCGCTCGAGCCGCTCGGCTGGAACCAGTTCTTCGCCGACGCGTTTGCGCCGTACGAGCCCGCGGGGCTCATTCCGGGTCGCGTGGCCGTGCAGGAGCGCGGCGGCGCGGTCTTGTTCACAGCCGCCGGCACCTTGCGCGCCGACGTGGCCACCCGGCTCGTTCGCGAGGGTGGGCAGGTCGTCGCGGGCGACTGGGTCGCCGCAGAGCTGCTTCCCGGCGAGGAGCGGGCGATCCTCCGCGCCGTGCTCCCACGGCGTAGCCGCTTCGCCCGCAAGGAGCCCTGGCTGACAGAGGAACAGGTCGTAGCGGCCAACGTCGACACCGTCTTCCTCGTTACCGATTGCGGACTGGACTTCAAGCCACGGCGGCTCGAGCGTTACCTGACCGCCGCGTGGGACAGCGGCGCCGCTCCGGTGATCGTCCTGACGAAGTCGGATCTCGCCGAAGACGTCTCCGAGACCTTGGCAGAAGCCGAAGCGATCGCATTTGGCGTGCCCGTCCATGCCGTCAGCTCGGTCACCGGTGAAGGGCTCGGCTCACTCGACCCGCATCTGCTTCCGGGCCAGACGATTGCGTTGCTCGGCTCGTCGGGAGTCGGGAAGTCGACGCTCGCCAACCGCCTGCTCGGCGAAGACCTGCTCGCGACCGCCGAGCTCCGGCGGGACGGGCGGGGCCGTCACACGACGACCCACCGGGAGCTCGTCCACCTTCCGGGCGGAGCGCTTCTCCTCGACACACCGGGGATGCGAGAGCTTCAGCTCTGGGCAGACGAGTCGGCCCTCGAGGAGACCTTCGCCGACGTAGCGGAGCTGGCGCGGGACTGCCGCTTCTCGGACTGCGCCCACGGGCAAGAGCCCGGGTGCGCTGTGCGGGCCGCGCTCGGCAACGGCGCGTTGCCACAAATCCGCTGGGAGAGCTACAGCAAGCTTCAGCGCGAGCTCCGCGCGCTCGCGGTCAAGCAGGACGCCCGGCTTCGGTCCGAGGCTCGGAAGGAGCGGAGACGATTCGCCCGCAGCCAGCGGCGAACCAAGTGGTGACCACCCGGGCTAGCGCCTCTGGGTCGTCAGCGTCTAACTGAACGCGGACGCGTATTTGCCCGGGTGAGCCCGCCGCCCAGCGGTGCTAGCTAGCCGAGGTCGATGACGACGGTCTTGAGCTCGGTGAAGCTGTCAAAGGCGAAGCGGCCGCCGACGCGGCCGAGCCCGCTTCGCGAGCCGGCGCGGCCGCCGAAGGGGAGATGCGTCTCCCAGTAGTTCGAAGACGCGTTGACGTTGACCCACCCGGCCCGCGCGGCCTCCGCGAAGCGAAGCCCTCGAGCGAGATCGCGCGTGAACACTGCCGCGAGGAGTCCGTACGGCGATTCCTCGATCGTCGCGAGCGCGTCGTCCTCGCTCCGAATCGTCCGGATAGGAACGATCGGGCCGAAAGTCTCGTCTCGGGCGACCTCCATCTCCTCGCTGACGCGATCGAGCACCGTCGGCTCGTAGTAGAGCTGGGTCGGGAACCCTCTCGCGCGGGCCCCGCCGGCGACGAGCTCCGCGCCGCGATCGAGCGCGTCCCGCACGTGCTCGTCCATCTTCGCCGCGACAGGCTCGTTGTTCAGCGGGCCCATGTTCGTCGCCACGTCGAAGGGATCGCCGAGCTTGACCTCCCGCGTCCGCTCGGTCACCTTGTCGCGAAACTCATCGTGGACGGCCTCGTGAACGAGAAAGAGCTCGCCGGCCGTGCAGCTCTGCCCCGCGCAGAGAAAGGAGGCGGTCACGCTGGCCTCGACGGCCTTGTCGACGTCGGCATCGTCGAGCACGACAACGGGCCCGTTGCCGCCCATCTCGAGCAAGAGGGCCTTCCCAGCGGCGCGCTCGGCGATCTTGTAGCCCGTCGCGGTGGAGCCGATGAACCCGATCGCGTGGGTGCCCGGGCTGGCGACGATCTCGTCGCCGACGACGCTCCCGGGCCCGGTGACCAGGTTGAACGTGCCTGCAGGAAGCTCCGCGTCGACGATGCACTCCGCGAGCTTGACCGCGCAGACCGAGGTCGACGCGGCCGGAGACCAGACCACCGCGTTTCCGGCGGCGAGCGCGGGCGCCAGGATCTCCGCCGGCATCGTGTAGGGCCAGTTCCAGGGAGTCACTGCGCCGACGACCCCTCGCGGCACGCGGTAGACGAAGACGCGCTTGGCTGCGTCCACGGAAGGCGGCATCAGCCCTTCGATCCGCGTCGCGTCGGCTGCCGCCATACGGAAGTACTCCTCCAGCTCCCCGACCTCGTCGTACGCCTCGGTATGGAGCGGCTTCCCCTGGTCGAGCGCCAGCGTGCGGGCGAGGTCGTCGCGGCGCTCGGCGACCAGGTCTGCGGTCCGCTCCAGCGCTTTCGCCCGCTCGAACGCGGAGCGAGCCGCCCATTCGCGCCAGGCCGAGTTGGCGGCTGCGACAGCCCTCTGGGCGTCCTGCCGGGTTCCCTCCGGTACGGATCCGATGCTTTCGCCCGTCGCCGGGCTGGTCGACTCCATCGTCGCGCCGGACTCGCTCGCGACCCACGCCCCGCCGATGTGCATCCGGTAATCCATGGCGCGAGTCTGCCATCCCGAGCGCGAATGGAAAAGCCTGTGCGTTAGCTCCTAGACCCTGGAGCGGCGGCGGCGCACCCGCGTCCCGAGAACGCTCAATCCCAGTAGAGCCGGCAGGCCGAGAGCGAGCGGGAGGACGCCTCCCGAGTTCAGCGTGCGGCGCTTCGCGATGTCCACTCTGAGCGGCTCGCTGACTGCAATGGAGCCGGAGCCGTGCCGGGGCAGGATCGTTACGAAGATGGTGATGCTGCCGCCGTTCACTGCCGTCACCGTCCAGCTGATCTTCGTCTCGCCCTGGGCCGGGATGGGCGCGAGATAGCGGGTGCGGTGCGAGGACCAGTCCTCGGGATCGACGTAGACGCCTGGGTCCGAGCTGAGCACATTAAGGGAAGCGACCAGGCCGCTCAAAGCCTGCTCGCCTTCGTTTCGAACCGTCGTCGTGAATGTGAACTTCTTGCCGATGCCGGTGGACACATGCGTCCGGTCGAGCTGCACGGTCGCCGCTCCGGCCGAGGCCGCCAGGCAGAGGGCCGCCAGGAGCGGGACGAGGAAGACGGCGCGCCTCACTAGCTCGGGCCTCCGCGCAGGTTGAGCCACCGCGAGGCGGCCAAGGCGCCCGCCACTGCAAGCGCCGCGGCGACCGCCGGCCCGATGAGCCAGCTCAGCTCCTGACCGGCGCTGTGCCCGTCCACGATCACCCTCCCCAGGTAATGCAAACCCGATGAGATGGGATCGATCCGGAGCAACAGATCTCCGCCCCAGCTCTGTTGTGCCCCGCTCGGAAGCTGGGTCGGTGCGAAGAGCGCGAGGAGGGCGAACAGAGCGACGGAAAGACTGAACCGATTCGAGCTCGAGAGCGCGCTCATGAGCAGTCCGAGACCGGCGAGGAAGAGAGCGAGGAGAATGCCGACGAGCAATCCGTTGCCGATCGCCAGGCCAACGACTCCGACACCTCTCCCCAGGAACGAGATGTACGGAATTGCGACGAGGAAAGCCACAACCCAGATCGACAAGGCGGCAATCCCTTTGCCGACCACGAGGCTGAGCCGAGAAGCCGGTGAGAGAAGGAGGCTTTCGAGAGTGCCGCGCTCGCGCTCGCCGCTGATTGCGTCCGCGGCCCCGAGCAGGACGAGGAGGGAACCGGCTGCCACCGCGACTTGCAGCGTCAGGTTGACCGACTCACGCTGCTCGAGGAAGTTCAGCGCCGTGTTGGTGGCGACGAGGTAGGTGATCACGCTGAGGAGGAGGCTGTAGGCGAAGATCAAGGGCAGCCCTCTGCCGGCGAGCCACAGATCGCGCAGCTCCTGCTCCGCGACGAGCGGCCAGGCTCGCTTCACCGGCCGAGCAGCGATCGCGCTCACGCGCTCTCCGTCATGGCGAGAAACGCATCGCTCAGGCGTCCGCCCTCGAGCTCGAAGCCGAGCACGGCAACCTCGGCGCTCAGCAGACGTCGGAACGCCTCCCCGGACATGGCCTCCGGATCCGCCTCGGCAGAGAAGGTGAGCTCGAGCTCGCCAGGCCGCAGCTCGGCTGCCATCAGCTTTCCGCCGTTGGAGAGAGCGGCCAGGGCCGGGCCTGTGCGGTCGGGGGCAACGCGGAGGCGGGCCCGCCTGGGAGCGGCTGCCTGCCGGGCGACATCGGCGACCGTCCCCTCTGCGACCACTCGGCCGCGATTGAGGATCACGACCTGCGAGCACACCTCTTCGACCTCGGCGAGAAGATGCGTGCTGAGGAGAACCGTGGCGCCGCGCTCCTGCGTGATTCGTTGGACGAGCCCGAGCATCTGCCGCTGGCCGGCGGGGTCGAGTCCGAGCGTCGGCTCGTCGAGGAAGACGACCTCCGGATCGTTGACGAGCGCGCGAGCGATGCCCAGCCTCTGGCGCATCCCCCGGCTGTAACCCCCGATGAACGTGCGGCCGCGCGAGGCCAGCCCCACCTCGCCGAGGAGGGCGGCGGCCGTGTCACGCGCAGATGAGCGCGAGTGGCCGAAGAGCCGTGCGTGGTACCGAAGAAATTCCTCTCCGGTCTGGCGGTCGGGATAGCCGGCGCTCTCGGGGAGGACACCGATGCGGCTCCGGATCTCGAGCGGCCGCGTGTGCGGCACCCCCGCCACCGTGAACGATCCCTCGGTCGGCGAGAGGATCGTCGTCAGCATCCGGATCGCGGTCGTCTTGCCGGCTCCGTTCGGACCGAGGAAGCCGAGCACGATGCCCGCAGGAACCTCGAGCTCGAGCCTGTCGACGGCCCGCAGGGCGCCGTACGACTTTGAAAGCCCGTGGGCCTCGACAGCGAGTTTCATTCCTCGACCAACCTTAGGCCGCGAACATGAGGGGATGATGAGAGTCGCCTGAGCTAGTGCGCCGGCGGTTCCCAGCCCTCGAGGACGGGGGGCTCGTAGTTCGCGCCAACCGTCTTCGAGTCGGCCACCCATGGGCCGAGCTCGGGCTGGGGGAACTTCGTGTGCTTCTCCTTCAGCTGAATGCCGTACGAGTTCCCCGACTGCAGGTGCTTGACGAGCACCTTGCGGGCGATCTCGTTCTCCCTCCCCTGCGGGATCTTGAAGTAGATGCGGATGAAGGAGTTCGAGTAACGATCGAAGACGGCCGGCGTGCCTTCCTCCTCGAGCAGCTCGACGTCCTCGAGCCAGTTGAGGTCCTGGCCGGGGGTGGCGGCTTCGAGGTCGACGTCCTCGATGAGCGACATGTCCTCCTGGTAGGGGAAACGCTGCCCCGCCAGGTACTCGGCGTCGATGTCGTGGATCTTCTCGGGCTCGCCGCGCTCGGCCATCACGCCAAACTTAGTCCTCTCCGGCGCCGGCGAATTCGGCCGGCTGCTCGGGCAGATAGTCGACGGGGTACTCGAGGTGCTTCTCCAACATGCGCTTGATCTCCTCGAGCGCCCGGTCCTCGGTGATACCGGGCACCCAGTTCGTCCCGGCGAGCGGAACCTTGGCCATCGCCGCGGCCTCGACCGTCAGGGCGCAGAGATCCTCGGGCTCGAGCGAGTGCACGTCGGTCTTCCCGCACGCCCGCGCCAGCATCTGCACCTCGAGCGTCAGCGTGTGCAGGAAGTTGTAGACGCGCTCGGCGGCCTCGCCGACGATGAGCCGCTTGCGGAGCTCGGGATCCTGCGTCGTGATCCCGACGGGGCAGCGCCCGGTGTGACAGTGGTAGCACTCGCCGGCCGGGACTCCGATCGTGCCCTCGTAGTCGGTGACGCCGGGGATCTCCTTGTTGCAGTTGAGCGCCATCAGCGCTGCGTGCCCGATTGCCACCGCCTTCGCGCCCAGGGAGAGGGCCTTGGCGACGTCGCCGCCGTTGCGGATCCCGCCCGCGACGACGAGGTCGATCTCGTCCGCCAGGCCGACGTCCTCGAGCGCGCGTCGCGCCTCCGGGATCGCCGCCATCAGCGGAATCCCAGTCTCCTCGGAGGCGACGTGCGGCCCCGCGCCGGTCCCGCCCTCGGCGCCGTCCAGGTAGATGATGTCCGGCCCGCACTTGGCCGCCATGCGCACGTCGTCGTAAACGCGCGCCGCGCCGAGCTTGAGCTGGATCGGAATGCGGTAGTCGGTCGCCTCGCGGATCTCCTGCACCTTGAGCGAGAGATCGTCCGGACCAAGCCAGTCAGGGTGGCGCGCCGGCGAGCGCTGGTCGATTCCCGCCGGAAGCGAGCGCATCTCGGCCACCTGCTCGGTCACTTTCTGGCCCATGAGGTGACCGCCGAGGCCGACCTTGCAGCCTTGCCCAATGAAGAACTCACAGGCGTCTGCCAGCATCAGGTGGTGCGGGTTGAACCCGTACCGGCTCTGGATGCACTGGTAGTACCACTTCGTCGAGAGGTCGCGCTCGGGCGGAATCATCCCGCCCTCCCCGGAGCAGGTGGCCGTCCCCGCCATCGAGGCGCCCTTGGCGAGCGCCATCTTCGCTTCGAGCGAGAGCGCGCCGAAGCTCATCCCGGTGATGTAGACGGGAATGTCGAGCTCGATCGGATTCCTGGCGAAGCGGGCGCCGAGCACCGTCTTGGTCACGCACTTCTCGCGGTAGCCCTCGATCACGAACCGCGTCAGCGTCCCCGGCAGGAACATGAGCTCGTCCCAGCCCGGCATGCGCTTGAACGCGGAGAAGCCGCGCATGCGGTAACGGCCCAGCTCGGCCTTCATGTGGATGTCGTTGATGACCTCCGGGGTGAAGATCGGGCTGCGCCCCAGCACCGTACGCCGGTCGGGCTGCCGCTTGCCATAGTTGTCGCCGACGGAGTCGTAGCGGTCGCTCGTGGTCACAGGACCAGCTTCCTTTCGGCAGGCTCGAGGTTGTCGTAGTTGTAGAGCATCTTGCCGCACACGAACTTCCGGAACTCGGGCGGATCGCCGAGCCCGTAGATCCTGAACTTGCGCTGGATGAACTCGGTGTCGGTCTCGTCCCACTCGCCGGGAATGCAGTCGATCCCGAGCGACTTCACCTTGCCGCCGACGTAGATCGTCCCGTCGTACATCGAGTCGCCGAGGCCTGGGCCGACGTTGCCGCAGAGGATCTGCCTGCCGCGCTGCATCATGAAGCCGGTCATCGAGCCCGCGTCGCCGAGAACGAAGATCGTCCCGCCCTTTTGGTCGATGCCGGACCGCGCCCCGACCTGGCCCTTGACGACCAGATCGCCGCCGCGCATGGCCGCGCCGGTCAGCGAGCCGGCGTTGCTCTCGATCACGACGACCCCCGACATCATGTTCTCGCAGGCCGACCAGCCGACCCTGCCGCTGATGTGGATCTCCGGCCCGTCGATCAGGCCGCAGCCGAAGTAGCCCAGGGAGCCCTCGAAGTTGATCTTGCAGCGGGTGAGGATCCCGACCCCGAGCGAGTGCTTGGCGCCCGGATTCTCGACCGTGACCTCCTTGACCCCCTCCTCATAGAGGAGCCGGCGAAGCTCGAGGTTGATCTGGCGCGTGGTCAGGTCGTGTGCGTCGAAGGTCGCCGTCCCGTTCTCGACTCGTGCGACATTCGGCGCGTCCGCCAGCGGCTCGGCGAGCCCCCGAGCGTCGTACGTGATGCGCCGCTCTCCTACCTCTGCCACGCCATCACCACGCCCTCGTACGGGTCGTAGGTGTCGATCTCGTGGTCGACGATTGCGCGGATGGCGATCTCCTCGGAGGCGAGCGCGACGACGTCGTCGGCTTCGTAGAGGACGAGCGGCTTGGCGGCCATCTCGTCCTTCGCCACCCCGAGTGCGTCCGCGGTGACCGCGATGTAGGTGAACACGCCGTCGAGCTCCTCGAGCGACTGCTGCATCGCCTGCTCGAGGTCGGCTCCCTCGCTCATCTTCTCGGCGAGGTAGACAGCGATGATCTCCGAGTCGCACTCCGACTGGAAGCGATGCCCCGATCGCTCGAGCCGGCGCTTCCACTGGAAGTAGTTGGTCAGCTGGCCGTTGTGGACGACGGCGATGTCGGAGAAGGGATACGCCCAGTAAGGGTGGGCTCCGGAGATGTCGACGTCGGACTCGGTCGCCATGCGCACGTGGCCGATCGCGTGTGTCCCCTGGAAGCCGCCTAGCCCGTACTGCTCGGAGACGGTTTCCGCATCGCCGAGATCCTTGATGATCTCGAGCGAGCGGCCGATCGAGAGCACTTCGGCGTCGGGAATGTCCTCGATCCGGTCAGTCAGATCCTTGAGGTCGCCCCCGTATGTGAGCGTCGTCCGGTAGGCGTACTCCGTCTCGGGCTCCACGTCGTCGATCCGGGCGCCGGCAGCCTTGAGGCGCGTGACGACCTGCGTCTGGTGGCGCTGGATGCGGTCGTCGAACTCGAAGTCGCGAGGCGTGTTCGCATCGGCGAGCGTGTAGCGCATCACGACCTGTCCGTCGTGGGGCTGCCCGTAGAGGGCGTAGCCCGTCGAGTCCGGGCCGCGGTGCTTCATCGACTGGAGCATGCGGGTCATGTCGCGGCCGACGTCCCGAGTGCCGTCCCGATAGATAATACCTGCAATTCCGCACATTTAGCGTTCCTGCCCTACGGAAGCACGTCCAGGTATTCCTGCAGGTCCCAGTCGCTCACCTGGGCGCAATGGCGCTCCCATTCGTCGCGCTTGTAGTGCATGAACACACGGTACATGTCACCTGGAAGGGCAGACTTGACCACTTCGTCGGCCTCGAGAGCGTCGAGCGCCGCACCGAAGGTCATGGGCAGGCGCTTGACCTCCTTGCCCGCCTCCATCGCCTCGTAGATGTTCCGCTCCTCGGGCTCGCCCGGATCGAGTTTGCGCTCGATGCCGTCCCGCATCGCCGCGATCAAGCTCGCGAGCGAGAGGTACGGGTTCACCGCCGAATCGACGGCCCGGTACTCGAAGCGGCCGGGTGCGGAGACGCGCAGCGCGGTCGTGCGGTTCTGATAGCCCCAGTCGGCGAACACGGGGGCCCAGAAGCCCGTGTCCCAGAGCCGCCGGTACGAGTTGATCGTCGAACACGTGAGCGCGGTCAGGGCCGGCTGGTGGGCGAGGATGCCGCCGATGGCGTAAAGGCCGATCTGCCCCGGCTTCTGGGCGTCCGCGGTCTCGGGCATGAAGACGTTCTCATCCCCCCGCCAGATGGAGATGTTGTGGTGGCAGCCGTTGGCCGAGACGTCCATGAACGGCTTCGGCATGAAGCAGGGGAAGGCCCCGAGCTCCCGGCCGACCTGCTTACAGATCTGGCGGAAGGTGGAGAGGTTGTCGGCCGTCGTCTCCGCGCGGTCGAAGCCGAAGTTGAGCTCGATCTGGCCGGGCGCGTCCTCGTGGTCGCCCTGGATCATGTCGAGTCCCATCTTCTGCCCGTAGTCGATCACCCTGTTGATGATCGGCTGAAGCTCTGAGAACTGGTCGATGTGGTAACAGTAGGGCTTGGTTACGCCCTCGACCGACGGCGTGCCGTCGTCGTTGAGCTTCAGCCACATCATCTCCGGCTCGGTGCCGGCCCGGAGGTGAAGACCGGTGTCCTCCTCGAATTCCTGCTGGAGGCGGATCAGGTTGCCGCGGCAATCGGAGGTGAGGAAGCCACCGGGGTCGTCGCGCTCCTCGCGGTTCCGGAAGCACAGGCACCAGACGCGCGCGACCTTGGCGTCGCCGGTCTGTTCCCACGGAAGCTGCATGAAGGTCTCGGGCTCCGGGATGCCGACGAGCTCTGCGGCTTCGGGCCCGTAGCCGATGTAGTTGCCGTGGCGGTCGGTGAAGAGGTTGGCCGTGGCGCCGTAGACGAGCTGAAAACCTTTGCGGGCCATCGTCTCCCAGTGAGTCGCGGGGACGCCCTTGCCCATGATCCGGCCGGTGACCGAGGGGAACTGGTAGTAGATGTAGGTAATCCCGTCGCGGTCGATCTGCTCCCGAACGCGCGCGACCTCTTCGTCACGTCCCTCCGCCTCGACGAACGCGTCGAGGTCGGTTGTCGCAGTCTTCGTCGCCAAGAAATGCCTCCTCGTCCTGGTGGGAGGCCAATCCTAATGCGCGAGACTCCGACGGATGAAGCCGACGGATGAAGGCGTCTAGCTGAGGTCGATCTCGCGACCGATGAGGTGCTCGTAGAGCTCGCGGTAGTAGTTGACCGCCTGCGCCACGTCGCCCGGATCGACGTCGTCTCCCCGATCGACCTGCCGCGTGATCTCTCGGGCGGCGACGAAGGAGGTCATGACCTCTGGATCGATGCCCTCGTCATCGACCGGATCCTGTGTGTCGAGTGGATAACCGGCCTCGGTGAGCATCCGGGCGATGAGATCGTCGAGCTCGTGCAGAGCCTCGGAGGGCGAGTCCTCCAGGTCGGGCTCGAGCTGCTCCCACTCGGTTTCCCACTCGTGGCGGTCGAGGCCCGGTTCGCTCATACGCGCTCAATACCGCCTTTGGCGCCTCCTTCAAACCACCCGAAACCCGTTTTGAGTGGCTCGCTCGGCCGTGCCTTTCGGATTCTGGCGGCTGCAAAGCATCGCTACGCTGCGTCCTCGGCCACCCGCGTACTTACAGTCAGTACGCGGGCTTCCCTGCGTCCTTGCCTGGCTTGCTTTTCACGCGCCAGAAATGGCGAAAACGCGACCGAACGACCCACTAGACTCGCGGGGATGAAGGTCTTGGTAGTCGGCTCGGGCGGGCGAGAGCACGCGCTCGCATGGAAGCTCGCCCAGAGCGACGCCCTCGCAGAGCTGCACGCCGCCCCCGGAAACCCGGGCATCGCTGCGCTCGCGCACTGCCACCCCATTCGGATGAACGACGTCGAAGGCCTGCTCGGGCTCTGCCGGGAGCACGAGCTCGACCTCGTCGTGATCGGCCCCGAGGCCCCACTCGTGGCGGGGGTCGCGGACCACCTGCGTCGTGCAGGCGTCACCGTCTTCGGTCCCGGCGCCGCAGCCGCCCGCATCGAGGGGTCGAAGTCGTTCGCCAAGGAGATCATGGAAGCGGCGGGCGTTCCGACCGCAGCCGAGCTGGCTGCGGTGCGCGCCCCCTGCGTCGTCAAAGCGGACGGGCTCGCCGCCGGCAAGGGCGTCTTCGTCTGCCGGACGCAGGCCGAAGCCGACGCAGCCTGGGAGCAGGCGCGCGCGCTCGGCGACAGCGTTGTCGTCGAGGAGCTGCTAGAGGGCGAGGAGGTGTCGCTCTTCGCGCTCACAGACGGCGTGGACACGATCCCGCTCGCACCCGCACAGGACTTCAAGCGGCTGCTCGACGGTGACGAGGGACCGAACACGGGCGGAATGGGGAGCTATTCGCCGACGCCGTTCCTCCGCCCGGACGAGATCGACGAGCTCGTCGAGACGGTGCACCGCCCGGTCCTGGCCGAGCTCGCGGCCCGCGGCACGCCTTTCATCGGCCTGCTCTACGCAGGCCTGATGCTGACCGGCGACGGGCCGCGCGTGCTCGAGTTCAATTGCCGCTTCGGAGACCCGGAGACCCAGGCGATTCTGCCTCGGCTCGAGGGCGACTTCCTCGGAGCCCTCGCGGGGGCGGCCGGGGGAGCGCTCGGAGGAGTGGAGCTCTCGGCCGGGCCCGAAGCGGCAGTGAGCGTCGTGCTCGCCGCGGCCGGGTATCCCGACGCGCCCCAGGCTGGGGTGCAGATTCGCGGCATCGAGGACGCCGAGGCAGGCGGGGCGCTGGTCTTCCACGCGGGAACCGCCGTCCGCGACGGCCGCCTGGTCAGCGCCGGCGGTCGCGTCCTGAACGTGATCGGGCTCGGCGGATCCGTGGCGGAAGCGCGAGAGCATGCGTACGCCGCCGTGGAGCGCATCGACTTCCCCGGCGCTCAGTTCCGCCGGGACGTTGCCCTGAGGGCTGTCCGTGTCCCAGGCTGAGCAGCGCCTTCAGGAGGTGCCGTTCCCGGTCCTCGAGGAGTTCGAGGACGCAGGGCCGCTCGTTGGCATCCTCATCGGCTCGGAATCCGACCGGGAGCTGATCGAGCCTGCGGTCGAGGAGCTCGACGAACGCGGCATCTCGAACGAGCTCCGCGTGCTCTCGGCTCATCGGGACCCACGAGGGGTGGCCGAGTACGGTTCCACCGCGGCGTTCCGCGGCGTCCGCGTGATCATCGCCGGCGCCGGCATGTCCGCGGCGCTCCCGGGCGCCGTCGCCGCCTACACGGAGCTGCCCGTGATCGGTGTGCCGCTGACGTCGTCCAAGAGCGCCGCCGGAGGGCTGGACGCGATCCTCGCGATCGTCCAGATGCCGCCCGGGGTGCCCGTGGCGTGCGTCTCGCTCAACGGAGCCCGGAACGCAGCCGTTCTGGCGGCGAAGATTCTCGCGCAGGGCGGCGGCTATCCGGCGGGCCCGCGGCCCGCGGCGGGCGCTTAGGGCGCTGGACGAGTCGAGGCCCCGGTCGGGGCCTCGATCGCTTCCGGGGACCGGAGGTCTCTAGTCGTCATCGCCCCCGCCGCCGGGACCCGAGTGGCCGCCGTCGTCGGAGCCGGAGTCGTCGTCTCCCCCACCCGAGCCGGAGTGACCCGAGCCAGAGCTGTCGGAGGGACCGGAGTTGTCGTTCTCGTCGTCGTCGCTCGAGGGGCCACGGTTGCCCAACCGGCCGGAGTCATCGTCCCCGGAGACCTGGCCGCCGGTGCAGCGGGGATCATTGGCGTGCTCGGCTTCGTCGCAAGGGCCACTGATGTCCTCGCCCGCCGCGTTGTCGTCGTTGCGATCCTCAGCGGCTCCGTTGTCGTCGTCGTCCTCCGGCACCTGCACACCGGTGCAGCGGGGATCGTTGGCGTGCTCAGCTTCGTCGCAGGGACCGCTGACGTCCGCGACACCCGTCGAGCCTGCGGGTGCCGGGCTGTTGTCCCGCGTCGCTGCGTAGGCGGCACCCGCGCCGACCGCGAGCACCATGAGCGCGAGCAGGATGATCTT
>Ga0209842_1000018_pt1 | contig 25894 bp, 26 predicted proteins | sample GWRWS3_10_20_FD_187220 | JGI IMG/M metagenome (GOLD analysis project Ga0209842, IMG submission 187220) | Riverbed sediment microbial communities from areas with vegetation nearby in Columbia River, Washington, USA - GW-RW S3_10_20 (SPAdes)... | ecosystem: Environmental > Aquatic > Freshwater >...
AATCGGGGCCAGCGCCGGTAGCTCAGTCTGGACAGAGCGGCTGCCTTCTAAGCAGCGGGTCGCAGGTTCGAGTCCTGCCCGGCGCACTTTCGCAGGTCAGAAGCCATATTCGATCCCCTAGTTGACGCCGCGGCTTTCCCCATCCACTTCTCGAGAGTGCTACCTCAGGTCACCCCAGACAGATTTTCTCTGTGGACTGCCCGCGAAAGTTCCAGCCGACACCGCGAGGGACGCGCGCGCGGGATCTACGCGGCTCGAGCCGGAGAGGCCAGTTTTCCCTCACGTCAACTACAGGGCCGCTCGAGCCCAGCACCTGACCGAGCACCCGTTCTGCGCCACCTGCGGGGCCAAGGCCACGATCGTCGATCATCGGCTCAACCGAGTCCGAGGCGGCCCCGACCTGGATCCGGCCAACCTTCAGTCGCTGTGCCGACGCAGCCACCAGCGGAAGACCATCGAGGAGTCCCACGAAGGCATGAAGCGGGCGGCCGAGAGGCGACGTCGTGGCCGCTGACGAGCTCTCGATCACGTGGGCGCTGTTCGTCGAGCTCGAGGAGGCGTGCGAGAAGCGCCAGCTCCCCGATCCGGTCGTGGGCGACCTCGTGGCCGGCGCCGGAACCTGGGTGAGGTCGCGTGCCGTCATCGAGTCCGCGGCTCGCGAAGAGTCTTCCCGTCCCCTTCATCCAGGCGCCGCGTACACCGATATGACCGAGATGCGGAGATCGGACCAGATGGGCATGCACCGTGGCACGGACGTCGCGGTAGTTGCGAGTCTCGTGCTCGGCGGGTGGACGCTTTCGATGGTCCCACTGGGCCTGTTGGGCATGCTGGTGAGTCCGGTGGATGTTCCGGTTTGGCGCGAGGCCCTGGTGTTCGTCGGGGCCGTCCTCGTTGGTTTGGCGATGCTCGCAATTGTCCGGTCGTTGCGCATGCGACGTCCCTGGGCTCGACCGGTGGCCATTGTCGTGCTCGCCACATGGACGTTCGTGATCGGCGCCTTCATCTTCTCCGTCTTTCGATCGGACGAGGGACATGGCGCCGTCTACGTGCTTCTCGGAGGACTCCAGTTAGGAGGACTGGCAGCAGCAGGTGCCCTTGGTCTTGTCACGCGGGGAGCAGCCGCCGATTCTCGCGCGCGCGGGAACGACGCCGTGGTGCCCGAGCCTCCTCCACCCGTCACGTAGCCTCGGCGGGAAGCTGGGTCCGTCAAACCGGCACTCCGGAAACGACCTCGCGCCTCGCTGCGCTGGGTCATGACTCAGCGGTCCACCTGGATGCGTTGCGCAACTCCGGCCCGGTCATCGAGCAGTCCGAGACCGTCGGTTGCAACCACAGCAGCGAGGACTGGCTTCGCCGGGTCCAGCTCGACAAGGCCGGAGGCCATGCGTGATGCGGAATCGTCGGCGAGAGGTCGTAAGAAATATCGCAGCGAAAGAAAGGAGTCCGAACATGTTTGGTCGCACGAAGGCGACAGCCCCACCCCAGAAGGCGTTCGTCCACCGCGACGACTGCCGGCTCTCGCGCGCCGATCCTGGCGTTGAGATCCCATGGAACGAGGTCAGAACCGGATATTGGGAGGCATGGTGCGTCTGCGGCGTCGAGGGTTGGCACGCGCCTGACGCCGGCCGTGTTCGTCGGAACGACCCGTACGACCCGGCGACCGCCCGTCATATGGGGCAGTGCGAGTACATCTCCGAGACCGATTCCGCCGTGATCAAGGTCCTGCTGAAGGTCACTGACAAGGGCGACTACGAGTGGCTCCTGCGAGGCAGGCTGGCAGGTGCGCGCTATGCCGAGAGTGTCGCGTGACGAGAGTGGAGGGCATCCCGATCAAGTCCGTCGACGGCTGAGGCAGACAAAGACCGTTCACTGAACGGTCGGGCTCGCGGAGAAAGTCAAACAGACCACGGCGTCCGTGGGGCAGCCAGTCAAGCCTCCACCGGCCGGCTGGTCCTCGGTGAGCAGCATGACGAGGCCGAGCAGCCCGGGGATGAACAGGGCCAACACGAACACGATGATGATGAACCGACGGACCCAGCGGGGCGCCCCCGGTGCCACTCTCCGAGACCACGAGTTCGTGAAGCTGGACCAGCGCGCCTCCTCCTGCAAGCGAGCGACTGGGTCCTCTCCTCTCGCTTTCCTTGTCATCGTCAGAGAGTTCATCGGCACCTATCCCCCAGCGGTTCAGCGGCCGTTTGGGGCCTGTTGACGGCGCCATACACCGCCGCGTGTCCACCAGCGGCCACCGGGTCGCCCAGTTCGAGGGACTTATCTAGCCCCGGCGTTGTGTCGATGCTTGCAGCATGGGCGCACGCGCTCCAAAGACGGATGAAGGCAAGACTGCCGCGACGGAACCGTTCATCGTTATGTCCTCGCGGTGGACGCGGCTCCTAGGGGTGGTTGGGGTTGCGTTGTTTCCGATCTTGGTGTATCCGCTCGTCTGGGGGTGGGCGAACGATCTGCCCCTGTGGTGGATGCTGCTGATGGCCCCGGTACCGGTGCTGGGCGTCGCGGTGGCCATCCAGTACATCGTCTTGGGTCGTTATCCGATCCTGGTCCTCGACCGGGATGGGGTCGCGTATCGGCCGTACGAGGATCCTGTGACCCTGGTTCGTCGAGGCTCCGTCGTACGGCTCCGGTGGGATGAGATCAGCAGCATCGGGACGATGCGCCGTGGTCGGTCGAAGCTTCGGTGGCTGACGATCCGGTCGAACAGAACTCGACAGCGTCCGCGATGGCTGCGGGCCCTTGGCGCAGGTGAACGCGCCCCATACATCCGTATCTCGCTCTCCGTCGTGCCGGTATCGGAGCACAAGCTCGTGGATGAACTGAGATTGCGGGCCCTACCTCACACCTTTACCGACGAACGTAAGGCGTGACGGGCGGGCCTCCCGGTATGCCAGGGGGCTCAGCCCGCTTCCCGCAGCATCCCGACAAGCACCGCCCGTAGCGTCCGGTCTTCCTCGCAGTCGATCAGGCGTTCGGCGAAGGTGCGGGTCTTAGTCATCCGTCCCTCCGGATTCACCCCGGCGACGGTACACATAGATCACCCCGACAACTGCGAGCACGGCGGACGCGAGTAGTTTCCCCGGACCGGCGCAATACGTCACGCCGCTATCTCTGCACCAGAGCAACCCGATGACGCCGGCAGCGAGGAGTATCGGGGCAAGGATGCCAAGCACGATCATCTTTCGCCAGATCGAGGGCCCGCCCTGGTTCATCCGGTGTTTGCCCACGTCGCTCCGTCCGATACTGGTTTGGGGCACTTTCGCGCTCCGGATTCGCCACCTAGGGGGCTCGTTGGCCAAAGTCTCGGTCCAAAAGTAACTGCCGGCGAGCATGAAGAAATAGCCAAGTACGATGCTGGCCGGTAAGCCCGCCAGGTCGTGAAAATGGACGAAGTTGACGATCCCGGCGACGACCAAGGCAAGGCCGCCGAGGAAGGCCACAACGCCAAAACCCCTGAAGACCAAGCCGCCAACGAACATCACGGGGCTATCGGTGCCATTCCGGGGATTCTCTTCGTGTTCGGTCATGTCACTGAACTATCGGTGGACAGAGATGTTGCCTGAAGGCGAGGGCCCCGGTGTGCCCAGTGGCCTAGGCTCAGCCCGCCTCACACAACATCCCGGCAAGCACCGCTCGGAGCGTCCGAGCCTACTCGCAGTCGATCAGAAGCTGGCGAGGCTGCGCGTTTTGGGGTTCCCGGTCTCGACCAAGTGATGTGAGGGGCGTTTGCGTACCCCTCTCGTGGTGTTCGGCTATCTCCCCACCGGCGTATTCGACGAATTCCCCGCCGGTCATGGGGCGGGCCACAAGCTCAGCGACGAGGAGCGTGCGTTCGTCGGCGTCGCTCACCCGCATGGCTCGATCGCGTTCGAGGGGTTCATGCAAGTCGACGCCAACTGTTGTGTCGTGGCTGGTTCGAGCGCGTCCCCTATGTCACAAAGCCCTGGACCACAAAACAGCCGTTGTAGACGGCGTGGATCACGATCGCGAGCGCCAGCGACTTGCGCCACTCGGTCGCCAGCGCCAAGACAACGCCACCGAGGAGGATCGCCGGCATGGACGGAGGGTACGAGTGAACGAATGCGAAGATTGCGGCGGACGACACCGCGGCGAGGGACACGGGGTACCTCGTCCTCAAGCCGCGGTACATGATGCCCCGAAACATACTCTCTTCACCCACCGCGACCACGACGACCTCGACCATACCCAGCACGATCCACGGGCCCCCCGATGCCAACTCAGGAGCCGGGGGAATCGGGTACCAACCAACCCATCCGTCAAGGTGCACATAGACCCAGCTCGTGACGAGCATGTTCACGAAGTAGAGACCGACGCCAGCCGCCAATCCCACGACGAGATCCACGACCTTTGGCATCCTCATCCCGATCGCCGCGACGCCATCGGGGCCTTCGAGGCGCATGGCGGCCGCCCTCGCGATCACAAAGAAGAGGCCACCGGCGCCGATCGTCCAGAGCGCCCCCGAGACCTGTCCGGCTGGGGCATGGAGCGCAAAGAGAAGGATCTGGAGGAAGGCGAGAGCGCCCATTGCGATGAGCACGACCACCAAGGCCTGCCCAGGCGACCAGCGCGCCGCGGGCACCGACGACGTCTGTGGCGGCGCGGGAAGCGCCCGATCCGGTATGGGCGGCGCCGGCAGCCACTCGAGCGAGGCACCGCCCAGGCCCGCCGCCTCTCGTCGGACGATGGTCATCACGCATGTATCGACGCGCCTCGTCCCCCTCCTTGAGTCCGGGGATCGGACAGGGCATCCCCGAGACGAGTGCGGGAGTGGCGTGCGTCCGGTGGTCCACCGCCTTCCGTCACGCGGCTGCGGTGATCCGGGGTACGTTGGCGTCGGGAGCCGGCCGATGACGCTGAAGATCCGCACGGACGACCAAATCTCCGACGTGGACGGCGGGTGGTTCCGTGCCCGCTGGCACTACTCGTTCGACACGTACATCGACCCCGAGTACGCGTCGTTCGGTACGATGCGGGTGTTCAACGACGACCGGCTCGTGCCGGGCGCCGTGTGGCCGATGCACCCGCACCGCGACATCGAGGGGCTGACCTACGTGGTCGAAGGGCTGTTCCGCCACGAGGACGACGCGGGCGGGGCTCCGGGACCGCTGCCGGCGGGCTCGGTCCAGCGCATGACCCTCGGGCGCGGGGCGTACCACTCGGAGCAGAACGCCTCCGAGACCGAGCCGATGCGGTTCATCCAGATCTGGATCATGCCCGCCGAACGCGGCCTGCCGCCCGAGGTCGAGCAGAAGGTCTTCACCTCCGAGGACCGAACCGACACCCTGCTGAATGCGATCAGCGGTGACGACGGCGACGCCGTGCTCGTGCACCAGGACGCGCACGTGTTCGTCTCCCACATGAACGCGGGTCGCTCGGTCGAGCACCCGATCGCGCCGGGACGCGGCGCCTACCTCTACGTGATCGAGGGCGACGTCGGGGTGAACGGCGAGCGGATGGAGACCGGGTCGGCGGCCCAGATCACGGACGAGGAGCGGGCGGAGATCGCGGCGAGCTCGACGAGCGAGCTGATCCTGGTCGACGTGGCGCTCGGATAGGCCCGGCTGCCTAGCCCGTGGCCTTCCTGCGGGTCCGGTCGCGTTGGGCCGCGGCGACGCTCTCCTTGAGGGCGGCCATCAGCTCCTCCACCGCGGACCCCCCGGCGGGAGCCGGCTCTTCGGCGGCGCGCCTCGTCGGCGTGCGTTCGGCGAGGATGCGGAGAAGCTCATCCCGGTAGGTGTCGGCGTACGCGTTGGGATCCCAGTCCGTCTTCAGGATCTCGATGAGCGTGACCGCGAGGTCCAGCTCCCTCTCGTCGACCTCGACGCCGTCCAGGTCGGGAGCGAGATCGGCCGGGTCTCGGACCTCGTCGCCGAAGAACATCGTCTCGACGGCCAGCACCTTCTCCATCGGGCGGATCGCCACGAGGTGCGGCTTGGTTCGCAATACGAACCTCCCGATCCCGATCCGCCCGGCCTCGCGCATCGCGTGATGGAACAGGACGTATGGCTTGGTCGCCTCGGGTGTCATCGGGATCGCGTAGTAGCTCTTGTCGAGGTAGACGGGGTCGATCTGCTCGAGCTCGACGAAATCCTCGATGTCGATGGATCGACTCCGCTCGGGACGGATCCGCTCGAGCTCCTCCCGCGGCACCGTCACGAGTTCGCCCTCGTCGGTCTCCACGCCGCGCACGACGTCATCCCACGCGACCGGCGTCTGGACGGGGACTTTGGTGGCCGCGCGCTCCTCGCGCGCGGGGGTGGTGTCATCGTCCCCGGCGGTGTCGGAGGGGCGGAGCTCGCTCCGCTCCGACGGAAATTCCGCTCCGGCCTCGACCACGCGCTGGTAGCGGATGCGGCGGCCCTCGCGGTCGTACAGGTGAAAGCGAACGTCCTTGGGCTGCGTCGCGGGATACAGCCGTACCGGGAGCGTGACCAGCCCGAACGACAGGGTGCCCGTCCACACGGCCGTGGCCATGCCTCAAGGGTACCGAGGAGGCATCCTGCGGCGGAAGGGGCCTTCCCGGGGCCAGAGTCGCAGACGCCGATGTACGGGTGGAGCGCCGGTCAGGCCTCGGACGGGTCGGGGTCGGCCAGGATCTCGGCCGCCTTGGCCTCCCGCTGTTTCCGAACGGCCTCGTCGAACCCCGGGTGCGAGCGTCCGAGGACCTGGGTCGCCAGGATCGCCGCGTTCACCGCGCCCGCCTTGCCGATGGCGAGCACGCCGACCGGGATCCCGCCCGGCATCTGCACCATCGAGAGGAGCGAGTCGAGCCCGCCCGCGAGCTTCGACTCCATCGGGACGCCGAGCACGGGTCGCGTGGTGTGAGCGGCCACGACGCCGGGCAGGGCCGCCGCCATGCCCGCGGCCGCGATGAAGACCTCCACGCCGCGGGACTCGGCGTCCTCGATCCAGGCCGCGAGCTCCTTCGGCGTGCGGTGCGCCGAGAGCACCCGGGTCTCGAACGGGACGCCGAGGGCCTCCAACTGCTTGGCGCAGTGCTGCATCGTGTCCCAATCGGACGCCGATCCCATCACGACGCCGACCAGCGGCTCGTTCATCTGGTTGAGCTCCCTCTGCGTGCGCCCGGCGTGGGCAGTCTAGACGGCGGGCGGTCCGTCAGCCCGTCGCGAGCCGTTCGCCGATCTCGGCCGCGATCTCGACGAGGTCGAGCACGTCCTCCTCGGTCGTGCGGAAGTTCACGAAGCACGGGCGGAGCCAGACCTCGTCGTCGATCAGCGCGCTCGACATCCAGACGCGGCCGTCGGCCTGGATCGCCTCGGCAAGCCGCTGGTTGTGCGCGCCCACGTCCTCGATGCCCGCTGGGGCGTGACGGAACGCGACGATCGACAGCATCGGTGGTCCGAGTACCTCGAAGTCGTCCCGCGCCAACACGGTGCGGTACAGGAGCTGCGCCTCCTCCAGGTTGCGTTCGATCGCTTCGGCGAACGCGGCCGCTCCGTGCACCCGCATCGCGAGCCAAAACTTCAACGCCCGGAAGGGACGCGAGTACTCGAACGTCGTTTCCATCGCGTGCAGCTCGTGCCGTTGATGCGGCAGGTAGCCCTGCTCGTGCCCGAACGACGCCACCAGGTCCTCCTGCTTTCGGACGAGGAGGATCCCGCAGGCTTTCGGCAGGTAGAGCCACTTGTGGGCGTCGACGGAGACCGACTGCGCACGCTCGAACCCAGCGAAAAGCTCGGGGCGCGCGGCCACGGCCGGGAGCCCGTACGCGCCGTCCACGTGGAACCACACGCCGCGCTCCTCGCAGATGTCCGCGATCGCCTCGAGCGGATCGATCGCGCCGGTGAGCGTGGTCCCCGCGGTCGCGACCACCGCGATCGGCGTCACGCCGTCCGCGAGATCGCGGTCGATCGCCTCGGCGAGGGCACCGGGTTCGAGCCCGCGCTCGAGACCAAGCGGGATCGCCCGCAGGTTCGCGGAGCCGACCCCGAGGGTCTCCACGGCCCGGGTGACCGAGTAGTGCACCTCCTGCGAGCAGTAGATCGCCACGCGCTTGCCGCCGAGCCCCTCGTACCGCGAGCCGGGCAGGGCGTGCTCGCGCGCCGCGGCGAGCGCGGTCGTGTTCGAGACCGTCCCGCCGCTCGTGAAGGCCCCGGCGGCGTCGGGCGCGTACCCGATGAACTCGGCCGCCCACCGGACCGCCTGCCTCTCGATCAGCGTGGCCGCGCGCGCGTCGACCGCGAGGTTGATGTCGTAGGTGTGTGCGAGCAGGTCGCCGATCGTGCCGATCTCCAGCCCGCTCGAGCCCACCCCGACGAAATACCGGGGGCGCGGTTGCGCGATCGACTCGTCGAGGATCCGTGCCGCGTCGTCGACCGCCTCGTGAGCCGCCCCGGGCGTGGTCGGGAGCTCGGTCTGCAGGAGCCGGCGGACGCGTTCGTCGAGCGGGGGCTCCTCGGGCCGGTACCGGTCGAAGCTCTGCCACGCCTCGGCTACGAGCTTGGCCGCGTGCTCGAGCACCTCCTCGCGCGGGGCGTCGAGCCGCAGCGGGACGTCGGCCTCGGTCACGGTTCGGATGCTACCCGGCCCGGTTCGAGATCCGGCGCACCCGCGGGCCGGCGGAGCGCGCCGACGTAGACGCCGATCAGCACGAGCACCGAACCGGCCGCGAACGCCCAGGTGATCTCCTCGTCCTGGAGCCACGACGCCAACAGGATCGCGACGATCGGGATCAGCACGCCCTCGTACGAGACCGCGCTCGCCGTCCAGCGACGCAGGACGTAGACGTACAGCGAGAACGCGACGACGGAGCCGAGGAAGACCAGGTAGGCCTGCGCGACCCATGTCTTCGCGAGCTCGGGTACGGCCAGGGAGTCGCCGTGGAGCACCGCGAGGACGAGCAGCATCAGGCCCCCCACGCCCAACCCGATCGCGTTCATCGAGACGGGGTGCACGCGCGGGAACGCTTTGACGACGATCCCGGTCTCGGCGAAGCACACCGCGGCCGCAAAGAGCGAGAGCAGCGAGCCCAACGGCATGCCGGCCCCGAGCCCCTCGCGGAAGATCACCGCCATCCCGGCGACGGCGAACACGCCGCCGATCAGGCCGTCCCACCGGAACCGCTCCTGCCGGTGGAGGAGCGCGAACGCGAACGTGAGGAGCGGCACCGTCGCGAGGAACACGGCCCCGAGTCCAGCGGACACGACCTGCAGACCCCAGTACGCGAACGCGAACGCGGCGCCGAAACCCAGCACCCCGTAGAGCGCCGCGCCCAGCAGGGCTCGGCCGCGAGGCATCCCGCCGCCGATCACGAGCGCGATCGCCGCCAGGACCAGCGCCGCAAGCAGGAAGCGCGAGGCGGCCGCCCAGAAGGGGTCGAGCTCGCAGTCTTCGCACGAGACCGATCGGACCGCGATCACGTTGCCGCCCGCGAGCACCACGAACGTTGCGAACGCGGCCAGGGTGGTCCGGTCGGGGCGGATCGTTCGCTCCCCCGCGTCGGCCATGACCGCAGAGCCTAGCCCGATGGACTGGCAGTCATCCCCAGATCCGATCGGCCACCCGGGCGACGAGTTCCAGCTTGCGCCACTGGGTGTCCTCGTCGATCTCGTTGCCGACTACCACACTCGCGAACCCGCACTGCGGGCTGATCGCGAGCCGGTCCACGCCGCCCGCGAGGCTCGCCGCCCGCTCCATCTTCCGGACGAGCTCGTCCTCGTCCTCGAGCTCCGACGTCTTGGTCGAGACGATGCCCATGACCATCGAGGACCCCTTCCGGAGGAAGCGCACGGGCTCGAACCCGCCGTCGCGGCCGAGGTCGTCCCACTCCACGAGGAACGCGTCGTACGGGAGCTCGCCGAACACGCGCTCGGCGACCGGCTCGAGCGAGCCCTCGCACATCCACGAGGAGCGGTAGTTTCCGCGGCAGATGTGGAGCGCCACGGTCACATCGTCGGGGATGCCCTCGAGCACCGCGGCATCGGCGGCGAGCGTGGCGTTGACGAGATCAGCGATCCGATGACCCTTCGCCTCGAAGCGCTCGGCCCATACCGGGTCGACCAGGTACGGGTAGAGCGGGAAGTCGAACTGGATCTGTGAGGCTCCTGCCGAGATGGCCTCGCTCACCAGATGACGCTCGATCCGGATCGCCGTATCGGCGAACTCCTCAACCGACCCGTACGCACCGTCCACGGTCGTGAACGGGTGGAGGAAGATCGACGCGGCGGGGAAGGCAACCTTGAAGGCGTAGCCGTCCGTCGTGTCTGACAAGAACGCCGCCTCGCGGGCGGCCGGCGATTCGACCTGCCGAAGCGGCGCGACGATCTCGTGCACCGCCAACTCGACGTCGTCGCCACGGTCGTTCCGGAACGTCACCGTCTTGCCGGTCCGAACGCCGGACACGGCGTCGTAGAACGAGTTCATGAACATCCATCGACGGAACTCGCCGTCCGTCACGACATCGAGCCCGAGGTCGATCTGCCGCTGAACCGCTTCTCGGATCGCGTCGTCCTCAGCCTCACGGAGCGCAGTTCGATCCTTGTCCCGCTCCTCCTCTAACACCGCCGAATGCCCGCGTTCGTAGAAGTCGTCGATGGCCTTGCGGAGTGCTGGCGGCCGCAGCAGCGAGCCAACTGCCTCGGCGCGGGCGGGGCGGCGTGCGGAGCGCATCGGAACCGAAGACTAGGCCAATAGGACAGGCCGAGCGGCGGGCGACCCATTTCCGTCTTTCGCCTCAAGGAACGCTGGGCACTGGCTGCTCCTGCATCGACGCGAGAACGCCCTGTCACGGCCGTTCCCTCGAGCTGCTCATACTTAATCGTCCGAGGACCGATACTTCCATGGCTCCCGATGCGTCATGGGATGGCATGCGGAGCGGGGACGCATTCGTGACCAGAGCGGGGATGGACAGTCTGCCCGACTCCAACGCGCAGCCGACCGACCGGCTGGGCGATCTGTACGCTCGCCACGTCCCGGCGACGATCGGGTTCGCGTACCTACTGACGGGGAGCCGGGTTGACGCCGAGGACCTCGTTCACGAGGCCTTCGTCCGGGTCGTGGGACGCCTTCGACACCTTCGCACGCCCGACGCCTTCGACGCCTACTTGCTTCGGACGGTGGTCAACCTCCGCACGTCGAGGCTGCGCCGCCTCCGCCTCGAACGCCGCTATCTGATGCGCGAGGGCCGCCGATCGTCCGATGCCGTAGCACCGCACGACGTGGGCGAGCGAGACCGCATCTGGCGCGCGCTCGATCGACTCCCGAAACGGCAGCGAGCGGCCGTCGTACTGCGGTACGCGGAGGACCGGTCCGAGCGCGAGACGGCCGACCTGCTCCGGTGCTCGGTCCCCGCGGTCAAGTCGCTCACCGCGCGGGCCCTCGACACCCTGCGAGCCGAGCTGAGAGGTGATGACGGATGAGCACTAACTTCGACCGGCAGCTCCAGGTAACCCTGGCCGATCGGCGGGCGGAGCTTCGCCCCTCATCGGTCGCGCCCGACGGGCTCTTCCCGCGTGCGCGTCGCCGAGCCGTGAGAACCGTCGTCCTCGGCGTGATCTCGATCACGGCGATCGCGGCGGGCTCCATCGCCGGCATCCAGGCACTGCTCAACCGGGCACCCGACCGAATCCTCGGCGGAGATGGCTCCCGGGTTGTGCTCCCGACGGAGGGTCCCGCCCCCGGTGAGAGGTCGCTGCTCATCGCGAGCGGTGAGCACGATGGCGAACGGTGGACCATGCGCGTGACGAGTAGCCCGGGAATCGGCCTCGGACTCAGCTGGGGGTACGAGGCCCTGGGCGCTGGTGGCGGTGGCATCTCGCCGATGCGGCAGGGCCGGGTCTTCCAGGGGTACGGAGGCAGCTCATCGCCGGACTACCCCGACCACGACCCAACCCGCCCGCCTTTGCCGATCGGAATCTCCGGTCAGGTGGCCGTGCAGGCGGAGCGTGTCGAGCTCCGGCTCGAGCGGGGCCCCGTGGTGAAAGCGGCGCTCTACCGGCTCCCGGACGGGCTGATGATCGGTCCGGCGAAGGTCTTCCTGTTGTTCGTTCCCGGGGACACCCTGCTCCTCGCCGGAGACCTCGTCGCGTACGACGACTCGGGCGCCGAGCTCGGGCGCGAGTACTTCGACCTGTCCCCCGTCTCCTTGTTCCCGAAGGTTCTAGAGGAGTCTCCGCCCGAGGCGGGGGCGGTCATGAAGGACCTCCAGCTCGCGGGGGCGGTGGTGGGCCGCTACTTCAACACACACGGGTCCTACTCGGGTCTCGACCCGGACTCGGCGTCAGCCATTTCATCGGAGGTGGAGTTCAACACCTCACCGGTCGCGATCCCCGGCGAGGTCAGCATCCGGGTGAGCGGCCCGCGGAGCGTGGTTCTGGCATCCGCCACGGCAGACGGCGCGATCTACTCGGCTTGCATGGACAGCCCCGGCGGAGCCGTCTACGGCCGCAACGACACGAGCGACCCGCAGGGATGCACGAACGGGTGGCTCGATCCATCGGCGGTGCCGCCTCCGAGGGCGGACAGGATCGGATCGCAACGGGTTCGGACCCCAACGGCAACCTGTGGAGCCTGACGCTGCTCGACGTGAGCGGGCCGGGTGCGGAGACCCCCTTCGAGCTCGAACTGCTCATCGGACCCATCGGCGCGTCGCTCCCGCTGCAGCGGCTCGGAGATGCCGATCTCGGATCGGTCGGTGCCGTGCCGCCCAGCGCAACGCCGGTCGAGACGCGCCCCGCAGCCGATCTCCCAACATCGGTGTGGGGCATCGCGTCCGATCGCGTGGCTCGAGTGGAGCTACGAGTGAACGACGGTGCGACCTTCGACGGCGAGCTGTACGCGATTCCGCCCGGGTCCATCGACGCGGAGCAGGCGTTCTTGTTCCTCGTGCCGGTCGAGGGACCGATGACCGGGACCGTCGTTGCGTTCGACTCGCAAGGCGAGGAGCTGCAGCGGAAAGGGGTGAAGAGCTTGGGCTAGGAGTTCGGCTTCGACAGGGTCGTTCAGCGATCTCAACAAAGGTTCGACAGCATCCCTCACCTCTGTTCGACCCCCTTGTAGTTGGCAACCGAGCTGAGCTCGACCTCGATCTCCACCAGATCAGCCTGATCCCGCATCACGACGTCCAGCGGCTTGTACGCCTGGGGAGCCTCGTCGAGAAGCGACTTCGCCTCGGACGCCTGCCACGACCTTCCCGTCATCTGCGACTCGAGGTCCGCGACCGACAACGTCTTCCTGGCCTTCGACCTGGAGAGAACCCGGCCGGCCCCGTGCGAACAGGATTCGTACGACAGGGGGTTCCCGAGGCCCCGAACGACGAACGACTTCTGCCCCATCGCGCCGGGGATGAGCCCCCGGTCGCCCACCCCGGCTCTGATGGCTCCCTTCCTCGTCACCCAGAGCCACTTTCCGTGGTGCTCCTCGAGTTCGGTGTAATTGTGGTGGCAGTTGACCTCTTCCAGCGTCCGAACGGTCTTGCCGTTCGCCTCGTTCAGCTGGTGGTGGGCGGCGTCAAGCAGGAGCCGTCTGTTCTCCAGCGCGAAGGCCTGTGCCCACCGCAGGTCATCGATGTAGGCGTCGAATTCAGGCGTGTTGCTCTGCAGCCACGACAACTCCGGGTCCTCGAGAGCGGTCCCGAGCCGCTCGTGCAGGTCTATCGCTACTTTGGTGTGGAGCGTCGCCAGCTGGTTGCCCGGTCCCCTGGATCCGGAATGGAGCAGGATCCAGGTCCCGTCGTGCTCATCGATTGCCAGCTCGATGAAATGGTTGCCTGATCCCAGAGACCCCAACTGGGCCTCCGCCCTCTGCGGGTTCGCCAGCGTCGCCGGCGGAGTGTGCGCCGACATCCACTCCTTCGCGGCGGCAGAGAACTCGGTCCTTCCCTTCCCCATGCCGGCCGGGATCGAGGCTTCGCAGTTGTGCACCCAGCTCTCGGCGAGCTCGAGGGCCGTCGTGCCGGCGAGATCGACCTTCCTGGCCGCCATGCCGCATCCGATATCGACTCCCACGGCTGAAGGGATCACCGCCGACTCGGTCGGGATGACCGAACCGATGGTCGCCCCATACCCGAGATGAGCGTCGGCCATCAGCGCGATCGGCTCCGTGAGTATGGGAAGGAGCGCGGTCTTCTCCGCCTGCTCTCTCGTCTTGTCGTCGAGGATGGATGCCCACGACCTGACCCCGACACCGCCACCGAACTCCTCGATCATCATGAACACTTCCTTCCGTCGCTCGGACACGCCCTCCGTTGGACACTTCGGGAAAATGAAGAACCCCTCCGTGGAGGGGTTAGGCGCACGACGGCAAGAAGCGACGCGCGCCTAAGGGGCGTCGCGTCGTTGCAATGCGTTCGAGGCGAAGATCTTGCTCATGGCGAAAGGGAAGATACAGGAACGCGAACGCGAACGCGAAGCCTCCAAGTCGTCTCGTGACGAATCCGATACTCCCAGCGTGAAGCATTGGCGTTGCGACTAGTCACGCACGCCCTCGAGCGAGGGCTGACTAGATCGCTGGCGGGCGGCGATCGAACAGCTGCCGACCGTCCAGGACTGAGAACCCCCACGGCTCGTCACCAATCTTCTGAGGTATGCCGACGGCTTCATACTTGAGGTCGAACCAGATCTCCTCGTCATCGAGGTGGATGAGTCGGTGGTTCCACTCGAGATCGTGTCGCCAGCGCAGCTCGAGTGAAGGCTCCAGGGCGAGCACGCCAAGCTCCCAGTGAAGCAGGGTCACTCCGGTCCGCGGCATGATCTCTAGTCGGCGCATGCCTCCCACGTCGTTGTTGGCTCGCGGCAGCTCTGCCATGCGAGTCCAGCCCGGACCCTCGAGGTCCAGCTTCAGGAGCTCCGATCCCTCCTCGCCGACGAGCACCGCGATCGTTGGTCGGCTTGGGGCTCGTACGACGAGCGCACGTGGAGGACCATCACCGAACAGCTCATCCTGACCGGCCAGGATCTCGTCCTCGCCAGCCCAATCACGGAGCACGAGCGCCCGGTCTGCGATCCGGAGCTCTTCGTACGCGGCTGAATCGATCACTATCGCTCTTGCCTCGCTGAGCCACGACACTTGCAGGTCAGCTGCCGGATCGACTGGCACCGTCAACCCCATCGAACCCAGGTCGAGTCCGGAGCCCGGAACTCCCAGCCCGACAGCGCTGCGGGTCTCTCGGGGTCGAGCCGAAGTCCAGGGAGGCGCTCGAGCAGTATCTCGAGCGAGACGCGGGCGAGGTGCCGCCCGAACCATGCGCCCAGGCAGAAGTGGTTCCCGACCGCGAATGCCAGATGCGCGCCCTCCTTCCGGTGGACGTCGAACCGGTCCGGGTAGGTGAACCGGCGCGGGTCGCGGTTCGCGCTCGAGAGCACCGCGCCGATCAGCGAGCCCTCCTCCAGCTTCACTCCCGCGAGCTCGGTCGTCTCCGTCGTCTGCCTGGTCGAGGTCCCGACCGGACCCGCCCACCGCAGGGTCTCCTCCACCGCCGCCTTGACCAACCGCGGGTTTGAACGCACCTCCTCGAGCTGCGAGGGGTTCGAGCCGAGCGCGTGGATCAGGAGCGCGATCACGTCGCGGGGCTCCTGCAGCCCGCCCGAGAGCATGAGCTTGGTGTTCGCGACGATCTCTTCTCGGGTCATGCGGTCGCCTACCTGGTCGTGATGGAGCATCGCCGAGAGCACTGAGCCGTCGGGTTCGTCCGCGAGGCGGTCCAGGACCCGTTCGATCACCTCCGACAGCGACGCGCTCGCCTCGTCCGCCGGCGCCTGCTTCGCCGGATCGCCCTCGAAGTTCGCGAGCCCGAGCATCAGGCCGTGGTTCCAGCGCAGGAGGTCCTCCCATGCCACCTCGTCGAGCCCGAGCATGAATCGGAGCGAGCGAACGCTCATCGGGTCGGCGAACTCGGTGAAGAGATCGACCTCTCCCCGACCCTCGAACCCGTCGATCAGCTCGTTCGCGAGCGCCGGGATCATGCCCTTCGTCCGCTCCTCGACGTCGCGTGGGCGGAACGGCGGCTCGACGACCCGGCGGATCCGCTGCTGGTCCGGCCCCTCGGAGCCAAGCATGTTCGCGCCCATCGTGCGGTTCAGCGTCGAGGGGTCGGTGGCGGCCGTGAACACCTCGGGCGACAGGTCGACCGTCCGCACGTCGTCGTAGCGCGCGACGAGCCACTGCTGCACCGCCGGCACCCATGCGACCGGCTCCTCGTCTCGCAGGCGGGCGTAGATCGGGTACGGGTCGCGCTCGAGCTCCTCCAGGGTGATCCGGCCGCCGAACGTCATCCGTGCTTCCCCGGCTCCCACCCGTGCGGGCCGATCGTCCGGCCGGCGAACGCGGTGGGGATCTCCTCGAGATCGGTCGCCATCGAGTCGTTCCAGCGGTTGAGGAACCCGAACAGTCCCACGACGGCCAGGATCTCGACGATCTCGCCGTCGTCCCAGTGCTCGCGTAGGTCCTCGAAGTGCTCCGGCGTCACGGCGTTGGGGACGACGCTCGCGTCGCGCGCGAAGCGCAGGGCGGCGCGCTCGGCCTCCGAGTAGCGCGGTGACCGCTCGAAGTCCCAGATCTCCGCGATCTTGGCCTCGTCGACCCCACGCATCTTCGCGTCCACGGTCTCGTGCGCCTGGCAGTACCGGCAGCCCGCCGCCGCGCTCGCGACGATCGCGACCAGCGGCTTCAGCCCCACCGGGACCGTCCCGGTCCGCCAGACCCGGGTGATCAGCTCGCTGAAGGCTCGGAGGATCTCGGGGCGGCGGGCCATCGTGAACAGGCTGTTCGGGACGAAGGACATCGTGTCGTCGTACAGCCGGAAGAGCTCCTCCAGCTCCGGATGATCCTCACGCCGCAGCGGCTGCATGTTCGCCACGCATCAACCTCCCTGCGCTCGTCGGGGCCGGTAGGGCAGACTATGCCCCATCGCGGGAGGCGAGATGCGGCTCGAGGGCAAGGTGGCGATCGTGAGCGGCGGCGGGACCGGGATCGGGGCGGCCGCCGCTCGGCTGTTCGCACGCGAGGGCGCGAAGGTGGTCGTCACCGGCCGCCGTGCCGAACCGCTCGAGGAGGTCGCCGCCGAGACCGGTTGTCACGTCGTCGCCGGCGACACGGCGGACGACGACCACGTCCGTGAGGCGGTCGCGGCCGCGGTCGAGGGGTTCGACGGGCTCGACATCGTGGTCGCGAACGCGGGACTCGGGTTCGGCGGGGCCGCCGCGGACGTCGACGACGAGCGCTGGGACCGGACGCTCGACGTGAACGTGACCGGCGCGTTCCGGCTCGTGCGGGCCGCGATCCCCGCACTGATCGAGCGCGGCGGCGGCTCGATCGTCCTGGTCTCGAGCGTAAACGCGTTCGTGAGCGGCACCGAGAGCGCGGCGTACGGTACTTCCAAGGCGGCCATGAACGGGCTCGCACGCTCGATCGCCGTCGACTACGGGCCGAAGGGGATCCGAGCCAACGCGCTCTGCCCCGGATGGGTCGTGACGCCGATGGGCGATCGCGCGATGCAGGATCTGATGACGGAACGCGAGATCCCGCTCGAGGAGGCGTACGACCTCGTCACCCGGTACACCCCGCTCCGCCGTCCGGCCACCGCGGAGGAGATCGCTGCGTGCTGCCTCTTCCTCGCGAGCGACGAGTCGTCGATCGTGACCGGGACCACGCTGGTGGCCGACGGCGGCGGCCTCGCGACGGACCTCACCGAGGTCGCGTACAAGCAGGAGGGCCCGTGAGCTTCCACCACTCGGGACGGGTCGCGCTGATCACCGGGGCGGTTCTGGCATCGGTCGCGCGCGACCGCGCTCCGTGTCGAGCCGAGCCCGGCGAGCCGGTGATTGAGCGCCGAGTTCGAACGCCCCTTGACACGCTCCCGGCGACGGTCGGCGAAGCGGTCGAACGCCTCCGCGACGGCGCGTTCGCGAATGAAGCGTTGGGCGAGGACGTCGTAGCCCATATGTGGAGGCCGGCCGATGGGAGGGGAGCAGCTCCTGTCGCCGGGCGCCGTCGGCGGGTGGGAGCGACGGCGCTACCTTGACGGCATCTGAGGAGGTGGTCGCGTGAGCCAGGTACAGGACGCCATGCTCATCGGACCGGACGAACTCGTCGAGATCGAGGGTCCGCCCGAGATCCACCGTCGGCAGGCTTTCGCGAAGCCCGGCCTGTGGGCGGGGCTCACGACGACCGAGCCAGGCCTCGTGAGCGGCTGGCACCACCACGGCGGGCACGACACGATCGTCTACGTGATCTCGGGATCCGTGGCGATCGAGTTCGGTGAGGGTGGCCGGCAGGCCATTCAGGCAGGTGCCGGAGACTTCCTCGTAATCCCCAGCGGCCTCATCCATCGGGAGAGCACGCCGGGCGACGAGCCCTCGCGGAGTGTCGTGATCCGATCCGGCGGCGACGGCCCACCCACGATCGAGGTCGACGGCCCCCCGTCCTAGTCAGCCGGCGAGGGCGTCGACGCGTTCCACCACGTCTCGGCAGAACCGCCCGGTCTGGTTCGGATCGTCGACGAACTGAGAAGGCTTGATGCAGATCGTCGTGAAACCGCGTTCGAGTTGCGGGGGGATCGACGCGATTGCCTCGCCGAGGTCGGCTACGCCTTCTGGACCGGGGAAGCGTCCTCGCGTCCCGCCAACCATCTCCAGCTCGGCGATGTTCCGGCCGGCGGCGGCCATCCGGGAACGCATCAACTCGAGATCCTCGTCGCTCGGCCTCCCGAGCGGGTTGAAGCCGCTCCCGTACTCGACGAGGCGCCGCAGGAGGCCCCCGTGCACCGTCTCGCCCCCGAACCACTGCGCCGGACCCTCGGGCCTGAACGGCTTGGGCTCCAGCGACACGTCGGCGAACCGGTAGAAGGTGCCTTCGAACGACGCGGGCGTGTTCCGCCAGACCGCCCTCCATGCCGCCAGATGCTCGTCGAGGAGCTGCCCACGCCGCTCGAACGGAACTCCGAGCGCCTCGTACTCGGGGCGGTGCCAGCTCACGGTCGGCTGCACGACCAGGCGCCCCTCTGACAGCAGGTCGAGCGTCGCGAGCTGCTTGGCGAGGAGCAGCGGGTGCCGGAGCGGCGCGATGATCGAGCTTGAGACCAGCCGGAGCCGTGACGTCGTCGACGCGACGGCCGCCAGGAGCGTCAGCGCGTCGGGCCACGGCGTCGACGGGTCCTGGGTCCCTGGCAGCGCGTAATCGCGCCGGTTCTCAGGCACACCGTGCGCGTCGGCCCCCGGCCCGAGCACGATGTGCTCGCTCACCATCACGGCGTCGAACCCCGCCGCCTCGGCCTCGACGGCCATCCGGACCAGCGCGCCGAGATCGCGTGCCGGGACCAGCGTCCAGTTCTCGCTCAGGATGAGGACGAGGCGGAGCCGAACGGCCCCGCCTCGTCCCCGAGACATCGTTCAGGCGCGCAGGTCCGGCAGCGTCGCGCTGGCCGGTTCTCGTCCCTTGACGAGCACCATGTAGACAAGCCCGACGATGCCCCACACCAGCGCATAGATCGGTGCAAGGAGCGTAGGGCTCGGAACCTTGTAGAACGAGCCGAAGATGGCCGCCCCCGTGACCACGATCCCCACGAGGGCCGCCACGATGACACCGACACGCCCCTGCGGGTCGGTGAGCCCGAACAGCCCGCCTATCGACATCAAGAAGTAGACGACGAGGAGCGCGAACGCGCCGAACGTCGCCGCCCACGCGAAGACCGAGAAATAGTGCGGGAGCCCCGGGAGCGCCAGCAGCGTGTCGTTGGCCTCCGCAACGAAGATCAGCACGGCCTGAACCACCAACAGGAAGACGATCGCGCCGATCGGCGTGCCGTACTTCGAAACCTTCGCGAAGGCACCGGGCAGACGCCGGTCCCGAGCCAGCGCGAAGACGCCGCGCGTCGAGGCGACCGCCGCCCCGATGAACACGGCGAGCATGTCGAGGAACACCACCAGGAGAGTGATCTTGAGCCAGAACTCGGAGCCGAATGGGCTGCTTGGGTCGGCCAGGGCGAACAACGGCGCCGATGCCACGGCAGGATCGAGGATCAACGAAAGGTCGAAGCCGAACCCCGCAACCTCCACATACGCCGCGATCAGGTAGAAGACCGTAACGATGCCCACGGCCCCGAGCACCGCGCGGGGGATCGACCGCTTGGGATCGGCCGTCTCCTCGGCCAGGTTCGCGGCCGTCTCGAAGCCGACGAACGCCAGGACGCCGTACAGGACTCCGAATAGGATCCCGCTGAACCCGCCGGCCGGCGAAGGATCGAACGCCTTGGCGACGTCGTTGTCGGCACCGAGATCCACAATCACGGTGATGAAGAAGATGAGCACGACCGCGATCGAGATGAGCGCGAACGTCAGCTGGACGCGCGTCGAGATCTGCACGCCGAAGTACAGCACGGCGAACAGACCCAGGGCGAAGATCGCGTCGAAGACCCAGTTCGGGATCCCCGGGTCGATGTCCCAGGCCGGGAGGAGGAAGTCGTTCACGTACCCCCCCAGCAGGACGCCGAGGCCCGTCGTCAGGATGATCGTGCCGCCGTAGTAGAGCCATCCGGATGTCGCCCCGAGGGTCTTGCCGAGCCCTTCCGAGACGTAGTCGTAGACCGATCCAGCCGCGTGGATCCGCTTCGCATAGGTCGCGACGATCCACGCCAGCCCGAAGATCCCGATCGCCGAGAGCAGAACTGCGAGACCGGCCGACGTCCCGGCGCCGCGGCCGGCGGCGTTGAAGCCAAACATCAGCGGGATGATGAACGCCGCCACGAACACCGGCCCGACGAAGCCGACCGACTGCGCGAGCACGTCGATCAGCGAGAGCTTCTTGCCGCCGAGGCGCTCGTACTCCTCGGTCGCCACCAACGGTCGTTCGCCTTCCACGGACCCCTCCCCTCCCACGAACGGATCTGCTGGTGCTTCCTACCCCGGCGGGGCTACGCCGTCCAGCCCCCCTCGGGCCGCTCGAACCACACGTGCACCTGGCCCGTGCCCACCGAGGCCTCGTACTCGCTGAACAGCTCCCCCGTTGCGGTGCAGGACCTCCCGCCCAGTGCTGCCGCCATCATCAGGTAGTGGCCGAAGTGACCCTCCGGGTAGGCCTTCCGGTACTCGGGCATCCCGTCGATCACGCCGGCGTGGTCGCCCTTCTCGAACTTGCCGAGCACACCCATGTCGGCGTCGTAGTAGGCGCGGTCGTAGATGTTGTCCGGCGCCCTCTGGCTTTCCCGCTTGCGCAGATCCTTGAAGTTGAAGAACCGGTGGGTCATGCCGCCGGACGCCAGCAGCACCACACGACGGTCGCTCTGCTCGATCGCCGTCCCGATCAGCTCGCCGAACAGCAGGAAGTCGTTCGTGTCGCAGCACTGGTTCAGCGCGACGCTCAGCCAGGCCGTGTTCGGATCGCCGAGGAACGTCCAGATGTTGACCGTGCCGTAGAACAGCGGGAGGTACGGATCGTGGTTCGCCAGGATCCAGCAGTCGTCGCGCCCCTCGGCCTGCGCCGCGATAAGGTTCGCGAGCTCGGGGTCGCCCGGCATGTCGTACGGGATCTGCTTCATGCCCCGCGGCAGCTCATGGCTCGTGAACTTCCCCTGCCGCCGGTCGTGGCTCGTCACGATGTGCTCGAACGTGGACTCCCAGTGCGTGTCGAACACGATCACGGCATCCGGCTGCAGCCGGTCCAGGCATTCGGCCTTGATGCGGTGCAGCCCGGGGACGAGCGTGATCTCCTTGCCCTCGTTGATCTCGAGCCGGACCTCCTCCGGCAGCATGATCGTGGGGACGTGGGCCACGAGCGCTGCACCGACGATCTCTCCCATCAGTCCTCCCAGTCTCAGATGACCTACCGCTCCGCTCCTTGAGGCCAGGGAGCCGAGCAGACGTTCTTCACGTCCGCGTAGAAGTCGAAGCTGTAGACGCCGCCCTCGCGTCCGACGCCGGACGACTTCGCGCCGCCGAACGGCGCCCGGAGGTCGCGAACGAAGAAGCAGTTCACCCAGACCGTGCCGGCGACCAGCCGCTCGGGGACCCGTCCGGCGCGCTCGCGGTCGCCGGTGTACAGGATCGCGGCCAGCCCGTAGTCGGTCTCGTTCGCGAGCGCGATCGCCTCCTCCTCGTCCTCGAACGTCTGGAGCGTGAGGACCGGCCCGAACACCTCCTTGCGGAGCACCTCGGCCCCCTCGGGCACGTCGCCGAACAGGGTGGGCCGGTAGAACAGGCCGCCGAGCTCCTCGTTCGGGCCGCCGCCCAGCAACGCCTTCGCGCCGTCCGCCTTCGCGCGCTGGACGAACCCGTCGACCCGCTCGAAGTGCTCGCGGGTGATCTGCGGCCCGATGTCGGTCGTCTCCTCGCGCGGGTCGCCCTGGCGGATCGCGCCGGCCGCCTCGAGGAAGCGTTCGAGGAACGCGCCGCGCATCGATCGCTCGACGATCAGCCGAGTCCCGGCCAGGCAGACCTGCCCGGCGTTGTCGAACTGGTTGACCGCCTGCTTCACCGTCGCATCCAGATCGGCGTCGGCGAACGCGACGAACGGGGACTTCCCACCGAGCTCGAGCGAGACGGGTGTGAGGTTCGCCGCCGCCGCCTGCGCGACGAGCTTCCCGGTCTCGATCGACCCGGTGAACGCGATCCGGTCGACCTTCGGGTGCGAGGTGAGCGCGGCGCCGGCCTCCTCCCCGATCCCCTGCACCACGTTGAACGCGCCGTCGGGCAGCCCGGCCTCCCGCGTGATGTCGGCCAACAGGGACGCGGTCAGCGGCGCCCACTCGGGCGGCTTGGCGACGACGCTGTTGCCGGCCGCGAGCGCCGGCGCGATCCGCCACGTCGCGAGCATCATCGGCGCGTTCCAGGGCGTGATCACCACGGTGACGCCGGATGGGTCCCACTCGGTCTTGCTCACGAACTCGTTCATCTCGAACGCCTCGTCGCCGAGCTCGGTGAGCTGGTCGGCGAAGAAACGGAAGTTCCTCGCGACGCGTGGCATCACCGAATTCAGGTGCGAGCGCAGGAGGGAGCCGTTGTCGAGCGTCTCGACCGTCGCGAGCTCGGGGACGCGCTCCTCGACGAGCTCGGCGACCCGGTGCAGGACCTTCGCGCGGTCCTCGGGCGAGGTCCGGCCCCAGGTATCGAACGCGGCCCGCGCCGCCTCGACCGCCCGGTCGGCCTCGGCCTGGCCGCCGCGCGCGACCTGCGCGATGACCTGCTCGTCGATCGGCGAGACGTCGTCGAAGGTCTCCGGCGAGCTCACGCGTTCGCCGCCGATCCAGTGCTCGGTCGAGATACGGACGCCCTCGATCTCGGCGGTCTCGCCCGTGAGAACGCTCCTCTCAGGTCGGAAGGTCGTTCGGTTCCGAACGATAGGAACGCGTTCGGCGAACTGTCAAGGCGACGGCGGTCGTTCCCACGGGGTGACGCGGCGGTGGTCGAGCGGCTCGCGAAACAGCGGCTCTCACGTGTGGGTGGATCATGAAGTGGTTTCATGCCGAGGATGGATCGGCTGACGATCGGACGTGGGGACATCGAGACGGCGGACGACCGCATCCGTCCCTACGTGCGCCGCACGCCGGTGCTCGAGCTGGGACCAGGGGCGTTCGATCTCGCTTGCCGGATCACGCTGAAGCTCGAGCTCATGCAGCACACGGGCTCGTTCAAGCCCCGAGGTGCCTTCAACAAGATCCTCTCGTCCGACGTCCCCGAGTCCGGCGTGATCGCCGCCTCGGGCGGGAACTTCGGGCTGGCGGTGGCGTTCGCCGCGCATACGCTCGGCCACCGCGCCGAGATCTTCGTCCCCTCGAACTCGCCGAGGGTCAAGGCCGACCGGATCCGCGCGATGGGCGCGGTCGTCACCGTCGTCGACGGCTGGTACGACGAGGCGCTCGAGGCGAGCCACGGGCGCGCCGCCCAGACCGGCGCCCTCGTGATGCACGCCTACGACCAGCCCGAGGTCGTCGCGGGGCAGGGCACGCTCGGCCTCGAGCTCGCCGACCAGGACCCCGACGCCGACACCGTGCTGGTCGCGATCGGGGGCGGCGGCCTGATCGCCGGGGTCGCCGGCTGGTACGAGGGCCGGACCCGCGTGATCGGCGTCGAGCCCGAGACCAGCCGATCCATGACCGCCGCGCTCGCGGCGGGAGAGCCCGTCGACGTCGAGTACGGCGGGTACGCGGCCGACTCGCTCGGGACCCGCCGGGCCGGGGAGATCGCGTTCACGATCGTCTCCAAGCACGTCGAGCGGGTGGTCCTCGTCCCCGGCGACGCGATCAGGGACGCGCAGCGACGGCTCTGGCACGAGGTCCGCGTGTTCGCCGAACCCGGAGGCGCGGCGGCGCTCGCGGCCCTGCTCGCAGAGGCGTACGAGCCCGAGCCGGGCGAGCACGTGGTCGCCCTGGTCTGCGGAGCGAACGGTGACCTCGGGGTGCTGTCGGAAGACTAGGAGAGCTCGGGGCCGGCGGAGAACGCGCTCATGAGGTCGGGCGTGGCGCGCGTGCGGAAGGCCTGGTTCACGCGCTGGCGCTCGAGAACCTGCCGGAGCTGGAGCGTCGACTGCGGGATCGGGTGCGCGGCGAAGAACGCGGCGGCGTCCTCGACCTGCCCGGGCTCGGTGAGGTACCGGACGCCGTCGGCCGCGTAGACGAGCGTCGTCGGCGCGAGTCGCGAGACGATCTCGTCCCAGTGCTCCTTCACGAACGCCCACGCCAGGTCCCCGTGATCCCGGTTGGCCACCGCGCGCGCGAGGACGCCGGGAGCGTTCTGCGAGCGGATCTCGCCGGTGAGCGTCTTCTCCACGGTCCGCCGGACGAGCTCCGGGTCCCGGAAGTCCGGGAGCGCATACAGGTAGCGGAGCTCCTCCTGAGGGGTCCGCGGCGATCCGATCGCCTCGACGTACCGCCCGTAGTCCTCGGCCGTGCCGCCGGCCGCGACGATCGCGACCGACGCCGCCGCGAGCGACGCATCGACCTGCCCGTCGCCGCGCGACTCGCGCTCGATCTCCATCGCCAAGCCGAACGCCTGGGGGTCGGCGCCGAGGACACCGAGCGCCGCCATCAGGGCGCCGCGAAGCGGCTTGTCCAGGTCGCGCTCGCCCTCGCGCGGCTCCCATCCGATCCGCTCGATCGCCGGCCACAACAGCCCCCGGATCCACGACCGGAAGTGCTCGCGCGGCCCGTCCGTCAGGAAGCGCTCGCACCAGGCGAGCCCCTGCAGCAGCGACTGCCACACCGGGAGCTCGGTCTCGTCGGCGAACGACGCCGCGAACCGGCAGAAGTCGACGGCCGAACGTCGACCGGCGATCACCGCCGCCCACGTGTCGTCCACGAGCTGCGTGCGCTCGTCGGTCGAGAGCGAACGCAGGTCCGCCGTGAGGCGCCCGAGCAGCTCGTCGTCGTACTCGACGCGGACGAACGCGTGCACGCCGGCGTTCACGACCACCTGACCATCGCCCGGGCTGGGGATCGACACGCCGCCCGGCTCGATCAGCACGGGTACGGTCCCCGCGGACGTCCGCACGAGCAGCGGCACGTCCCACACGGTGTCGTCGTCCTCGCCCGAGATCAGGTACCGCCGCTGGCCGAGCTCGACCGTGCCGTTGCGGAGCCGCGCCGAAACCAGCGGGTAGCCGCCCTGCCAGATCCAGCCGTCCATGATCCTGCGGACCGGCTCGCCGGTGGCCTTCTCGATCGCGTCCCACAGATCGTGCGTCTCGGTGTTGCCGAACCGGTGCTCGTCCAGGTAGCGCCGGATCCCGTCGCGGAAGCGTTCGGCGCCCAGGTACTGCTCGAGCATCCGCAGGACCGCCGCGCCCTTCGTGTACGTCAGGATGTCGAACATCCCGGACGCGTCGTCGGGCGAGCGCACGGGGTACTCGATCGACCGCGTGCTCTCGAGCGCGTCCACCTCGAACGCGATCGCGCGCGAGCGCAGGAATTGGCTCCACCGCT
>Ga0209842_1000024_pt1 | contig 23151 bp, 28 predicted proteins | sample GWRWS3_10_20_FD_187220 | JGI IMG/M metagenome (GOLD analysis project Ga0209842, IMG submission 187220) | Riverbed sediment microbial communities from areas with vegetation nearby in Columbia River, Washington, USA - GW-RW S3_10_20 (SPAdes)... | ecosystem: Environmental > Aquatic > Freshwater >...
CGGCCTGCTCGTGAGCCTCCGCGGCGGTATACCCCATGAAGTCCGTCAGAAGGCGCTCGATGATCCTGTGCCTGCGCACGACCCGCTCGGCCTGCACGCGGCCTTCCGCAGTCAGGATCGCCTCCTTGTGCTCCCCGCGCTCGATGAGGCCGTCCGCCTCGAGCCGTTTCAGCATCTCGCCCGCAGAGGCGCGGGAGACCCCCAGCATGTCCGCCACGCGGACGGCCAGAGTGGACGCGCCCTTCGTGTCGGGGCGGTATTCCCCAATGGGGAAAGCTAGGAAATAGATCGTCTCGAGGTAGTCGTCTACCGAGTGTCCCGCCGCCATCTCAGGGACAATCCTAGTTTGCCTCCGTCCAAGTTCGCCTCTGTGTATCCGCTCGTCACCGCACGTGCCCTGGCGCGGCCTTTCACGTATCTCGCAGACGGGCTCGAGAAGGGCTCCGTCGTCACCGTGCCGTTCGGGCGTGCACGCCGCCGGGGCGTGGTCGTCGGCCTCGGCGACGAGGCTCCGGCAGAGGTTGAGCCCGTCGCCGTCGAGCGCGTCCTGGGCGCGATTCCTCCTCCGCTCGTGGATCTGGCGCTCTGGCTGGCGGATTACTACGGCTCCACTCCCGCGCGCGCCCTGTCGCTCGTCGCGCCCCTCACCCGGGCGCGTCGTGGGGAGATGCGCGCCCGTGCGGCCGATCTGCCGGGAGAGCCTGCGCCTGCCGCGCTCACGGATGAACAGGAACGAGCCCTGGCGACGATCACGGGCGCGCTCGACGGCGCAGGAGGCGCCTTCCTCCTCCACGGGGCGACGGGGAGCGGGAAAACCGAGGTTTACCTCCGCGCCTGCGCCGCGGCTCTCGAGCGCGGGCGAGGAGCGATCGTGCTGGTGCCCGAGATCGCGCTCACGCCGCAGGCCCTCGGGCGGTTCCGGGCGCGCTTCGGCGAGCGCGTGGCCCTCCTCCATTCGGGCCTGACTGAAGCAGAGCGCCGAGACGAACGGGAGCGCATCTCAACCGGGCAGGCCCGAGTTGTCGTCGGCGCCCGCTCGGCAATCTTCGCGCCGGTGGCCGGCCTCGGCCTCATCTGCGTGGACGAGGAGCACGATCCCTCCTACAAGCAGGAGTCCGACCCTCGCTACGACGCTCGTACCGTCGCGGCGAAGCGCGCCGCGCTCGAGGAGGCAGTGGCGATCTTCGGCAGCGCCACGCCGCGTCCTGAGAGCTGGCAGGCGCTCGAGCGGCTCGAGCTCGGCGGTCGGCTGGGGAGGCGACTCCCGTCCGTTCGTGTGGTCGACCTGCGCCGCGAGGCCGGGTATCCGCTCTCCGCACCGCTCCTCGCCGAGCTCGGCGCGATTGCCGACGGAGGTGGCAAGGCGATCCTTCTCCTCAACCGCCGCGGAATCGCTCCGGCGATCCATTGCCGCGCCTGCGGAGCCACGCGCCGCTGCGAGAGCTGCGACGTGGCGCTGACTCTGCACGGGGACGGGCTACTCCACTGCCACCATTGCGGCCGCCGCGCGGCCAAGCCCGCGCTTTGTCCCGACTGCGGCTCGCCGGAGCTCGCCCGCCTCGGAGCGGGCACCGAGCGGCTCGAGGCCGAGCTCGCCGCCCAGGTTCCCGAGCTCGAGCTCTTCCGCCTCGACGCGGACGCGGTGGCCAAGCCCGCTGTCTTGGCCGAGACGCTCGCGCGCTTTGCGGCTGCGGACCGGGCCGTCCTCCTGGGCACGCAGATGGTGGCGAAGGGCCACCACTTCGAGGGTGTCTCGCTCGCCGCGGTGGTGGACGCGGACACCGGGATGGCACTCCCCGACTTCCGCGCTGAGGAGCGCACCTTCCAGCTCGTCACTCAACTGGCCGGGCGGAGCGGTCGTGACGCTCCCGGCCGCGTGATCGTCCAGACCTACCAGCCCGACTCGCGGCCGGTTGCGCTGGCCGCCCGGCACGCCGTGGAGGAGTTCCTGGCAGGGGAGCTCGAGCGCAGGCGGGAGCTGGGCTACCCGCCGTTCCGACACCTCCTCCGTATCGTCGTCTCGGGGCCTGACGCAGGAGGCCCAAACGCGGTGCTCGGCGAGCTGCGGGCGGAGCTCGAGCGGGCCGGGGGAGAGGCAGAGCTCCTGGGGCCTGCTCCACTGCTCCGACTACGCGGCCGCCACCGGGCTCAACTTCTGGCGAAAACGGGCAGTCCGCGGCCCCTGGCGGCGCTCGCGGGCCGGCTGCTCAGTGCTGCGGCGCCGGCCATGCGCAAGGACGACCTGAGCGCCTCGGTCGACGTCGACCCGCAAGGCCTTTCCTAGGAGGGCTCGGCGAAGCAAAGTCTGTGCCGTCGGAGCCGCATGGTCGGCCCGCTGCGAAAGCACCGCGGTCGGCCCTGTGTAGGTAGAACACGGGTTCGCCCTCGATAAACTTCGCCCCGATGGGTGAGGTCGAAGGGCAGATTCGAAGCGAGGAGCTCGACGCCGAGCGTGAAGCCCGGCGTCGGGCCGCGCTTGCCCTCGTTCGCCAGTATCCGGATCCGGTTCTGCGGATGAAGGCGAATGAGGTGGGCGATTTCGACGAGTCGGTCACCGGGCTCGTCGAGCGCATGACCTTGCTCATGGACGAAGCGCGCGGCGTCGGTCTCGCGGCCCCCCAGCTCGGCGTTCTCAGGCGGATTCTCATCTACCGGAAGGCCGAGGAGGAGCCGGTGGTCGCGCTCGTCAACCCGCGGGTCGTGTCCACGGGCGAAGAGGTCGAGGCGGCCGACGAGGGTTGCCTCTCGCTCGGCGCAGCCACCGTCGTCGTCGAGGTCGAGCGTCCGACGGCCCTCAAGATCGAAGCTTCGTCACCGCAAGGAGAGCCCATCAGCATCGAGGCGGAAGGACTGGAGGCGAGGGTGATCCAGCACGAGCTCGACCATCTCGACGGCGTTTTGATCATCGACCGGACGACACCGGAGCAGCGCCGCGCCGCGCTCGCCCAGCTCCGCCCCCAGCCCGTCCTCGGCCCGGTCGGCTGACCTTGAAAATCGCGGTCGCCGCGACCGCGCCCTTCGGGGCAGCGATCCTCGAAGGGCTAGCCGGGCGCGGATACGAGATCGAGCTTCTCCTCACGCGGCCGGACAAGCCGCAGGGACGAGGGCGCAAGAGGGCCGCCCCACCCGCGAAGGAGAGCGCGAAGCGCTTCGACATTGCAGTCGAGCAGCCCGACCGTCTCACCGCCTTTCCCGGCGAAGCCCGCGTCGTCGTCATCGCCGGCTACGGCGTCCTCATCCCGGAGAAGCTGCTCGCGGAACGTCTCTGGCTGAACGTGCATCCGTCGCTCCTCCCCCGCTGGCGCGGCGCGGCACCGGTCGAGCGCGCGATCATGGCCGGTGACCGCGAGACCGGCGTGACCATCCACAAGACGACGGGAGATCTGGACGCCGGGCCGATCGCGGCCCAGCGTCGCTTTCCGATCGGGCCCGAAGACGACTCCTCCATCGTCTTCGGGCGAGCGGCCCAGCTCGGAGTGGAGCTCCTCGGCGAAGTCTTCGCCGAGCCCACGTTCGTGCCGCAGCCTGATGGCGCGACCTATGCGGACAAGATCACGGGCGCCGACCGGGAGATCGACTGGTCGCGGCCTCCCGAGGAGACCCTCAACCAGATCCGCGCGCTGGCGCCGCACATCGGTGCGCGGGGGCTCGTCGACGGGCGGCGGCTGCTGGTCTGGCGCGCTCGGCCGGCGCGGGAGGACTCGCTGCTGGTCGCCGACGGCATCGAGGTGCTCGACGTGCAGCGCGAGGGCGGCAAGCGCATGACCGCGGAGGAGTACCTACGCGGACGACGGTAAAGAACTCCATTCAGAATGAGACCTGAGCCGCCTGAATCGCGCTCGGCGGCGCGATGCGGCGTCCTCGGTCGCGTCCGTATTTCATTCAATACGAACGCTCCCTGCGTCCTGGCCTCGCACCCCCGATCGCGCCCAGGCGACGAGGCCCCATCCTGAAAGGAGTTCTGACCCTGAGCGCCCGCGGCGTCGCCTATGAGGTCGTTCGGCGCGTCTTCGAGGAGGACGCCTATGCCGACCGCGCGTTCCGAGCCCTGGCAGGCGAGCTGGATTCGCGCGACCGCGCCTTCGCCATGCAGCTTGCCTACGGAACGGTTCAGCTCGTCAGGCCACTGGATCACGCGATCGAGACGCTCGGACGCCGGCCGCTACGAAAGCTCGACCCACCTGTGCGGGCCGCGCTCAGGCTGGGCGCCTATCAGATCGGGTACATGGGCTCGGTCCCCGTGCACGCGGCGGTGAACGAGTCGGTCGAGCTCGTGCGGGCGGCGGGACTCGAGCGCGCGGTTGCGTTCACCAACGCGGTCCTGCGCCGCTTGGGGGAGGGGATGGAGCGGTTGCTCGCCGGGCTCGGCGACGGGACGCCGGCGGAAGCGGCGCTCAAGCACTCGTATCCCGACTGGATCGTGGAGGCGTGGTGGCGGGAATGGGGCTGTGATGATGCCCTCGAGCTCATGCGTGCCCAGAACGAGAAGCCCGAGACCGCCGTCAGGACGCGAGAGGGCCCGCTCGTGGTCGACGAGATCCCGCCGGAATGGATCGAGGAGGGTCGAGCGTGGCCGCAGAGCCGTGGCTCCCAGCTCGCCGGCAGAGCGGTAGGGGCTCAGCCCGGCGAGCGCATTCTGGATCTCTGCGCCGCTCCGGGCGGCAAGGCGACACAGCTCGCGGAGGTGGCGGCGGAGGTCGTCGCTGTGGAGAAGCATGCAGGACGCGCTCGCGAGCTGGAGGAGAATGCCGCCCGCCTGGGCGCGACCAGGCTCAGCGTCGTCTGCGCCGATGCGCTCGAGTTGCCTGCCGACCTCGATGGGTTCGACCGGGTGCTCGTGGACGCTCCGTGCTCGGGCCTCGGCGTCCTCAACTCACGGCCCGACCTGCGTTGGCGGGCGCAGCCGCTGCCGGAGCTCGAGTCGGCGCTGCTGGCGACGGGGCTCGAAAGGGTCAAGCCGGGCGGAACGGTGACCTACTCCGTCTGCACGATCCATCGTCCCGAAAACGAGGAGATCGCCGACGCGGCCGGGGCCCAGCTGGACGACCTCGGCTCCGAGTTTCCGGAGTTTCGCCATCCCCGGCGGCCGGAGTTCCTGCTCACGCGTCCCCACGTCCACGGGACCGCGGGCTTCTTCGTCGCCAGGCTGCGCAAATAGAGTCTTCCCGATGGGCTGGCGAGATTGGGTGCGAACGGCCGAGATCGAGCCGTCGCTCTACGCGGCGGATTTCGCCCGGCTTGGCGAGGAGGTCGAGCACCTCCTAAACGCCGGCGCGCGCGTCTTCCATTTCGACGTCGGCGACGGGCATTTCGTCGAGCCGATCACCATGGGACCGGTCGTCCTCAAGTCGATTGCTCCGATGATCCACCGCGCGGGCGGGGTGATCGATTGCCACCTGATGGTCGACAATCCGGACCATCACCTCCAGCAGATCAGGGATGCGGGCGGCGACAGCGTCACCTTCCACGTGGAGGCTTCCGCGGAGCCCTGGAACACGATCAGGCGGGCGCGGGACATCGATCTCGGGGTCGGCGTGGCTTTCAACCCGGAGACGGAGGTCGAGGTGGCGGTCGAAGCGTCTCTCGGCGCGGACCTGGCGCTCTGCATGAGCATCCATCCCGGGTATTCGGGCCAGGAGTTTCTCCCGGACACCCTGTGGCGCATCCGCAGGCTCCGCCAAGAGCTGCCGAGCTCGCTCTTCGTCCAGGTGGACGGCGGGATCACGGCCGAGAACGCCGCGGATGTGCGCAAGGTTGGCGCCGACCTGATCGTCGCCGGCAGCGCGATCTTCGGGATGGAGGACCTGCCGCGCGCCTACAAGCGCCTCGTCAAGGCGCTCGAATGAGCCTCGAACGCGCGCTCGAGCTGGCCGAGCGGGGTCGCGGGACGACGCATCCCAACCCGGTCGTGGGCGCCGTCGTCGCCCGGGACGGAGAAGTCGTGGGGGAGGGATGGCACGAGCGCCAAGGCGGGCCGCACGCCGAGGTGGTTGCCCTCCAGGCGGCGGGAGAAAAGGCGCGCGGCGGGACCCTCTACGTCACGCTCGAGCCGTGTCGAAGCTTCGGCCAGACACCGCCCTGCACGGCTGCCGTGCTCGCGGCCGGGATCGCAAGAGTGGTCGTGGCCTCGCTGGATCCGAACCCGGGCGCGGCGGGAGGGCTGGAGGAGCTTCGCGCCGCTGCGGTGGAGGTCGAGCTTGCCGAGGGGAAGCTCGCCGAGCTGGCGCGTCGTCAGAACGAGGCCTGGCGGACCTGGATCGCGCAGGCACGCCCGTTCGTGGCCTACAAGGCTGCGATCACGCTCGACGGTCGGGTGACCGTGCCCGGCTCCCGCTGGGTCTCGGGCGAAGAGAGCCGCCGGCGCGTGCACGAGCTGCGGGCGGCCGTCGATGCCGTCGCCGTCGGGATGGGAGCTGTGCGTGCCGACAATCCTCGGCTCGACGCGCGGGATGTCGATGCGGATCGGCAGCCGCGCCGCCTCGCGTTCGGGAGCGGGCCGCTCCCGAATGACTCCGAGCTCGAGCTCCTCTCCGGGCCGCTCGAGGAGGAGTTGAGGCGACTGGCGGAGGAAGGCGTGCAGTCGCTTCTGCTGGAGGGCGGACCGACTCTCGCGACGGCATTCGTTCGAGCCGGACTCGTGGACAAGCTGCTGCTCTTCGTCGCGCCGCGTCTCTCCGGTGCAGGCCCGCGCTTCCTCGGCGACCTCGGGGCGCCCGTCGACCTCCAGGGCGTGGAGGCGGAGCAGGTCGGAGAGGACGTGCTCCTGACGGCCTACATCCACGAGCCCTGAAACGGACTTTGTGTTTCACGAGCACAATCTTGCGGAGCGCGGAAACATGCCAAGCCGTTGGCCAGAGAGGCCCACGAATGGGCTTGTGCGTGTGAAACACAAGCGGTGTGCGACGCCGGGATATCGTTGCTCGGATGTTCACCGGGATCGTCCGAGAGCTGGGCCGTGTCGAGGCCGTCGAGCGTGCTGACCAGGGGGTACGGCTACGCATCCATGCGCCCGAGACGGCGGTCGGCGTCTCGGGCGGCGATTCGGTCTCCGTCAACGGGGTCTGCCTCACGGTCACCGAGAACGGTGACGGCGTCCTCGCTTTCGACGCCGTTCCCGAGACGCTTCGCCGCTCCACCCTGGGACGGCTGGAGGAGGGGGGCGATGTGAACATCGAGCCGGCGCTCGAGGCGGGCGATCCGGTCGGAGGCCATTTCGTCCAGGGCCACGTCGACGGCGTCGGCCGCGTCCGTCGGGTCACCGATGAGGGCCTCGAGATCGAAGCGGGCCCCGAAATCCTCCGCTACTGCGTTGAGAAGGGCTCGATCGCGGTCGAGGGCGTCAGTCTGACGATCGCAGCGCTCGACGAGGAAGGCTTCACGGTCGCGCTCGTCCCGCACACGCGCCAAGTGACGACGCTCGGTCGTGTCGTCGAGGGAGACGAGCTGAACCTCGAGGTCGACATGCTCGCCAAATACGTGGAAAAGCTGGCGGCCCCATAGCTCGCGTTACGATTCCCTTGTGACCCAGACCGCCACCGAAACGCCCTTCGCCACAATCGAGGAAGCGCTCGAGGACGTCCGGCAGGGCAAGTTCGTCGTGGTCGTCGATGCAGCCGACCGCGAGAACGAGGGCGACCTCACCATCGCCGCTCAGTTCGCGACGCCGGAGGCGGTCAACTTCATGGCCACGCACGGTCGCGGGCTGATCTGCCTCTGTCTGACGGACGAGCGCTGCGACGAGCTGGCGCTGGAGCAGATGACCGATCGAAACGAGACTCCGTTCGGCACCGCCTTCACCGTGTCGATCGAAGCCCGCGAGGGCGTCTCCACCGGGATCTCCGCCCAGGACCGGGCCCGCACGATCCAGGTTGCCATCGACCCGAGCAAGGGTCCCGAGGACCTCGTCCAGCCCGGCCACGTCTTCCCCCTTCGCGCCCGTGCCGGCGGCGTCCTCCAGCGGGCCGGGCAGACCGAGGCGGCCGTCGACCTCGCGCGCCTCGCGGGCCTCAATCCCGCGGGCGTCGTCTGCGAGGTGATGAAGGACGACGGGACGATGGCGCGCGTGCCCGACCTCGTCGAGTACTGCGCCCGCCACGACCTCAAGATGATCACGGTCGAAGACCTGATCGAGTACCGCCGGCGCACCGAGAAGCTGGTGGAGCGGATGACCTCGGTCCGCCTCCCGACGGCCTACGGGGACTTCAGCGCGATCGCCTTCCGGGAGAAGCTGACGGGCAAGCATCACGTCGCGCTCGTCAAGGGACACGTCGAGGGCGAGGAGGACGTTCTCGTCCGCGTCCATTCGGAGTGCCTGACCGGAGACGTCTTCCACTCGCTCCGCTGCGACTGCGGCGAGCAGCTCGAGCAGGCGCTCGCGCGGATCGGCTCCGAGGAGCGGGGAGTAGTCCTCTACATGGCGCAGGAGGGCCGCGGCATCGGCCTCCTCAACAAATTGAAGGCCTACGAGCTCCAGGAGAACGGGATGGACACCGTCGAGGCCAACCTCGAGCTCGGTTTTCCGCCCGACATGCGCGAATACGGGATCGGCAACCAGATCCTCGCCGATCTCGGGCTCTCGACGATTCGAATCCTCACGAACAACCCGAAGAAGATCACGGGCATCGAAGGCTTCGGCCTGACCGTGGTCGAGCAGGTGCCGATCGAGATCTCGCCGAACGACGAGAACCGCGGCTACTTGGAGACCAAGCGCACGAAGCTCGGCCACCGGCTCCACCACCAGGACCTCCGCTTCGAGGAGCCCGAGGGCGAGTGACTGTCGAGCAGCACGCGGCCGGCGAGCTCCGCATCCCCGAGGGGGTCGGCGTGTACATGGGGTCGCCGAACGGCGCCCGCCGCTCGGTCGGGATCGTCGTCGGGCGCTTCAACGGGAACATCACGTCGCGGCTCCTGGACGGTGCGCTGGAGGCGCTCGGAGAGGCAGGGGTTCCGCGGGAGCGCATCGACGTGATGCCGGTCCCCGGAGCCTTCGAGCTTCCGCTGGGAGCGATGGCCCTCGCCAAGACACGCCGCTACGCCTGCGTGATCGCTCTGGGCTGCGTGATCCGGGGAGACACCCCGCACTTCGAGTACGTCGCCGGCGAGGCGGCGAGCGGGCTCCAGCTCGCGGGGCTCGAGACGGGCGTCCCCGTCGCCTTCGGCCTGCTCACTTGCGACAGCCGCCGGCAGGCCGAGGAGCGGGCTGGAGGCGAGAAGGGCAACAAGGGCGCCGAAGCCGCGCGCACGGCCCTCGAGATGGCGGACACGCTCTCGCGCCTGCGTGCCTCGATCCCGCGCTAGGCACTCGGGAGGCGCTGGCTATACTCAGCCGCTGACCATGTCGAAGGTATGCGCATTCTGTGGGAAGGCCCCCGGCTTCGGTCATAACCGGAGCCACTCGATGGTGGCGACGAAGCGACGGTTCAACCCGAACCTCCAGCGTGTGCGCATCCTCGTCGACGGGGTCCCGCGCCGGAGCTACGTCTGCGCGCGTTGCCTGAAGTCGGGCAAGGTTCAGAAGGCGCTCTAGCCCCGCTGGCTCTCGCGCGGGCGGCGTTGGCCGCCCTCGAGGCGAGCAGGCAGCGGATCGACGATCTCAACGTCTACCCGGTCCCGGACGGGGACACGGGGACGAACATGACCGAGACCGCGCGAGCCGTCGTCTCGGCGCTCGAGCGCGGTGAGACGGACGTCGTGCGGGCCTCGCTCATGGGCGCGCGCGGCAACTCCGGGGTGATCCTCTCTCAGATCGTGCGTGGTGCGGTGGGCGCGCTGCCAGAGGACGAGATCGACGCGCAGGTCCTCGCCCAAGCGCTGCGCGGCGCCAGCGACGCCGCGTACGCGGCTGTGCGGAACCCGCAGGAAGGGACAATGCTCACCGTCATTCGCGAGCTGGCCGAGAAGGCTGAGGAGCTCGCCGCCGGTGGCGTCCCCCCCGACGAAGCTCTCGCCAAGCTCGTCGAGCACGGCGAGGCCGCTCTCGCCCGCACGCCGCAGCAGCTGGACGTTCTACGGCAAGCGGGAGTCGTCGACGCGGGGGGAGCAGGCGTCGTGGAGATCCTGCGCGGGATCGCGGCCCTTGTCCGCGGAGAGCCGCTCCCGGAGGGCCGCTCAGGCACCGGAGCGCTCCCGCTCGAGGCGGTGCACCTGGAGCCGTCCAAGTACCGCTATTGCACCTCCTTCTTCGTCGAGGGCGATGCAGTCGATCCGGAAGACTTCGAGGCGAAGCTCTCCGAGTTGGGCGATTCGCTGCTCGTCGTGGGCGCTCCGGGAGCGGTGAAGGCGCACGTGCACACGGATGACCCCGGGCGGGCCCTCGCACTCGCCACGGCCGCCGGCGAGGTCGAGGAAGTCGACATCAAGAACATGCACGTGCAGACCGCTCAGCGGACGCAGCGGCTCGAGCGGGAGGCCGGCGTCACCGGAGCAATCGCAGTCGTCGTCGGGGATGGGAACCGCCGGCTCTTCGAGAGCCTGGGCGCCGTTTGCGTGGACGGCGGCGAGACGATGAATCCCTCCACCGCCGACATCGCGGAGGCCATCGAATCGGTGCCCGAGAGCGCTGCGATCGTGCTTCCGAACTCAAAGAACGTCGTTTTGGCGGCCGAGCAGGCAGCGGAGTCAGTCGACAAGGAAGTGCTAGTCGTCCCGACGCACTCGCTCCAAGCCGGCCTAAGCGCTCTCGTCGCCTACGACGCAAAGCGACCGGCGGACGAGAACGCCATCGCCATGGCGGAAGCGGCGGCGGCGGTTCGGAGCGGCGCCGTTGCCCGGGCCTCCCGTAGCGCCTCGATGGGGCCGGTCGACGTCGAGCAGGGCCAGTTTCTCGGCCTCGTGGAAGGGGAGCCCCTGACGGCCGGCCCCGCGCTCGACCCCGTTGCGCGCGAGGTCGTCGAGCGGCTCTTACAGGCGGATCCCGAGGTGCTGACGATCCTCCTCGGTGAGGAAGCCGGCGACACCGATACGCTCGTCGACGGGATCCGAACAGCACATCCGGGGCTCGAGGTCGAGGTGCACGAAGGCGGCCAGCCCCACTACGCGCTTCTGTTCGGAGCAGAATGAGCCGATACTTCGAGCCATGGCGGGCGGCGAGCCCATCGAAGTCGTCCTCGTGGAGGACAACGACATCTTCCGCGAGGCGCTCGAGCTGATGCTCGAGGTGACCCCTGACATTCGCGTGGTGGCCGCGGTGGGCGACGGCGAAGCGGCACTCGAGGTGTGCCCGCGCATCGATCCCGACGTCGTCCTCGTCGACTACAGGCTCCCGGGCCTCGACGGCGTCGAGACGACCGCCGGGCTGCGATCCGTGTGCCCCGGCCTGTCGGTCGTCGTCTTGACGGCGGCGGCGGAGACGGGCGAGATTCAGGCCCTCATGGAGGCTGGCGCCGTGGCGTGCCTAACCAAGGACCGGGGGCTCGAGGAGATCGTCGGCGCCATTCGCGAGGCAGCCGGCCGCGGTGCGGCTATCGGCTGAGAACACAGCTGTCGTCCTCGACTCGACGGCCGATCTGCCGGACCCTCGAGCGCGCCACCTCAACTGGCGCCTGGTGCCCCTCTACGTGCGCTTCGGCGAGGAGACGTTCCGGGAGTACGTTGACATCTCGGCGGAGGATTTTTATCGGAGGTTACGAGCAAGCTCGCAACCTCCGAAGTCATCTCAACCTTCTCCCGCCGACTTTGAAGAAGTCTTCGGTTCCCTCTCGGAATACGAACGGATCCTCTGTGTCGTCCTTTCCTCCAAGATCTCCGGGACGTACGAGAGCGCGCGCTTGGCGGCGGAACCGGCCGGCGAGCGCGTCAAGGTGATCGACTCGGGCGTGACTTCGGGCGGGACGGTTATCCTTGCCGACGCGATTCAGCGCCGCCTCGACCGGGGAACCGAGGAGAAAGAGATCGACGCGCTCGTGGACCGCTTCAAGCGTGAACGCGGGCTCCTCTTCACGGTCGACACGCTCGAGTACCTGATCAGGGGCGGCCGGATCGGCAAGGCGGCCGGCCTCGCGGGCCAGCTGCTGTCCGTCAAACCGATCCTCGTGCTCGACGAGGGCGAAGTGGCCCCGCTCAAGCGCGTCCGGGGGCGGAGGAAGGCAATCGCGGAAATGGAGCGGCTCTTCGTCGAGGGATCGCAGGACGGTTCGGGACTGCATGTCGGCGTCGCCCACGCCGATGCCCAGGAGGATTGTGACGAGCTCGCTGGGCGCGTGCGCGCAGCCCGCCCGCACGCAGCGCTCGACCTCGTCCTGACGCTCGGGCCGGTGATCGGGACGCACGGCGGGCCCGGCACGCTGGGTCTCTTTTGGTTTCAGGACGAGTCCGGCTAACGTAGCTGCCTCGTGCAGCATCTGGCTCATTGGGACGACGTCGAAGGGGTTCGTCGCGAAGCCGGTCACTTGGCCGGCACATGGCGCGACCTCGGGAGCGCCACCGGCACCTGGAGTGTCGGCCTGCAACGGATCGAGATCGACCCGGGCAAGTGGTCGACACCCGCTCATGCCGAACTCGTCGAGGAGGAGATCTTCTTCGTGCTCGGCGGCTCCGGGATCTCCTGGCAGGACGGCGAGACGTACGAGGTCGGAGAGGGCGACTGTCTCGTCCATCTCGCAGCCGAGGAGGCGCACACACTCAGGGCGGGTCCTGACGGCCTCGATGTTCTCGCCTTTGGAATGCGGGCTTATCCGGCCGGAACTCTTCTCCCGCGGGCCGGCCTGGTCCGCATGGACCCGGCCACCGTCGATGCCTCGCCGGATCAACGGCGTCCGTGGGAGCGCGAGGCTGCGGCAGGTGAGCCCGAAGTGGGGGACTTCTCCGACCGGCCGAAGAGGATCGTCCATTTCGCCGCCGCGGACTTCCTCGAGGTGCGGGCGTCTCTGGATCGCGACCTGGGAAGGAGCGCCGGCTCCGAGCGAACCGGGCTTTGCCATGTGACGGTGGCCGCCGAGAAGCAGGGGGCGCCGCACCATTGCCATTCCGCCGAGGAGGAGATCTTCGTCATCCTGGAAGGCGGTGGCACCGTTTACCTGGGCGACGAGGAGCGCTCCGTTCGCGCGGGCCACGTTCTCGGCCGTCCGCCGGGCACCGGCGTCGCCCATTCGTTTCGCGCGGGGGACGAGGGCATGACGTACCTCGCGTATGGAACCCGCGATACGAACGACATCGCCTACTACCCGCGCTCGAACAAGGTGAACTTCCGCGGGATCAAGCTGATCGGCCGCATCGAGCGCCTGGATTACTGGGACGGCGAGCCGCCCGAGTGACATCGCACTCCTGAACGGCATGGCCCCGCCCGGCGAAGCCCGGCTACGCCCACGCCTGACTCAGCTGGCTGCAGGATGCTGCGCCCGCGGCGCTAGGCCGTGCTACTTGCACTGTCCGTCGCCCCTCGGGCTTGCCTCCTTGGCCAGCGGCGCCCCAGAAGCGCGAGTCGTCTCGGACGGCGGGCCCGAGGACTGAAGCTCGGCGAGGCGAGCGCGCACCGCGTCCGCCGAAAGCCCGAAGACGATGGTTACGGTCTTACGGCTCTTGGCCACGCGCCGAGTGTACGACTCGTCCGGCAGGCTTCCTATAGTGAAATCGTCCTGGCCCTCCTCGTGAGCATGCGCCCAGCGCTGGCCGGCTTTGCTGGCATGGACCAACGTACGCCGGAGCCGAGGTTCAGAGTGGACGAAGAGGCCCCCGTGAGCACGCTCTCCGGCGTGGGCCCGAAGGTTGCCGAGCGGCTGGCGGCTCTTGGGATCGAGAGCGTCCGGGACCTCGCGGAACACGTTCCCCGCGACTTCCTGGACTGGTCGGAAGCGAGAGGGTTCGCGGCCCTTCGGCTCGGACAGGAGGCGACCGTCGAGTGCACGGTCGAGCGGGCGCGCCTCCGACCGACGCGGCGGCGCAACCTGAAGCTCGTCGAGGCGGCGGTCGTTGACGGGGAGGGCGGCAGGGCGACGGCGGTCTGGTTCAACCAGGCCTGGCTGGCCGAGCGCCTCGTCCCCGGGACGCGTGTCCTCGTCCACGGCCAGCTCCAGGCCGGCGGCACCTTCAAGGTGGAGCGGCATGAGCTGGCGGGGGACGGCGCGGGCCTGCACACGGTCGGGCTCGTCCCGCTCTATCCCGCGAGCGAGGCCGTCTCGACGACGAAGCTCCGGGAGCTGACCGAGCGTGCGCTGCCGCTCGTCCGCTGGTACGCCGACGCGCTTCCCGCGGAGGTGCGTCAGCGGGAGAAGCTTCCGCTCCGCGCCGATGCTCTCGCCGCTTACCACCGGCCGGCGCGCCTCGAAGACGTGAGAATTGCTCGAGAGCGGCTCGCCCTGGAGGAGTTGATCGTGCTCCAACTAGGCCTCCTCCAGCGAAGGCGCGAGCTCGAGGAGGAATCCGTCGCGCCTGCTCTCGACACCCCGGGGGAGCTCCTCACGGGCTACCGCAAGGCGCTTCCCTTCGCGTTCACGCCCGAGCAGGAACAGGCGATCGTCGAGATCGACTCCGACCTGCGCGGAACGCGGCCCATGCAGCGGTTGCTCCAGGGCGACGTCGGCTCGGGGAAGACCGTCGTCGCGCTCTACGCTCTCCTCCGTGCCGTCGAGCGTGGTCACCAAGGCGCGCTCATGGCTCCGACTGAGACGCTGGCGGAGCAGCACTACCTCACGGTCGAGCCGATCTGCGCGGCCCTCGGCGTGCGCGCCGCGCTCTTGACCGGCTCCGTGAAAGGCGAGATCGAGGACGCGGACCTCGTCGTCGGGACGCACGCCCTGATCCAGGAGGGCGTCGAGTTTCGCTCGCTGGCGGTAGCCGTCGTCGACGAGCAGCACCGCTTCGGTGTCGAGCAGCGGCGCGCCCTGGCGCTCGCCTCCTCACGCTCCTGGGGCCAGGCTGGCAAGGGAGGCGAGCGAGCGGCGCGCTGCGCAGTGCAAAGCGGCACGGGCAAGCGCCGCGAGCGAAGCATCCTGTCGCCAGCCGGGCCAGGCGACGGCGGAGCCGGGCTCCGCCCGGCTGGGCGCGTCGCCGGCCAGGAGTGTGAGGCGCCTCACGTCTTGCACATGACGGCGACCCCGATCCCGCGCACGCTGGCGCAGACCGTCTACGGCGACCTCGATGTCACGGAGATCGCTCGTCCGCCCAGAGGTCGCCGACCGGTCGTCACGAGCTGGGTCTCCCACGAGCGCGCTGCCGAGGCGTACACGCGGCTCAGGCGCCACCTGCAGGAGGGACGTCAGGCCTACGTCGTCTGCCCGCTCGTCTCGGAGTCCGAGGCGATCGAAGCGCGCGCGGCCGAGCAGGAGGCCGAGCGGCTGCGGCAGGCAGAACTCCGCGACTTCCGAGTGGGCTGTCTGCACGGACGGATGCGACCGGCCGAGAGGCGCGCCGTCATGGAGGAGTTCAAGCGCGGCGAGCTGAACGTGCTCGTGGCGACTACGGTGATCGAGGTCGGGGTGGACATCCCGAACGCAACGATCATGATCGTCCAGGAGGCAGACCGCTTCGGGCTCGCACAGCTCCACCAGCTCCGGGGCCGGGTGGGTCGCGGCGCGGAGCAGTCCTACTGCTTGCTCGTCTCCCGCCCCAAGGAGGAGCTGACGGAGGAGGCGCAGCGGCGTCTGGAAGCGCTCGTGGAGACCTCGGACGGCTTCAAGCTGGCCGAGGTCGATCTCGAGCTGCGCGGCGAGGGCCAGCTGCTTGGAACGCGCCAGTCGGGGCTTCCCGACCTCAAGTTTGCGAGTCTGACGCGAGACCGGAAGCTGGTTGAGAAGGCGAGGCGATGGGCCGAGGAGCTTGCTACCGACGAGAGCGACGCCGTTCAGCCGCTTCGCCGACAGGCGGAGCGGCTGAATGAGGATCATCGCGGGTTCGCATAAGGGCGCCCGCATCTTCGCGCCCAAGGGGCGCGAAACGCGTCCCACGGGCGACCGGGTGCGCGAGGCTGTCTTCAACCTCGTCGGGCCGGTGGACGGGATGCGCGTGCTCGACCTCTACGCCGGCTCCGGAGCGATGGGGCTCGAGGCTCTCTCTCGGGGAGCGGAGCACGCGACCTTCGTCGAGGCCGACCGCGCCGCGGCCGAGATGGTCGTCCGCAATCTCGACAAGCTCGGGCTGACCTCGGCGACCGTCCTGCGGGAGGACGCCGCGCGCCGGCTCGCGGCCGATGCGGGCTCGGGAAGGCGGTACGATCTCGTGCTGGTCGACCCGCCGTACCGCATGCTTCCTGACGTTTTGTCCATGCTCGCCACCTATCTACCGCCGGTCGTCGAGCCCGACGGTCTCGTCGTGGTCGAGTCGGACGCACGCGAGGAGCCCGAGCTGCCGCTCCCGAAGCGGACGAGCCGCCGCTACGGCTCCGTGCGCGTGACGGTCTTCACGGGCAGCGACGAATGAGCGACCCGGCTCCGCTCACGGCGATCTGTCCGGGAAGCTACGACCCCGTCACGAACGGCCACCTGGACATCATCACGCGGGCGGCGGGAATCTTCGAACGCGTGGTCGTCGGCGTGGTGCGTGACCCCCAGCACAAGAGGGCGATGTTCTCCGTCGAGGATCGCGTGGAGTTTCTCCGCGATGCGCTCGCCGGCTACGACAACGTCGAGGTCGACGTCTTCTCGGAGCTCGTAGTCGAATTCGCCCGCCGTTGGGGCGCGAAGACCATGGTCAAGGGCCTCCGCGCGATCTCCGATTTCGAGTGGGAATTCCAGATGCACAACCTGAACCGGAACCTCGCCCCCGAGGTCGAGACGATGTACCTGATGTCGAGCCCGCAGTACAGCTTCCTCTCCTCGAGCGGTGTCAAGGAGGTCGCGTCCTTCGGAGGGAACGTGGGTGATCTCGTTCCGGAGCCGGTCGCACGCCGCTTCCAGGAGATGTTCCCGCGACCGAAGGGTGGTGCACCCGTGTCGCCGCAGGAGTAAACTCCCGCAAATCATGGACGTACTCGTACTCATCGACAAGCTCGACGACCTCGTTCACAACGCGAAAGCGGTCCCGCTGACGGATCAGGTTCGCATCGACCGCGAGGAGATCTACGACATCCTCGACCAGATGCGGGCGACGATTCCGGAGGAGATCAAGCAGGCTCGCTGGATCGTCAAGGAGCGCCAGGAGATGCTCGCCGAGGCGAAGCGCGAGAGCGATCGGATCCTCGGGGAAGCGCGGGAGCAGGCGGTCCGGGAGGCTTCTCAGACCGAGATCGTCAAGCTTGCCGAGCGCCAGGCGCAGGACATCGTGGAGGACGCGCGGCGCCAGGCGCGTGAGACGCGGCTCGAGATGGAGGACTGGGCCGATTCGATCCTCTCCACGCTCGAGGTCAACCTGGACAAGTTCCTCGGCGCGGTGCGACGTGGCCGCGAGCGGCTCCACGAGCGCTCGCAAGAGTCCGTGATGGCCGGCGTCACGGACGAACAGCCCGTCTCCTAAGAGCTCGTCCTTCCTCGCTACTCTGGACGTGTGACGACCCTCAACCTCCGCACGGTCCGGCTGCACTCGGGCGAGCAGTTTCGCGACGTCAAGGAAGTCGAGCTCGAGCCTTTCGCGCTCGGCGGGCAGCGCTACATCCCGATTCCGGAAAGGCCGGAGGCTGCGCTCACCCTGACCCGCACGAGCTCCGGGCTCCTGCTCGAGCTGGAGTTCAGCGTGCGCCTCGTGGGGCCTTGCGTGCGCTGTCTGGCCGATGCCGCCGTGGCGATCGATGTGAAGGCCCGCGAATACCAAGCCACGAGCCCGGGCGAGTCAGACGAGCTCACAACTCCGTACGTGAAGGACGACACGCTCGACCTCTCGGCCTGGGCGCGCGACGCGGTTGCCCTGGCGCTGCCCGACAAGATCCTCTGCCGCGAGGACTGCGCCGGGCTCTGCCCGGTCTGCGGCCGTGACCTGAACAGCGAGCCCCACGAGCACGAAGAGACGGAAGCCGACCCTCGCTGGGAGAAGCTGGCGGAGCTGAAGGACCGGCTCTAGGAGCCGCTGTAAGCGGCCCCGACCGCAAGCACAGTTATCTCCCTCGCGGGCTGCAAACGGTCGCATGCCGGTGTTCTCGGTCGGCCACATACCTAGAATCGGTATGCGGCCTCGCTGCGTCCGTGGCCTGCTCGGTTTCGCCCGCGAGCCAGGAACCTGCTTACGCTTGCGACCGCTGGCTATACTCGCCGACGGCGATGGCAGTCCCCAAGCGAAAAACGTCCAAGTCGCGCCGCGACAAGCGGCGGGCGACGCACAAGCTCTCGATCCCGGCGCTCGTCGAGTGCCCGCAGTGCCATCGGCCGAAGCGGCCTCATCACGTCTGTCCGACCTGCGGCACCTATAGGGGTCGCGAGGTCGAGCCGCTCGAGACTCCGGCTCCGTAGAGATGCAGCGGGTGAGGGTCGCCGTCGACGCGATGGGCGGCGACAGGGCCCCGGAGGAAATCGTCGCGGGCGCGCTCGAGGCGGCCTCCGACGACGTCGAGCCCGTTCTCTTCGGCCGCCGCGAGCTGCTGGAGGCGCTCGCGCAGACGCTGGAGATCGTGCATGCCGAGGACGTTGTGGCCATGGACGAGAAGCCCGCGGACGCCGCCCGCGAGAAGCGTGGAAGCTCGATGTTCGCGGCCTGCCGCGCCGTCGGCGAGGGCAACGCCGGAGCCGTCGTCTCGGCGGGGAATACGGGCGCGATGCTCGCGGCCGGCCTGCTCGAGATCCGCCGCCTGCCCGACGTTCACCGGCCGGCGATCGCGGTCCCCCTCCCGGCGATCGGCGGCACGTCCGTCCTCATCGACGCGGGTGCCAACGCCGACGCGCGGCCCGAGCATCTCGTCCAGTTCGGGCACATGGGCGTCGTCTTCGCCCAGGAGGTCCTCCAGATCGGGGAGCCGACAGTCGCGCTTCTCTCCATCGGAGAGGAGCCGGAGAAGGGGAACCGGCTCGTGCGCGAGGCCCGTCCACTGCTCGAGGAGAGCCCGCTGCGCTTCATCGGCAACGTGGAGAGCCGAGATCTCCTCAACCACGCCGCGGACGTCGTGGTCTGCGACGGCTTCACCGGGAACATGGCGCTCAAGCTGATGGAGGGGACGATCAAGACCCTGCTGGACGCCCTCCGGACCGAGATCGCCTCGACCCCGACGGGGAAACTCGGCGGGCTCCTCATCCGGCGATCGGCCCGCCGTTTGCGGCATCGCCTCGACCCGGAGACCTACGGCGGCGCATACCTGCTTGGACTTCGCGGGTTGGCCGTCATCGCACACGGCTCGAGCTCGCGCACCGCGATCGCGAACGCGATCCGGCTCGGCGCGCAAGGCGCCCGCGCGCAGGTCGTGGAAGGACTCTCGGGTCGACTTGCGGAGCGAGTTGAAGCGGTACGGAGCTTGTAGCCGCTCGCGTGTTAGCATCCGCCGTCCGCTGGGGCCAGCAACCAAGAGAGGCAGGTTAGGAGACCGAAATGGCAGCTTCGCGCGAGGAGATCGCTGAGCGGGTGAAGGAGGTGCTCGTCGAGCAGCTCGGTATCGACGAGAACAACATCACGGAAGAGGCTTCCTTCCAGGAGGATCTCGACGCCGACTCGCTCGACCTTGTCGAGCTCATCATGGAGCTGGAGGATCAGTTCGGGATCAAGATCTCGGACGAGGACGCCCAGGGGATCCAGACTGTCGGACAGGCCGTCGACTACATCTCGAGCCACCAGCCGTAAGCGCCGCAGCCGGGCGAAGGCCGATCTCGCCCGACTGATCGACGAGCTTCCGAAGAAGCGTCTCCGCCACGCGTTCACGCATGCCTCGTGGGCCGGGGACCGCTCCGAGTCCTACGAGCGCCTCGAGTTCCTGGGCGACAGCGTGCTCGGCCTCGCCATCGCGCAGGAGCTCTACGAACGCTTTCCCACCTACCAGGAAGGCCGCCTGGCGAAGATCCGCGCGCACGTCGTGTCGCGTCAGAGCTGCGCGGTCGTCGGGCGGCGGCTGCAACTCGGCGAGCGCCTCGCGGAGGAAGCCGAGACCGGCGACGCCGAGGAAATCACGAAGCTTGCCTCCAATCGGAACGTCCTGGCTGCGCTCGTCGAGGCCTCTCTCGGCGCGTTGTACCTCGAGCATGGGTTCGAGCCGATTCGGGAGGCGATCGTCGAGGCCTTCGCGGACCGGATCGACTACGCGGTCGAGGGTCACGTCGACTTCAAGACCGAGCTCCAAGAAGAGCTCGCCCGGCGAGGTCAGACGGTCTCGTACTCGGTTCTCGAGGTCGAGGGCCCTCCGCACGATCGCCGCTTCACCTGCGCGGCCACGATCGACGGAGAAGAGGCGGGGACCGGCACGGGCCCCTCGAAGAAGGCGGCCGAGCAGGCCGCTGCGCGCGAGGCGCTCGCGCGGTTCCGAACCTAAGGTGCGATCGCCTCCACGCGACCGTCCCGCGCGACCAGGATCTCGCTGACGAGCTCCGGCGGGAAGAGTCCGTGTTCGACGACTCCCGGGACGGCGGCGAGGCGGTCGGCCAGATCCGCCGGATCCTCGACCGGCCCGAGGTAGTCGGCGATCACGCCGCCGTCAGGGCTGGGCGGGGCGTCCCGGAGCTCCGCCGGGCTGAGCGCCCGCAGCGTGGCGCGGACCCCGAAAGGGAGGAGCTCCAGCGGAACCGGGGGTGTGATCGCCTCGACGAGCTTGTCCGAGGAGCCGATGACCACGAAGCGGTCGGAGGCGGCTGCGACGACCTTCTCACGCGTATGCGCCGCTCCACCGCCTTTGACGAGCCAGCCGGCCGGGTCGATCTGATCAGCCCCGTCGATGGTCAGGTCGAGGCGGTCGAGGGCATCGAAGGGCTCGAGGGAAAAACCGAGCTCGCGCGCGGCCCGCTCGGTTCGCGGCGACGTGGCGACGCAGCGGAGGTTCAGACGGCGCGCCGCGAGGACGGGAAGGAGATAGGCGACGGTGGTCCCCGTCCCCAGTCCGACCGTCATGCCGTCCTCGACGAGCCCTGCCGCTTGTTCCGCCGCGGCTCGTTTCTCGTCCTCGACTGCGCTCACGCGCGAATCTCGAGCCAGCTGATGCCCCGGGCGTCCAGCCAGTAGCGGCCTCCGTTGCTCACGATGCGCATGAGGACGCTCTCGCACTGCGGACAACGGAAAACGGAGCCGGGAGCGTTCGCGTAGACCATGACCGCGCCCACCTCGGCGACCGCCCCGCAGTTCTCGCAGCGGCCGCGTGCGGTCGTGAGCTCGAAGGTGAAGAGCTCGCGGAGAAGCCCCGCGGCCGAGTTTCCATCCAGCTTCAGATCCTGTTCCTCCATCTCAGCCTCCTGTCGGACCAAAACGCTCGGTCCGGACTTGTTCAGGCGCGTAGCCTATGCCGACGAGACCGTCGGCGACCGTCTCGACGAAGCGCGTCGGGCCGCAGACGAACGCGATGCCTTCGGCGTTCGGATAGGCGGTCTCGCGAAGGATCTCCTCGTCGACGCGGCGCGAGTAACCGCTCCAGCCCTCGGGCTGCTCGCGCGTCAACGCATAACGCACCTCGAGATGCGGGTCTGCGGAGTCGAGCATGTCGAGCTCGTCGTGGTAGATGACGTCAGCGAGCGAGCGCGAGGAATAGAGAAGGCGGGCAGGCGTGTCGAGCCCCACTGCAGCCCGATGGCGGAGCATCGCCCTGAGTGGAACGACCCCCGAGCCACCGCCGACGAGGAGAAGCGGCCCGCCCTCGCGGGCTTCCCAGACGAAATAACCCCCGATCGGCCCGCGGAATTCAAGCTTGTCCCCGACGACGAGCTCCTCGGCCAGATAAGGAGACACCTCGCCGTCGTCGAGTCGCTCGACCGTGATGGCCAAACGTCCGTCTTCAGGTGCGGACGCGATCGAGTAGCTCCGCTCAGCCACATAGCCATCCTCCGCGGTCAGGCGTACGTCGACGTGCTGCCCCGCGCGATGGCCTGCCCAGTCGGGCGCATCGAGCAGGATTGTTTTCACACGCGGCGTCTCGTCGACTAGCTCGGCAACTTCACCGAGCTGCCAGGTCAGTCGCCCCAGTACCGCTGCTCGCGCCATGGATCCCCGTACATGTGGTACCCCAGCGACTCCCAGAACCCGGGCTCGTCCTCGTCGAGCAGCCTCAGGCCGCGTACCCACTTCGCGCTCTTCCAGAAGTAAAGGTGCGGAACGAGAAGGCGCGCCGGGCCGCCGTGTTCGGGATCGAGCGGCTCGCCGTCGAAGCCGTAGGCGATCCAGGCCTTGCCGTCGGTGACGTCCTCGAGCGGAAGATTCGTCGTGTAGCCGCCGTCGCAGAAGGCGACAACGTACTCGGCGGCGCTCTCGACGTCCTCGAGAAGTGTGTCCAGGGAGACGCCTTCCCAGACGGTGTCGAGCTTCGACCACTTCGTCACGCAGTGGATGTCCTTCGTGACGGTTTCGCTCGGAAGCGCCTTGAACTCGTCCCAGCTCCACCGCTTCGGCTCGGCGATCGCCCCGGTGATCACGAAGTCCCATTCCTCGAGCGGCGTGCGCGGAGTGGGGCCGGCGGAGAGGACGGGGAAGTCGTCGACGAGGTACTGACCCGGCGGGACGCGCCCGCTGGGCCCTTCGTCGCGTCGCTTGCCGCGGAATCCCCGGGAGACGAAGCTCACGGGCCTACTCTACGATGCCGCTCGACGACAAAGGGGGAAGCATGGCGAAAGTAGTCAACTGTGAGTGTGGTCAGACGGTCCGCGGCGAGACCGACGATGAGTTGGTCGCGGGCGTTGAGGCGCACGTTCGGCAGGATCACCCGGAGATGGTGGGTCAGATGTCTCGGGACGACATCCTTGGGATGGCCGAGGAGGCATAGCTGGCCAAGATCCTCGTCCATCTCGCCACCGGGCCTGAGAATCCGACGCGCGCCGCGCTAGGGCTGCTCGTGGCGCGGACGGCTGTGGACGAGGGGCATGAAGTGCAAGTTTTCATCGCGGGCGATGGGGTCCAACTCGTCCGCGAGGAGACGGCGGTGGCGGCGCAGGGAATCGGGACGGGGTCGGTAGCGGAGCATCTCGAGGCCCTCCGCGGCGCCGGCGTGACGGTCTACCTTTCCGGCATGTCGAGCAAGGCGCGCGGAATAGAGGGCGGGAAGGGTTACGAGCTGGCCCCGCCGCAGAAACTCCTGGAGCTCGCGGTCTGGAGCGAGACCACGCTCGTCTACTAGGAGTCGCTCGTCCGGTCCGGTCGGCAAACTTCGCGCGCGTGCACCTGCGCTCAATTCGCCTCAATCGT
>Ga0209842_1000026_pt1 | contig 22211 bp, 17 predicted proteins | sample GWRWS3_10_20_FD_187220 | JGI IMG/M metagenome (GOLD analysis project Ga0209842, IMG submission 187220) | Riverbed sediment microbial communities from areas with vegetation nearby in Columbia River, Washington, USA - GW-RW S3_10_20 (SPAdes)... | ecosystem: Environmental > Aquatic > Freshwater >...
ACCCTCGCGGCTGAAGCGACCGAGCTCTTCGAACGCGCTCGTGTGACGGTCGCGCAATTCGTCGGGGTGGGTGATGATGAGATCGTTTGGACCTCCAACGCGACTGAGGGACTTAACCTCGTTGCCTACGCGATTTCGAATGCGAGCGCGGGTCGAGGTGGCTCGCAAGCGGAGAGGTTTCGGTTGGGACCGGGTGACGAAATTGTTGTCACCGAGATGGAGCACCATGCGAACCTGATTCCGTGGCACGAACTGGCAACTCGGACGGGTGCAACGATGCGCTTCATTGGTGTCGATGACGACGGCTCCCTCCGGCGACGAGACGTTAACGAGGTTGTGGGCGAGCGAATGCGGATTCTTGCTTTTACGCATGTGTCGAATGTTCTTGGCACGGTCAATCCGGTCGAGGAACTGGTGCGAATCGGAAAATCGGTCGGTGCGCTCACCGTGCTCGACGCGTGCCAGTCTGTTCCCAACCGACCGGTTGATCTGGCCAGGCTGGGCGTCGATTTCGCCGTTTTTTCCGGTCACAAGATGCTCGGTCCAACGGGAATCGGAGTATTGTATGGCCGCTCAGAACTCCTGAACGCTCTCCCGCCGTTTTTGACTGGCGGGTCAATGATCACGACCGTCACGATGGAAGGCGTCGAGTATCTTCCCGCGCCTCATCGTTTCGAAGCGGGGACACAGCGCGTGTCGCAAGCAATCGCACTTGCGGCGGCGGTGGAATACCTCAAGGGGGTTGGTCTTGATCGTATTGCCGCACACGAGGGGCGGCTCGCCAGTCGAATGCTTGAAGGCCTCGCAACCATTGATCGGGTGCACGTCTTGGGGCCGCCCGTGGGCGTTGAGCGCGCAGGCCTGGTGAGTTTTGTCGTTGACGGTGTGCACGCCCATGACGTTGGCCAATTTCTCGATGATCGCGGCATTGCGGTGCGAGTCGGGCACCATTGCGCACAACCGCTTCATCGCCGCTTTGGGTTGACGGCGAGCACGCGCGCGAGCGCATATCTCTACACGACCGACGCGGAGATTGATGAGTTCGTCTCGGCCGTTCGTGAGATTTCTGACTATTTCGGACCTGCGTAGTGATGTCATCGCTGGACGATCTCTATCGGCAGGTCATCCTCGACCACTCGCGTGAGCGCCACGGCGCAGGCCTCCTGGGTGGTGCAGCGGCCCAATCTCACCAGATCAATCCGACCTGTGGAGACGAGGTGACTCTCGAGTTGCATGTGGACGCAGTGACCCACTCAGTGCATGTGGCGTGGGAGGGCAACGGCTGTGCCATATCGATGGCGTCGGCGTCGCTCTTATCAGACCTCGTTGCCGGTACTGACCTCGATGGCCTGTCAGCACGAATTCGGGCGTTTCGAGAGATGCTGCGTTCTCGGGGCGCAGACTCGGGTGACGAAGAACTACTTGGCGACGCGGTGGTGTTGAGCGGCGTCTCTCGATACATTGCGCGAGTGAAGTGCGCGATGCTCGCGTGGGTGGCACTGGAAGATACACTGACGCGGGTCGACGGCTAGATGATCTGTGATGCGGGTGGTCAGCCGGTGTTTTGAAGGCCGGCGGCGACTCCGTTGACCGCGATGAGAAGAAGCCTATTGAGGTCGTGGACTGACGCGTCACTCGTGCCAGCACGGAGGGACTGAAGTGCTCGCAATTGAAGTAATGACAAAGCGTTTACATACGGTGTCCGTAGTCGAACGGCTCGCTGCAGTACTCTTCGCCGCGAAAGGGGCCGTTCCGATTCCGTGATGGTGAGCACCCACTGTTGCGTCAACCGCATCTCATCAATGACCAACTTCGCGAGGTCGTCACGGTCCCCCAGAGCAAGGTAGCGGATGGCGATGCGCTCATCGGTTTTTGCGAGCGACATGTCGACGTTGTCGATCATCGTGGTGAAGAGCGGCCAGCGTTTGTAAGCGTCGCGCAATAGTGCCGGATCTCCGACGGCGTCAAGTCCTGAACCAAGCCCATACCAACCGGTGAGATTGACTCGTGCTTGGCTCCACGCAAAAACCCACGGGATCGCCCTGAGGTCGTCGAGCGACTCGGCGGAGAGCCCCCGCCTGGTCGGGCGCGAGCCAAGGGGGAGCATGCCAAGTTCTTCTTGGGGTGTGACGTGAGCAAACCAGTGCGCAAAACCGTCGGCTTTAACGAGGCCGAAGTAGTGTGCTCGTGACACAGCATCGAGTGTCTGGGCAATGGCAGCGAAATCACGCGCTGCGTCCGCATTCTTCTTTTCGGTGGATGGCGCGGAGGAAAGCACTATCGCTGCGGCGACTTGCTCAATATGCCGTGCCGCAATCGCCGGGTTGCCGTATCGAGCGAAGATCACTTCGCCCTGTTCCGTGAGTTTAAATCGACCACCGACGGACCCGGGTGGTTGTGCGAGTACGGCACGATTGGCCGGACCGCCACCGCGGCCGAGCGCCCCACCACGACCGTGGAAGAGTGTTAGCTCAATGTCTTTTTGTTTGGCCCACTGAGCGATCTGAGTTTGGGCATCGTAGAGGGCGAGTGTTGCCGATACTGGCCCCACATCTTTCGAGGAGTCAGAATAGCCGAGCATAACCTCAAGTCGACGACCGTGTTTCTCAAAGCGGTTTCGGACGGGTGCGAGGGTAATCATTGCGTCGAGGATGTTCGTGCTGGCTCGAAGGTCGGCAAACGTCTCAAAAAGGGGAATCACTTCGATTTCCGGGAATTCACTACCGCTCTCACGGGCGTGCTCGGCGAGCTGATAGACGTTTGCAATGTCAGCTGCGGACTTCGTGAACGACACAATGTATCGGCGCGCTCCGCGAGTTCCGAATCGCATCTGAATGGCAGCAATGGCACGGAATACATCGAGAACTTCTCGCGTCACGGGGTCGGTGGCAGTGCCGTTTTCTAGGTCGTTAAGGGCGCGAGAGTGAACAGCGGAGTGTTGTCGAACCTCAAGCTCGGCCAAGTGAAAGCCGAACGATTCGACCTGCCAAATGATCTGCTGAAGTTCTGAGTACGCGGCACGGGCGTCTCCCGCCTTGGCGAGCGCGTCTTGGACGACGAGGAGGTCGGTTAGTAATTCTTCTGGATTCGCGTAGGAGAGCGGAAAAGCCATGTGTCGGGTAGCGGCGACGCGTTGCGCTGCAAAGAGAAGAACCCGTCGGTAGGGTTCGTTGGGGGAGCGATCCGCGATTTCTTTGGCGATTTCGTCATCGAGAGTGCGTTGGGTGTGCCAGAGCTGCTTCAGTTCATCGGAAGCCGGAGTCGTGTCCGCATCAATTGTTAGCGCGCGGCCGAGTCGCGTGAGAACGTCTTCAAGACCGAGGAGAATGTGATCGGAAGCAATGGACGAGGCTGCGAGGGTCGTCGCAGCGGTCACGGCGGGGTTGCCGTCGCGATCTGCCCCGATCCAGCTTCCCACTCTGACGAACGCAGGTGCGCGTGGGGCGACAGTGTCTCCCGCGCTACGGTTGAGCCAGTCGTCGAGGCGACGATAGACATGCGGGAGAACCTGGAAGAGCGACTCATCGAAAATACTCATCGCACCGCGCACCTCATCGAGAGGTGAGGGCGGGGTGGTTCGTACGGGGGCGGTGCGCCACAGTGTGTCGATTTCGGCGAGAAGAAATTTGTTGTTCGCGATGAGTGCGTTACCGCCAGTGCGTGGATCGTCGCGAATCGCGAGAAGGCTGTCAATGCGACGAATTGCCGTTGAAACGGCGCGTCGGCGAGCTTCAGTCGGGTGGGCCGTAAAAACGGGTCGAAATTCGAGCGCGGCGAGTCGACGTTGTGCCTCAGCCTCGCCGACCTCGCGAGTGAGCTGTGCGAGCGCGGCGGGGAGTGAGTCATTGTTGAACTCCCCCTCGGTGAGAGAAAAGTCGCGCTCGCGAAGCACTCGTACGCGGTGAAATTCTTCTGCGAGATTCACGAGGTGGAAGTAGCATGTAAACGCGCGGGCAACGGCTTCGGCCCGCTCAATCGTGAGGCTCGCGACGAAACGCTGGGCTGCTTCAATTGACCCGGAGCCCCTGTCTATGTCGGCGGCGATTGCCAGTTCGCGAAGCGTTTCGACGTCGTCGTAGAGCGTTGGCTGGCCAGATTCGCGTAACACCTGACCCAGGAGGTCGCCGAGAAGCCGTACGTCGGAGCGAAGGCGCTTGGGTATTTCGTCGCTCACTTGCCCGCGGGTCGGGGGAATTGGTGCGGTTGTTTCGGGTTTGTTTGGCACGTCTTTTAGATTAGAGGACGTGCCTCGGTAAACTTTTCGTGTGGCGGCGCAGGCGCAAACTGAGGTGAGTTCGCGAGTGTGGACGATCCCCAACATGCTGTCGTTTATTCGCCTGGCGCTGATCCCGGGTTTTCTGATCTTTGTCATCACTGAGCGCTATGTGCTGGCGCTGACGGTTCTGATGGTTTCGAGCGTCACCGATTTTCTCGACGGCTATTTAGCGCGACGCTTAAACCAAACGAGTCGGCTCGGGAAAGTTCTCGACCCCGCTGCGGACCGGTTGTATATTCTTTCGACATTGCTTGGTTTGGCGTGGCGTGACTTCGTGCCCTGGTGGCTCGTCGTCGCCATTGTCTTGCGCGATGTCGTATTGCTCGCGCTCGGGGTGGTTCTTGCGAACCATGGTTACGGCCCGTTGCCCGTGCATCATCTTGGCAAGCTGGCGACCTTTTGCCTCTTTTTAGGGTTCCCCCTTCTCATGCTTGGGGAGGCGTTTGAGCCCCTCGCGTTCGTTTCGCGTCTGATCGGCGGTGCGTTTGCAGCGTGGGGTGCGTTCCTCTATTGGTGGGCGGGTGCGGTTTATGTGCGTGAGACAGTGCGAGTGATTCGTATTCCACGGGTCGACACGGAGAATTTCTCCGATACGCTGGGGCGGTAGGAGGTTCATGTTGGCCAATTCTGAGGGCGAAGTTTTTCCGTCCGGCGAGATGGATGTGCCTAGTGGCGCGCCGTCCTATTCCGGTTTGCGGAATTCTCTGAATGACACGACCGCGACGTTTAGCGACGAGCTCGGAGCGAAGCTTGCGGCTCTCGATGGTGCGTTAACGACGGGGGAACATGCGGCTATCGCCGCGCTGCCTCCGGGTTCCGCGCTTCTTTCCGTTCGGCGTGGCCCGAATGCGGGCGCACGTTTTCTTCTCAACACCGACGTGACAACGGCGGGGCGGAACCCTGACGCTGACATTTTCCTTGACGATGTGACGGTGTCGCGCACACACGCGGAATTTCGACGGATTGGTACGGCTTTTGAGGTTCGTGACCTGGGGTCGCTCAATGGCACCTACTTTGACGGTGTGCGAATTGAACGTGCGTTGCTGACTGACGGTGCCGAAGTGCAAGTCGGCAAGTTCAGGCTGACGTTCTATGCCTCGCCGGCTGACCTCGCAGGCCAGGCGGGTCGGTAGTGGCTCGTTCGTCTGCCCAGGCACATGTGCCTGGGTCAGCGGCGCTATTGAGTATTGGCCAGGTTCTTGCTCGATTGACACCGAGTTTCCCAGAGTTGACTCCTTCGAAGCTTCGTTTTCTTGAAGAGCAGGGTCTCGTTTCGCCTTCTCGGACACCATCCGGGTACCGCAAGTTTTCTCCGGCGGATGTTGAGCGCCTCCGACTTATCCTTGAAATGCAACGTGACCGTTATTTGCCGTTGAAGGTCATCCGTGCGCATCTCGCCGGGATTGAGGCAGGTCAGTCGCCGAAGCTGCCGGAGAGCCGTCCTCTCGGCGCATCAATGCTTGCCTCTGGCCGTCGCTACAACCGAGCAGAATTAGTGAGCGAGGCTGGTGCTACCTCGCTCCTTCTCGGTGACGCGATCACGTCGTCGGTTATTGTCGCAGCAGATGTTTATGGAGAAGACACCCTCGCCGTGTTGCGCGCCCTTGTCGAGCTCCAGCGTTGCGGCATCGAGCCTCGTCATCTTCGGGGTTTTCGGGCGGCGGCAGAGCGAGAACTTGGCCTCATCGAAAGCGCCCTCGTTCCGGTTTCGCGTCGTCAGGATGCGTCGAGCCGCGCCCGGGCCAGTGAGCTTGCGCGGGAGATTGCTTTGCAACTTGAGGTCGTTCGAAGTAGCTTAATCCGGTCGGCGCTCGGACGGATCGCGCCCTAGGCGCGTACACTTAATATGACACGCCGACGGGAAGGGTGAATGTCGGGCATCGGTGTCGTCGCCGTGAGTAACTTTGTCACAGCGGTCCGGTTGAGAAGCGTGTGGCTGACGATGAAAGAGGCATTCGAATGACCGAAGCAAGTCGCACTGACGACTCGCGCTATGGCCTCGGTCTCCTCTTTACCGACGGCCTTCCCGAGCTTGATGATGCTTCGGGGTACCGTGGTGCGGTCGCAGCTCGAGCCGCCGGCATCACCTATCGTCAGCTTGACTACTGGGCTCGTACAGAGCTAGTAGTGCCGACTGTGCGTGGTGCGTCGGGGTCGGGAACCCAACGACTTTATGGTTTTCGTGATGTCCTTGTACTCAAGCTGGTGAAGCGCCTTCTCGACACGGGAATATCGCTGCAACAGATTCGTACGGCCATGGGCCAGCTTCGCGAAGCGGGAATCAGTGATCTCGCTCAGACGACCCTGATGAGTGACGGCGCAAGCGTTTATTTGTGTACGTCCGATGACGAGGTCATTGACTTGGTCAACCGCGGGCAGGGCGTGTTCGGAATTGCGGTTGGCAAGGTGCTCCGTGAGGTCGAAACGACACTCGTAGCACTCGACACGCAAACAACCGACCCGGAAGATGAGTTAGCGGCACGGCGCGCCGCTCGCGCTGTTGGGCAGTGATTCTGCTGCGCTAGCTGAGTTTTCAGTGCTGCAAGCCAACAGGGTGGGGCTCCTTGTGGTCGTCGTTGCTAGTGCCTAGCGGTGCGTGACCTTACGCCTGGCGGTCGCTCGGCAGCGTCGTGACCAATCCGGCCGGCGCGCAAGACACGATCAAGCAAAATATCAAAGTTGTGTGCCATCTCTTGTGCGCTCTCGCCCGGCCAGATATGGAGAGGCTTTGCAGCCCCCTGTGCCTGTTGCAGGGAGGTGCGTTCTGGCAGCTGTGGGCTGAGCATGAGAGGCCCGAACATGTCGCGCAGCTCTTTAATTCGAAACTGGTGTTCTAGCGATTGCATTCGTGCACGATTGACGATGATGCCGAGGGGTTGGAGTCGGGGGGATAACCCACGTCGAATCTCCTCGATTGCCCGGAGAGCACGGTCGGCAGCAGCGACCGAGAAGAGACCTGGTTCGGTCACCACCGTCACTCGGTCGCTCGCGGCCCACGCGGTGCGGGTGAGGGCATTCAGCGATGGTGCGCAATCAATGAGTACCAGATCGTAGTCATTTTCGACATTGGCGAGAGCCTCTTCAAGCTTCCAAATATCGCTCATGCTGGGGTGGGGGCTGTCAAAATTAATCGCCGACGGGCTGCCAATAAGCAGGTCTATCGTGCCCGGTCTGCCCTTTGTCCAACCACTGGGCACGATAGCCGACCGCACCACGCGCGCTTTCGGCGAGGCGAGAACATCGGAGATATTGAGATGGTTGGTCGCATCGACATCCATTCCCGTTGACACATCGGACTGCGGGTCGAGGTCAACAACGAGCGTTCGCACCCCTTTGGCGAATGCTGCCGACGCCAAACCCAGAGTGACGGTCGTCTTGCCGACCCCTCCCTTGAGGGAGCTCACGCTGAGTACATGCATAACTAACCACGTTACCTTCACTAGTGTTGGAGAACCTAACTGTTTTCTGCATGCACTGGCGCATTAGAGGAGACCGATGTTCCGCAAAATTCTTGTCGCCAATCGCGGAGAAATCGCTATTCGGGCGTTTCGCGCCGCGTATGAGCTGGGTGCCAAAACGGTCGCCGTCTTCCCCCACGAGGACCGCAATTCCTTGCATCGGCTCAAGGCCGACGAGGCCTATCAAATTGGGGAACGGGGGCATCCGGTTCGGGCTTATCTTGACATTGCCGAGATCGTGCGGGTGGCACGTCAGTGCGAAGCCGACGCGATCTATCCGGGCTACGGGTTTCTTTCCGAAAATCCCGATCTGGCCCAGGCGGCCGCCGACGCGGGAATCGTTTTCGTTGGTCCCGCGGCTGCCGTTCTTGAGATGGCGGGCAACAAGGTTGTTGCCAAGCAGCACGCGGTGGCTGCGGGAGTTCCCGTGCTGCAGTCCACCTCGGCGTCGCGGGACCTTGACGAACTTCTCGCCTCTGCCGCGGGTCTGGGTTTCCCGCTTTTTGTTAAAGCGATTGCGGGCGGCGGTGGGCGGGGAATGCGCCGGGTCGAGAGTTCCGGAGACGCGCGTGGTGCCATCGTGGCGGCAATGCGCGAAGCGGAGAGCGCGTTCGGTGACTCGACGCTGTTTCTTGAGCAGGCGGTTTTACGGCCACGGCACATCGAGGTTCAGGTGCTCGCTGATTCGTCGGGCGACATCGTGCACCTGTTTGAGCGAGACTGTTCGGTGCAGCGGCGACACCAAAAAGTCATCGAGATTGCACCCGCCCCGAACATCAGCGACGAGTTACGGTCACGTTTGTACAAGGACGCCATTAAATTCGCGCGTTCGATTGGCTACGTTAACGCGGGAACTGTTGAGTTTCTCGTTGACACGGTGGGGGAGCGCGCCGGTCAGCACGTTTTTATTGAGATGAATCCCCGCATCCAGGTGGAACACACGGTCACAGAGGAAATCACCGATGTCGACTTGGTTCAAGCTCAAATGCGCATCGCGTTTGGGCAGTCACTCGTCGACTTAGGCGTACAGCCCGGCACGATTGTGAGGCGCGGCTCGGCATTGCAGTGTCGCATCACGACCGAAGATCCAGCCTCGGGGTTTCGCCCCGACACGGGGAGAATTACAACCTACCGATCCCCAGGAGGTGGTGGGGTTCGTCTGGATGGAGGCACCGTGAATCCGGGGGCACAAATTAGTCCCTACTTCGATTCTTTGCTCGTAAAACTCACCTGTCGTGGTCGGGACTTCGATGCGGCGGTCAGCCGAGCGCGTCGTGCCCTTGCCGAGTTTCGCATTCGGGGGGTTTCAACTAATATCCCGTTTCTTCAGGCAGTTCTCGACGACGATGACTTCACGGCGGGAAACCTCAGCACGTCATTCATTGACGAGCGACCCGAGCTATTTCGTGGGCACGAATCAAAGGATCGCGGCACCAAAATTCTCAATTGGCTTGCCGATGTGACTGTCAATCAGCCGAACGGGCCTCGGCCGAAGCGCCTTGACCCGACAAGCAAACTTCCGCTCGTTGATCTGTCGTGCGAGCCCCCCGTCGGAACCCGGCAGCGACTTCTCGAATTGGGACCGGCAGGCTTTGCTGCGGCATTGCGAGCCCAGACGGCGCTCGCGGTGACGGACACGACGTTTCGAGACGCACACCAGTCGCTCCTGGCAACACGGCTTCGCACGCGCGATCTTGTCGCCGTGGCACCGCACGTTGCCAGGCTGATGCCTGAGCTGCTGTCGGTTGAAGCGTGGGGTGGTGCAACGTATGACGTGGCGTTGAGGTTCCTTGGCGAGGATCCGTGGGATCGGCTTGCGGCGTTGCGCGAAGAGCTGCCCAATCTCGCCATCCAAATGCTGCTTCGCGGGCGAAATACAGTCGGTTATACGCCCTATCCCCGCTTCGTGACCGACGCGTTCATTCGTGAGGCGGCGCACACAGGCGTTGATATTTTCCGCATATTTGACGCTCTCAACGATGTGTCACAAATGAAGCCGGCGATTGAATCCGTTCTCGAAACCGGGTCCGCGGTTGCGGAGGTCGCTTTTTGCTACACCGGCGACCTTCTCGACCCCGCCGAGAATCTCTATACGCTCGATTACTACCTGAGGCTTGCTGAACAAATCGTTGACGCGGGAGCGCACGTTTTGGCCATCAAAGATATGGCGGGCCTACTGCGTCCCGCTGCTGCCGAATCGTTAGTGACGGCGCTTCGCTCACGATTTGACCTGCCGGTGCATGTGCACACCCACGATACCCCGGGGGGTCAGCTTGCGACACTCCTTGCGGCGAGCCGAGCGGGTGCTGATGCCGTTGATGTTGCCAGCGCCCCGATGGCGGGTACAACAAGCCAGCCATCGGCATCGGCGCTTGTAGCTGCGCTTGCTCATACTGAGCGCGACACCGGATTGTCGTTGTGGTCAGTATTAGATATTGAGCCGTATTGGGAGGCAGTGCGGCAGGTCTATCAGCCGTTCGAATCAGGGCTTCGTGGGCCAACCGGGCGTGTCTACCGACACGAGATGCCCGGTGGTCAGCTGTCTAATTTGCATCAGCAGGCGACAGCGCTCGGGCTGGCGAACGATTTCGAGCTGGTAGAAAACATGTATGCGGAAGCTAATCGCATCCTTGGACGCATTCCCAAGGTGACGCCGTCGTCGAAAGTCGTGGGAGATCTCGCCCTGTACCTCGCCGCGGTCCATGCTGACACGAGTGATTTCGAGCGGAATCCGCACAACTACGACGTGCCTGATTCGGTCGTCGGCTTTCTCGCGGGCGAACTCGGTGACCTTCCCGGCGGCTGGCCCGAGCCGTTCCGAACCCGTGTTCTTGAGGGTAAGCGCGGGCGTGCACCCGGTGAACCGCTCAGTGCCGAGGATCGGTGTGCGCTTGAGGGAGATAGCGTTGCACGGCGCGACGCCCTCAATCGATTACTGTTTCCCGAACCGACCAAAATTTTCCACGCAGTTCGCTCTGCATATGGTGACCTGGTCGCGATTGACACGATGGATTACTTGTACGGTTTATCCTTTGGGACTGAACACGTCGTCGAAATTGATCGGGGCGTGCGTCTCTTTGTGAACCTCGAAGCGATTGGCGAAGTCGACGACAAGGGAATGCGTACGGTGATGACCACGGTCAACGGTCAGTTGCGCCTTGTGTTCGTGCGGGACAAAAACGTTGTGGCTCCATCGAAGAGTGCCGAAAAGTCCAACCCTCAAGACCCGGGTCAGGTGGGTGCTCCGTTCTCTGGAGTGGTCACTCTCCGGGTGCACATCGGTGACACAGTGTCTGCGGGGCAAAGCATCGCGACAATCGAAGCGATGAAAATGGAGGCAGCAATTACCACGCCGATTGAGGGGGTCGTTGCCCGCCTCGCAATTCCTATCACTCAACAAGTTGAAGCGGGAGACTTGCTGGTCGTCGTGCATCCGACGGGATAACCGTGGTGATTAGAGATCACCACGCTATCCTGGAGTGATCGTTGAGCAGAAGGAGACCGGTCTGTTGCATCACAAAACCACGAAGCGTGCCAATCACGGGCACAAAGTGGAGTCCGAAAACAACGCTCCAGTTGAGAGCAGCGAAGGCCACGACGGGCAATTGAGTGACGATGACCTCGCGAGTGCAATCCCGGTGGATATGAAGGTGACGGTTGACCTTCCGCCCGCCACCCATGAAGTGCCTGCTGATGAGGTGGCCGTCGCAATTCCCGACCTTGCCATTGACCCAGGTCAGGTTGAGGTCAACGTCCCCAGTACGAAGTCGGTTGATGTTGTTACTTCACCCGAGGCCTTCACGCAGTCCCGGCGAGATCGCTTGCGAGGCGAGCCAGCCGAACAGCCGGAGCCGTCGGCAATGCTGACCGCAGATCGCCTGCTCGAAACAAGCCGTCGCACGCGTCCGGTACCGGGCGGATGGTGGAGTCGGTTGGTTTACGAGGTCTCATTTCACCTCATTAACCTCGGTGACTCCGCGAAGGTCCGAGCGCACAAAGATCTTGATCAGCTGATATCGAAACAATTCGAGGGCGGCACTCGATTCGTGCCCATCTTGACTCGCAAGGGTGGCGTCGGTAAAACGACCGTCACCACGCTTCTCGGCATGGCGCTTGCCAGCGTTCGTGAGGATCGGATCATCGCGATTGATGCGAACCCTGATCGTGGCACGCTATCTGAGCGAGTCAACAAGCAAACGCGTGCGACAGTCCGTGACGTGGTGACCAGGGGACCGAGCCTTTCGGGGTTCACCGATTTCTCAACTCTTGTGTCGCGTGATGAGACCCGCCTTGACATTCTTGCCTCTGACACCGACCCGCTCCTGAGCGAGGCATTCGACGAGAACGACTACAACGTCGTCGCCGATCTTGCGGCGCGATTCTACTCAATTGTGTTGACTGACTGCGGTACTGGCATCGTGCACTCGGTAATGCGGGCGACACTGCAGCGTGCTGACTCACTCGTTATTGTTTCGGGTGGCAGCATTGACGAGGCGCGATTGGCGTCCGAGACTCTCACCTGGCTTGAGGCGAACGGGTACGGTGAGCTTGTCCGAAACTCGCTTGTTGCGCTTAACACGGCGACCCAGGGAACCAATCTTGTGAAGCTTGAAGAGATCGAATCTCATTTTCGCTCCCGTGTCCGCGATATCGTGAGAATTCCGTACGATCCGCAGCTTGCGGCGGGGTCGGTTGTTTCCTATAAGAGTCTCAAGCCACTGACTCAGCATGCGGCGCGCACGCTCGCGGCGCTTGTCGTGGCGGGTCTTCCAGCGCGCAGAGGTTCGTAGGTCCGGTGACCGAAAGGCAGATCCGGCTCTTTGGAGACCCGGTCCTCAAATCCGTGTCAGGAGCAATTTCGTCGATTGACGACCGTGTTCGTTGTCTTGTTGACGATCTTCTTGATAGCGTGCGACCGCCCGGAAGGGCGGGGGTTGCGGCGCCTCAAATTGGGGTGAGTCTCCGAGCATTCAGCTACAACGTTGATGGGACGATGGGGTATCTTCTCAACCCTGAGATCGTTGACCTGGCGGGCGAACGTGCATTGGTGGATGAGGGTTGTCTTTCTGTTCCGGGCTTGTGGTCTCCCACGATGCGCTACCCGTTCGCTCGAATTCGAGGCACCGATCTCGACGGTGTCGACGTTGAAATCGAGGGGACGGGAGTGCTCGCCCAGGTTTTTCAACATGAGTGCGACCATCTCGACGGGCTGCTGTATATTGATCGCCTCGACGGTGACCGGCGCCGTGAGGCAATGAAGAATGTGCGTAACTCGTCGTGGTTCTAGACAGGTCAGCCGAGAGGACGAGTGAGGGCCTTCAATCAGCGGGTTCGATAATCAGCGGGTTCAACGGCGTAGATTGACTCGATCACGGCGTCAAAGTCTCTCAATATGACATCGCGTTTGAGGCTTAATTTCGGTGTCAAGTGCCCGCTCGCCTCCGTGAGTTCGCTCGTGAGAATCACGAACTTACGAATCGACTCTGCTCGAGATACTGCGCTGTTGGCATGGTCAATTGCTCGTTGAATCTCTGCGCGGACGGCTGGGTTTGTTGCTGCATCCTTGATCGAAAGAGAGGAGTCTTGACCGTTATTGGCCAGCCACACGGGCAGCATGTCCGCGTCAAGAGTAATGAGCGCCGAAATGAAAGGCTGCATGTCGCCCACCACGACCACCTGACTGACGAGCGCATTCGCTCGAATCGGGTCTTCGAGGCCGGCCGGAGCGACATTCTTGCCGCCGGCCGTGACGATAATGTCTTTCTTGCGGCCGGTGATCGTGAGAAAACCGTCATCGCTCAGCGAACCAATATCTCCCGTTGCGAACCAGCCGTCCCGAAAGGCCTGCGCAGTTGCCGCTTCGTTTTGCCAGTATCTGCTGAATACGTTGATCCCTTTGACTTCGATTTCGCCGTCTTCGGCGGTTCGGATCGACACTCCAGGGAGTGGCTGACCGACCGTACCGATTCGAAAATTCGGTACAAGGTTCACCGTTGTGGGGGCCGTCGTCTCCGTGAGCCCGTAGCCCTCGAGAATGACGATTCCAAGGCTGTGAAAGAAGTGTCCAAGGTGGGTGCTCAGGGGTGCTGAACCAGAGACGGCGTAAGCTACTCGTCCACCCATCGCGGCGCGAATCTTGGAAAACACCAAAAGGTTGAACACGGCGAAACGCACTTTGAGTGCGAACGGTACGTAACCGGCCTGTACGGCTTTGGAATGGGCAATCGCAACAGCGACCGCCTTGTCAAAAATTCGTCCCCTTTTGGCGGCTTCTGCTTTCTGCTGGGCCGAGTTATAAACCTTTTCGAAGACTCGGGGAACGGCCAAGAGAAAAGTTGGCTTGAAGGTGGCCATTGATCCGAGCAATTGTGTGGGGTCAGCTTGATGACCCACCTTAACCCCCGCGTGAATGCACAAAACGGTGATAAATCGAGCAAACACATGCGCGATCGTAATAAAGAGGAGGGTCGATGCTTCGCCTTTTTGTACGATTTCTGGAAGAGCAGCTGAGGCGTTTCGAGTGAGTTCGACAAAGTTGGAGTGGGTGAGAACGCACCCCTTCGGTCGCCCCGTTGATCCTGAGGTGTAGATGAGGGTGGCCATATCGGAGCCGATTGCGGAACGGCGCCTGTTTTCTATTTCGTCGTCTGGCACATCGGCGCCGAGTTCTCCCAGTTTCTCCAGGTCGCCGAGGTCAATCTGCCAGACCGCGCGGACCAGGGGGAGGTCAGGGTGTACCTCATCGAACCGTGCGAAATGGTCGGCTGTTTCGAGAATTACCCCGACTGCGCCCGAATCAATAAGGTTCCATTGCACTTGGGCTGGCGCCGACGTTTCATAGATGGGCACCAAAATTGCCCCCGCGAACCACGCGGCGAAGTCGATAAGAGTCCACTCATAGCGTGTCTTGCTCATGATGCCAATACGCTCACCCGGTTGAATGCCCGAGGCAACGAAACCCTTCGCGAGTGCGATCACCTGATCCAGAAATTCGCGAGCCGTGATGTCGACCCAGCCGGTGGCGCGGGGGACGGAGAAAAGGGGAATGTTGGGCGATAGCGTGACCCGGTCAATGAGAATATCGGTTATGTTCGCCTGCGGATCGGATCGCACAATGGCGGCAACATCAAACTGGTTCACGGTAGCTCCTTTGACACCGGTCGACTCCTTTTCCGAAGGCGGGAAATCTGCCGCCGTCGGGCTCTGAAGTTACTACACTTTAGTTGGCGCAATCCGTATATGACGAAACTTTCCCTTTGTGATGTATGGTGCCATTTTCTTTCCCTCTCTTTTTGACGAAAGGTTCTGCCGGGTGCGCTCGATTGGCATTGACATCGGCGGCACGAAAATCGCGGGCGCTCTCGTTGATGAACGCGGTTTGATCATGCGTGAAGTCCGTCAACCGACTCCGGCAGAGCACCCTCGGTTGATCGAAGACGCCGTGGTCGAAATGACTCGTGCCCTCTCTGACGGAGAAACGGTCGTCGGAGTGGGAGTTGCGGCGGCAGGGTTCATTGACGCCGCGCAGTCGACCGTCTACTACGCACCGAACATTGACTGGCGTAATGAGCCACTTCGGTCGAAACTCGAAGCGCGCTTGAGCATGCCGGTGCTCATTGAGAATGACGCCAATGCCGCGGGCTGGGCCGAGTTTCGTTATGGAGCCGGTCGGTCCGTGAGCGACATGGTCATGATGACGATTGGCACCGGGGTCGGTGGGGCGATTGTGACGAACGGTCGTTTGTTTCGCGGCGGTTTCGGCGTGGGCGGTGAACTCGGTCATATGCGTGTTGTGCCCGACGGGCTGCTGTGCGGGTGTGGTGCTCACGGCTGCATCGAGCAATATGGCTCGGGTCTGGCGCTCTTGCGGTTTGCCAACGAACTCGCCGATGAGGGCGGGATCGGTCAGGGGCTCGCCGACCGGCGGCGAGTCGGCGGCGGTCGCCTCACAGGCTCTGACGTTAGTGCGCTTGTGATGGCGGAAGACCCCGGGGCACTTTTGGCGATAGAGAGGCTTGGTTCTTGGATCGGTCAGGCATGTGCGAGTCTGGCGGCAATCCTCGATCCGCACATTTTCGTTGTCGGTGGTGGTGTTGCTCAAGCGGGGGAGAGCTTGCTTAAGCCCATCCGTCGGGCTTTCCTTGAGTCTCTTCCGGCACGTGGGTACCATCCGGAGGCGGAGTTTCGCATAGCTGAACTTGTCAACAATGCGGGCGTTGTCGGGGCGGCCGATTTGGCTAGGCTTCACGCGCTTTCTTCCTAACATCCTTACCAGCGATTCTTTCGAGCAACCCCGTTAGGAGGCGGCGCCAATCGGGGTTGCGACCGGCTGATTGGTCGGATGGTGGTCTCCGTAGCACTCTCCGGTTTCGAGATCGAATCGCCATTTGTGCACGACGCAGGTGAGGGTTGTTCCCTCGAAGAGTCCCGTCTTGGCGGCATCAGATTTGAGGTGGGGGCAGCGTTGCGTGATCCGGTCGTTAATGTTAATGCGGGTGGTGTCATCGAGGTCACCCTGGGCCCAAAACCAATTCTCGACGTAGTCAATCCGTTCTTCTGAGAGACACGTGAGGAACGTGTAGAGATTTTCATTAAAGCGCGTGATTCGGCCGGTTCTAAAGCGTAACGAAAGGAAAATCGAGTTTGACCAGTCGATTTCATGGCGAGCGAGATTGGTAGCGACCAAATCGGGTGGGATCTCAAACCAGTACGCGACCTTGTCTCCGTTGTAATGACGAAGCTCTGCATGCGGGAAATCGGCGATCACATCGAGCTCACCGATTTTGAAGCGCACGTTTGCGTCAATTCCGCGCGAAAGAGCAGGCGCTCGTCTCATGATGGGTTCCCACCATGCTTTGAGTTCGTTGAACATGGCGTCGGGGTCAGGCACGGGTGCGCGAGTTGCGCGCTCTGCCGCAATTTCGGACCGTCGAGCCTCTCGTTGCTCGCTGAGATATGCCCACTTGTTCTGAAACATATGGTCAACTTCAGCGTCAGTGAAAAGGTTTCCAACGACCGAGACATTGTCGTGGCTGATTTCGACAACGGTTCCCGGCAGAAACAGGTATCCGTTTCGATGCGGCTGCGACGTGCGGAGCTCTTCGATGAACTGTATTTGGTCCGCAAAAATCGAGGTCTCGGCCGTGCCGTAGGCGTTGTATTCGAAGAGGTCATCGTCAAGAAAACACGGGGGTCCCGCGAGGGGGAAGAAGTTTTTCGCGTCGATCATTTCGATAGACGCCCGAGTTCGTGACGCGTGGATTGCACGCGTCCGCTCTGCGAAGCGGCGTTTCGCGACCTTAGGGAGTCCGTAGACCATGGGCCACCGAATCGCGCCGGAAACCTGTGTGAAGTACGCATTGACTTTTCCGAACGCGCGTACGTGTTCGATATCGAGTGGATGGGCTTCGTTTTGGTTCAGCAGCACCGCAGTGCCGTCGTCGAGTGACAGTGCGGAGTCACCGATGGGTCCGCCGTCGGGGGCGTGCAGAGGGGTAATCATGATGCGTAATCCGTCACGCTCAACGACTTGTCCTGCGTGGGTATAGATGATGTTGTCGAATCCGAGCGCCCGGAGGTCCCGTTCGAGTTCGCTCGTCGGGTATTCAGGGAGCAGCACTGCCGCGTTGCGGTTGACATATCGTTTGAGGAGAGCAGGATCGAAATGATCGCTGTTCCTGTGCGAAATATAGAGATAATCGCACGCTCCGTATCGCTCCCAGTCCAATCCACGATTGTCGGGAAACGGGAACCAGGATCCGAAGAAAGCCGGGTTGACCCACGGGTCACACAAGACGTTCCCACCGAGCGTTTCAGCGAACATTCCGGCGTGTCCAAGGCCCGTGACTCTCATCGTCGCTTCTCCCATTTTTGCTCGTGTCGAACGCATTTAGCAAAGGTGGACGCGTCAGTGGCCTCCTGCCAGATTGGGCCAACCTGGCAGATTTCATCCGGGAAGACGACAAAGACGGGAGCCACGTCACACCGTGGGATTAGCCGGAATCGTATCAGGGACTGTAGCTCCATGACCAGGCCTTCGGTTGACTAATTTGAAAGATTTGTCGTGTCGTTTGATCGTCTAAGCTTGATGGCGGACGCGGAGGGAACGACGAATGTTCTACTGGTTCATGAAGAACCTCATTGCGGGACCGCTGCTCTTGACGCTTTTTCGGCCCCGTGTGCACGGAAGGGACAACGTTCCCGCTCGCGACGCCGCAATCGTCGTGAGCAATCACCTGTCTTTTATTGATTCAGTGTTTCTCCCGCTTGTGCTCAAGCGACGCATTTCCTTTCTCGCAAAGAGCGACTATTTCACCGGTACCGGTATCAAGGGGTGGTTCACGCGTCTGTTTTTCCAAGCGACTGGCCAGGTATCAATTGATCGTTCTGGCGGAAAAGCGTCGGAGGCGTCGCTCAATGCCGGTCTCGAAGTATTAGGGCGTGGTGAACTCCTCGGAATTTATCCGGAGGGAACGCGCAGTCCCGATGCCCGAATGTACCGGGGTCGTACTGGGGTGGCGCGGATGGTACTTGAGGCTGACGTTCCTCTCATACCGGTGGCAATGATCGGCACCGATAAAGTGATGCCGATTGGAGCGCGTTTCCCCCGCATCCATCGACTTGACATTGTGATTGGGAAGCCGCTCGATTTTTCTCGCTTCCATGGTATGGAAGGAGACCGGTTCGTGCTGCGTTCGGTAACTGACGAAATCATGTACGAGTTGAATAAGCTGAGTGGTCAAGAATACGTTGATCTCTACGCCGTATCAGTTAAGGAGAAGCGCGCAAGTCGTTAGCGGTAGACTTGCTCATTCGGCAGAGTGCGTATGCAGCGTGAATTCTCTCGGGCTGCGCTGGCAGGCGAGGCCGTGTCATCAAGGAGCGTTGTCACACCCGTGGTAAATCCAAACGAACCGTTCGTCGCAACCGAAGCATCTGTGCTCGAGGGCTTGGACTCGTGGCGACAGCTTCCCATTAAGCAACAGCCCGCTTGGCTTGATGCTGATGCGGCTCGTGCCGCATCAGCTGAGATTGCCTCGCTCCCCCCGCTTGTTTTTGCGGGCGAGGTTGACCATTTGCGAGGCCGTTTAGCAAGGGCCTCAGAGGGCAAGGCGTTCTTGCTCCAGGGTGGCGACTGTGCCGAGACCTTTGTCGGAGCCACGGCCGACCAGATTCGCAACCGGGTCAAGACGGTATTGCAAATGGCCGTTGTTCTCACCTACGGGGCCTCAATGCCGGTTATCAAGGTGGGTCGCATGGCAGGCCAATTTGCGAAACCGCGATCTAGCGACACAGAAACTCGTGGTGGCGTGACGCTCCCCGCCTATCGGGGGGACATCGTCAACGGTTATGATTTCACGCCTGAGTCGCGTGCTGCTGATCCAGCGCGGCTGGTTCAGGGCTATCACACGGCCGCATCGACCCTCAACCTGATTCGTGCGTTTACTCAAGGTGGATTTGCCGATCTGCGTCAGGTGCACGACTGGAACAGGGGCTTCAGGTCGAACCCGGCGAACCAGCGCTACGAGGGTCTCGCGAAAGAGATTGACCGAGCGATCAAATTCATGGAGGCTGCGGGGGCAGATTTCGATGAGCTTAAACGCGTCGAATTTTACAGCAGCCACGAGGCCTTGCTGATGGATTACGAGCGGCCGATGACCCGAATTGACTCGCGTACTGGTATGCCGTACAACACGTCGGCACACTTCGTCTGGGTCGGTGAACGCACGCGTGATCTCGACGGGGCACACGTTGATTTCTTGTCACGCGTTCGGAATCCGATAGGCGTCAAATTGGGCCCCTCTGCTTCGCCATCGACAGTGCTTGCGCTTATCGACAAGCTTGACCCCGACCGCGAACCTGGCCGATTAACGTTCATTACCCGGATGGGGGCTGGTACGGTTCGAGACGCTCTCCCACCGCTGCTTGAAGCTGCCAAAGCAAGCGATGCACGACCCTTGTGGGTGAGCGATCCGATGCACGGGAATAGTCTCACGACACCAAACGGGTACAAAAGCCGCCGCTTCGATGACGTGGTTGATGAGGTTCGGGGTTTCTTTGAGGCCCACAGGGGAGTGGGCACGAACCCGGGCGGGATTCATATCGAACTCACCGGAGACGATGTGACTGAGTGTCTTGGCGGATCCGAACGTATTGACGAAGAGACGCTTGCAACTCGTTATGAGTCATTGTGCGACCCACGACTGAACCATATGCAGTCGCTTGAACTCGCTTTTCTTGTGGCTGAGGAACTCGCGGCGCTATAAAAACTTGACAGTGATGGTCGAGCCCTTCTTTGCCAGCTGTCCAGCCGCCGGATCGGTGGCGGTCACACGAACGAGCAGGGGGGCCAAGTCGGCGGAGGCGTCATAAGACAGCACGAAAGAGGCGCCGCTTAGCGTTTTCTTGGCTTGTCCCCACGGCATTCCAACGACGTTAGGAACGGCAACGGGTTCCGGACCTTTTGAAACAGTGAGCGTGATTGTGGCACCTGGCCTCACCACACCACCGGGTGGTGAACTTTTGACGATGAGACCCTCTGCAACGCTCTCGCTGAAGACTTGAGCACCAGACTCGGCCTTGAGGTCGACATCCGCGAGGGTGCTCGTTGCGGCTTCGACCGTCTTGCCAGTAACGTCGGGGATTCCCCCCGCAGAGACCACGAGGGTGATGGGTTGTTGTTCACCATATGTTGGTCCGAGCGGTGCTCCCGCACCGTCGAGGACCGCGAGCACTGTGCCGCGGGATTTGTCACTCGAAAACTCGGTGGGGGAGTCTGGCAACACGGTGAATCCCGCCGATGTCAGCTGGCCGTTCGCTTTACTTTGCGAGATTCCTACCACGTCAGGAACCGGCAGTTGCTTCGGACCCGTTGAGGTGAAGAGCGTCACCGTAGAGCCTTTGCGGATGAGGGTCCCTTCGGGTGGCTCGGTTCCACTTGATCGACCGGCAGGGATAACCAGGTCAGGTCGGGACGCAGGGGTCACGGTGAAGCCCAATTCCTCAAGCGCGGTTGTTGCCGCGACCGGGTCAAGATCGGTGGTCGCGGGAATGGCGAGGTGTGCACCAGGACCGGAACCGAAATACCATCCGGTACCGCCCGCGCCAGCCGTGAGGAGGAGAACGAGGCCGAAGAGCCAATAGCCGAGTCTGCGCCGCTTCAACGCTGCGAACGAGAATGCGCTCGTGGCGTTGCCGACGGGCGGTTTGGGCTTGTGACGTGCGCTGGTTCCGATCACCTGTGTCTCGCGGTCAATGCGCTGACTCGTTGGCGCGATGAGGGTCGTCTGTCGATCAGCAAACTCGGTCTTGGTTTCCGATGATCGAGTCTTCTTTTCGATTTCGATTAACTGGTCAAGCATGACCTGCGCGTCCCGTGGCCGATCATCGGGATCACGCGCTGTTGCCCACAGCACCAGGTCGTCGAGTTCGACTGGGACGTCTGGACGTTTTGAGCTTGGCGTTGGCACCGAGTCGTTGGCGTGCTGGTAGGCGATTTGCATTGGTTGCTCGCCCTTGAAAGGTTGTTCGCCAGTCAGTATCTCGAAGATCATGATGCCGAGTGCGTAGATGTCGCTCCTCGCGTCGGCAACACCTCGTGTCACGAGTTCGGGCGACAAATAGGCAATCGTGCCGAGAAGAGCTTGGCCGGTCGCCGTGTTTGCACTCACGGCGCGGGCGAGACCGAAGTCGCCAATTTTTACGCGCCCGTCATCGGCGAGCAAAACATTTTCCGGCTTGAGGTCGCGATGGACGATGCCCGCGGTGTGTGCTGCCGCCAGGCCGCTGAGTACGGCATGGACGATGTCGATTGTCTGTTCGGGGGTGAGTGACCCGCGGTCCTTGAGGAGGTCTCTCAGCGTGATGCCGGGGAGGTATTCCATGACGAGGTAGGCCATGTCGAAGTCTTGGCCCTGATCAAACACGTTGACGACGTTTGGGTGAGCAAGTCGAGCTGCCGAGCGTGCCTCCTGCACGAACCGATTCTTGAAGCTACTATCGTCGGCCAAGTGGCCATGCATGATTTTGATTGCTACTCGACGTTCCAGTCTTAAGTCTGTCGCCACGTAGACGGTCGCCATCCCGCCGCGCGCGATTCGTGATCGTACCTGATAGCGGCCGTCAATAAGACGTCCGATCATGGGATCTAACGGGGCAGAGGTCACTCGACAAGTTTATTGATGATTGCCTGTGGACTACCGCACAAAACACCGTGAGGCGGTGAGCTGTGTTGTCATAGTGACCTTATGCTTTACTGCTGTCAGGCGCAAGGTTAAGCTGCCCGTAGCGCGCAATTGAAAGTGCCCATTCTGCGCAATTGAAAGTGCCCACGTAGCGCCAATGATTTTGGTGCGTTTCTTTCGCTATTGCCGCCCGCCCGTCTGCTGGGGGGTGGCGGCTTTCCCCTGCGATGGCTCGGGGATGATCGGTGTTATTCATACAACCGTTCAATTCGTGCTGCCCGCACGGGGAAAGCC
>Ga0209842_1000027_pt1 | contig 22158 bp, 21 predicted proteins | sample GWRWS3_10_20_FD_187220 | JGI IMG/M metagenome (GOLD analysis project Ga0209842, IMG submission 187220) | Riverbed sediment microbial communities from areas with vegetation nearby in Columbia River, Washington, USA - GW-RW S3_10_20 (SPAdes)... | ecosystem: Environmental > Aquatic > Freshwater >...
CGAGGGGGCGAGAGATGCGAGCAGATGACCAGTGAGCAGTGTTCTAGTTTCAGGAGGGCCAACTCGGTATTGCAGGGGACACTTTGGATTCCGCTGAAAAACCTTAGTCTGCCCTCCGACTAACTCAGGGCAAACGGGAATTACATATGCGGGGAATCTATAGGTTGACAATCGTGATTGGCCGGTGCGAGAATCTCTGCATCACCGGTCTTATCTTCGGCGGCAGGCTCAACAGGGAGGTATCCCATGGCGGCCATTGCTCCACCTCTGGCAATCATTCTCATCGTGGCTCTTATTTTTTACCTCGCACGACGGAGCGCCTACAGACAACGGAAGTAAAAAAGAGCCTTGGTGCCCGAGGCTTGGTGCCTGGCTGCCTAAGTTGTCTAACAGATCAATCCGCAGCCTTGGCGTCACCATCAGACCGGTCCTCTATCGACCAAGAATGATACCCAAATAGATCGTCCCGAATTATCCATTCGGAAGTGCGTGCAATAGTGGGACTTGGCCAACCATGTTGACGGGCAAGAACGTGGGTTGGTAGAGTGTGCCACGTGTGATATCTAGGGCTTATTGAGCAATAACTATCTCAACCCTAAGGAGGAAAGCTATGGCTATCGGACTTTCTCATGGTGGCAATAACGTCTATTCATCCAACGAGCCGTCGAGACAACTCTGGGTCGGAACCAAGGATGGCTTGGTCCTGTTCGAGCGCGCAGACGATGGCAGATGGCGCGAAGCCCATCGCGCGTTGCGCGGCGAGCATATCAGTTCCATTATTTTTGAGCGGACCAGCGGCCTGATGTTTGCCGGCGCGTTCTTCGGTTCAGTTCATGCCAGCGCCGACGGCGGCAAAACCTGGGAGCGGCGTGACAATGGTATCCCGATTCATGACGTTTACAGCTTGGCTTCAAACGTCGTGGGCGGCAAAGTTCGTGTTTATGCCGGCACGCAACCGGCGCACCTGTTCTGCAGCGAAGACTTAGGGCAACACTGGACTGAGCTGCCGGCGCTACGCTCGGTACCAAGCACTCCAAACTGGTCGTTTCCAGCTCCCCCGCACATCGCGCACACCAAGTTCATCACCTTTGATCCCCGCGATTCCAGCACCATTTACGCCTGCATCGAACAAGGAGCATTGTTGAAAAGCACCGACTCGGGAAAAAGTTGGGCGGAGCTAAATACCGTCGGATTTTTCCGCGACAAAGACCGCCCCGCGGAGCATTTTTATGACGTTCACAAAGCGCTCATCGACCCCCGCGATCCCAAGAAAATCTTTGTCACGGGTGGCGCCGGGTTTTATGTCAGCTCGGATGGTGGCAGTCGCTGGGAGCGCTGGACCAGCCCTGATTGGGCTGAGGACGTCTATCCGGACGGTTTCGTTTTGAACCCACGCAACCCGGATGTCATGTTCGTCGCAGCCGCCGAGCACAACCCCACGACCTGGCGCAAAAGTGCCTACGCCGGAGGCCGGATTTACCGCAGCAACAACGGCGGCAAGAACTGGCAACGGCTGGGTGGAGGGCTCCCGGAAAGTTTGAAGCATGAGTTCGGTGCCTTGTGCCTGGAAGACTGGGGCGACAGCTATTCGGTCTTCGGCGCTACCACTGGCGGCGAGGTCTATTGCGGTGACGCCAACGGCGAACGCTGGACGCTGATCGCGTCCGACCTGGCGCCGATTTCGAAGAAGGGTCACGAACGGCTACTGGCGGCGAGCTGAAGACCTGGGGCGAACAAATCGATGTCTGCACGACACCGATTCAATCATACTTTCTCCCCCTTTGGAGACGGTGTCGTATTGGCGGAATGCGGTATCTCTTGACCTCTCGTGTCATTTCGAGAGCAGCGAGAAATCTTAGATCCCTCGCGTTCGCTCGGGATGACAACCGGGATAGTCGCGACATTGCGACACGGTCTCTTGACGGGGGAGAATTGAAGAGGGTGTCAAGTTTAACGGCTGAGGTTCGTCGCGTCTCACCCCTGTCCAAACCTTCCCCCATCAGAGACTGCGTCACAATGATGAAAACGCCACGTATGTCATTCTGATGAGCGACCGCAAGCTAGCGGAGCAAATGCTCGGCTATTCACAGCGGGTCGTCACTAAAGAGGCCCAGGTAACACCCGAGGAGGTCCAGTTTTTGATCGACCTGATGCGCACCAATGCCAAAGTTTCCCGACCGGTTACGGTGGAGCAGGTCGTTGATTTTAGTTTTCTCGAGAAAGCGCGCAGAGATTTGGGATTGACCCGATGACAAGTCCTGGCTGAGCCAGGAATCTCAAATCGCAAATGGCAAATCTCAGATTTCGATTTGAAACATGCTGTTTGAGATTCTTAAGTGGAGGCGAATATGATTGATTTCGAAGGAAGAAAGATACCTAACGAGTTGAGTGAGATCGTCGAGCCGAGCCGTACGGTTCTTCTGGTCTGGGACATGCAGAACGATCAGGCAGGCGGCGCGTTTAATAAGGACGCGCTGATACGAAATGCGCCGCCGCTCATTGCGACGGGGGCAGGCGCTGGGATCAAAACTGTCTATACCCGCCAGACTCCCTACTTGTGGAAAGAAGAGTCACCGGCCTGGATTCATCGCTTCATGCAGACACAAAAAGTCGATCACCCCAGCAAGCTCACGCCACGCCGCCTTCACGGCAGCTTAGGCTGGCAGATCATGGAGCCATTTAAGCCCGGTGAAAACGACATCGTCATCGACAAGCGGCGCCCGACGATGTTCATCGGCAACGAGTTTGAAACCGTGCTCTCGAATCGGAGAGCGTATACGATCGTGATGATCGGCTGCACCACCGACGGCGGTGTTGAGGCCACGGTGCGGGACGGCTACCATCGCGGTTATTTTATGGTCGTTGCGCGCGATTGCGTCGGCACTTACACCGAAGAAGGCCACAACGCCGCGCTGAAGCGCATGGAGCGGTTCGCGGATGTTGTCAACTCTCAAGACCTGATTCACATTTGGCGACGTTGACAGAGTGCAAACATTTGCGATTTATACCGGGAGCGAGTTCGTCGTATTAAAACATCTATAAACACGAGAGGAGCAAAACATGAGCGGTGCGAACACCAAAACTAAGGGCTTGCATGTAGCCACGATGTCAGGTTGGTACCGTTTTGAAAAGGACGGGCGAGAATGGAAGCAAGTGAAGCGCGACTTGAGCTACTGGACGCTCACCTGCTTGGCCGTAGATCCGGAGAATCCAGAGTTGATTTACGCAGGAACCGAACACTCGGGCCTCTTTTACAGCAAAGACGCGGGCTCGCACTGGCTAAGAGCCGATCCCAATGTTCCGAGGATGATGTTGTTTTCGGCGCTGGCACTGAACGGTGGAGTCATGGTCGGCACGGTGCCGTCAGCGGTTTTTCGCAGCAAAGTCGGCGGCGGGTGGGAAGAGTTGGAGGGCGTGCGCATGAACAGCGCTAACGCGAACTTCCCGCCAAGCCCCGAGTTGCAATCGCGCGCCCGCTATTTGGCCTCCGACCCGTTGATGCCGACGCGGCTCTACGCCGGCATCGAAGTCGGCGGTATGCTGCTCAGCGACGATGGCGGGCACAATTGGCAGCCGGCCAATAACGGCCTCACGGACATGGACGTGCACGAAGTTCACGCCTGCGAGAAATCGCCCGGAGTGGTGTATGCGGCTTGTGGCGACAAGTCGTTTCGGAGCTTCGACCGCGCCGCGCACTGGGAAGAAATCACACCCAAGAGCCACGACTACGGCATGTCCGTCATCGAAGACGCTGAAGGTGTCGTCTACTTGGGCAGCGCCAAGGGACGACCCAACACCTGGATCAGGGAGGAAGGGGCGAAGGCCGCGATTTTCCGCACCCACGACGCCGGATCCCGGTGGGAAACCGTTATCCAAGGTTTGTACGGCGGCGTCATGAGCATGTGTCCGAGCCCCGACGGAAACGGTATCGTCGCCGGACTATCGGACGGAACTCTTTACGCGATTGACGAATCGGGAGCACGGGTGGTTGCCAGCGGAATGCCAGGAATACTGGCAGTGAAACCGGGAGCGTAAGAGCGCGTTTCGAGTCTCAAAGTTGTCACCCCCGAACGTATTTATCGGGGTCCAGTCATAGTTTGGTCTGGATTCCCGATAGAAGCATTCGGGAATGACGGACTTTTAGAGGTCTGGGAATAGCTTTTACGCAGCAAGCTGCGAGGAATTGACCTAAAGAGATTAAACCCAACTTTCAAGAGGTTCTCAAAGATGAAACTATACACTTTCTTTCGCAGCTCGGCATCCTATCGCGTGCGCATCGCGCTCAATTTAAAGGGGTTGAGCTATGAGCAGGTGCCGATCCATTTGCGGCGCGGCGGCGGTGAGCAGTTCAGCGCAACTTACAAAGCCATCAATCCACAGGCGTTGGTCCCGGCCCTTGAAGAGGGCGGGCGGATCCTCACTCAGTCGTTGGCTATCTTGGAGTACCTGGAGGAACGCTATCCAAAGCCACCGTTACTCCCGGCCGATCCGGCAGACCGCGCGCTGGTGCGAAGTATGGCGCTCATCATCGCATGCGAAATCCATCCGATTCAGAACCTCAGGGTACTCGTCCATCTCAAGAACAATTTGAAGCATTCAGACGACGAACTGAACCTCTGGGCGCGGCATTGGATTGATCTCGGCTTATCCGCCCTCGAACAGAGCGTGGTCTCCGGCCGCAAACGTGGAACGTTTTGCTTTGGTGACACACCAACCTTTGCGGATATTTGCCTTGTGCCTCAGCTGGCCAACGCGCGCCGTTTCGGCTGCGATCTTTCCGTGTATCCCACGCTGCTCCGGATCGAAACTGCCTGCAACGCGCTGCCGGCTTTCGCCGATGCGGTACCAGAAAACCAACCCGACGCGGAATAACCAACACAGGTATCCTTCTTGTTTCTCATCTTGAGCCCCTTTGCCAAGCTCCGGACAAAGACCTTGGGCAATTAACCGCAGATGTTTGTTCTTAAGCAGTTCCTCAAAGTACTGATCCTGCCGCCGCTGCCGTGGATGCTCATGCTTCTGGCCGTGTTGATCTTTTGGCGCCGGCGCTGGGCGAGAAAACTGCTCTTCGTGACTTTCTGTTTAATCGTCGTGTTCCACAGCGGGGTCTTTGGCTACCTGCTTAACCATCCGCTCGAATCGCGCTATCCACCGCTGATCGACCCCACTAAGGTTGAGCCCTATGATGCCATCGTTGTCCTAACGGGCGGCATGATCCCTGCTGGGGGACTTATCCCCTTTCCAAGCATTGACAGATCCATGTTTCGCCGTCTTGAGGAGGCGTGGCGGCTCTATCATATTCGACCCAAGCCGATCGTTGTATCCGGCGGTCATGTCAACCCATTCACACCCGCCAAGGACGAGAACCGGATCGCCCGCGACTACCTGATCCGCTGGGGTGTGCCGAAGAGCGACGTGCTCGGCGAGGGTCGCTCGCGCGACACCTTCGAGAGCGCCGTCGAAGTGGAAAAACTCCTCCTGCAGAAAGGCTGGAAACGTTATTTATTAGTCACGTCGGCCGCTCACATGCCGCGAAGCATGCTCGCCTTCAAAGCCAAAGCGCCGGATCCCATCCCGGCGCCCGGGGATTTCTCGCTCGGCGCATTCGAACTTGAACCTTTCCAGTTCTTTCCGAGTGAAAGCGCCGCGAGGGAAATCCTTATGTCCCTGCACGAGTATGTTGGACTGGTCAATTATTACTGGCGCGCGCATTTTTCTAATGCCCCCTGAGTTCCCATCCGAAAGGCTGGTCGTGGAACCCGACATCATGACATTTGAAAATGCCCCCAACAGTGATAAACAACCTACCTAATAGCGGCGCTTGCTTACAGAAATGCCTTGCACTGAAGCCGTTTGATCACTTGTCCCTTGGGCCAAGGCAACTTGTGTCACGATTGTTCGGCTATCTCGCTTGGTGCCGTCTATAGGAGAAACCATGCTTTCTCGCGAGGAAAACGATCTCATCACCAGAGTAGGTCCAGGATCGCCGATGGGAGCGCTTATGCGGCGTTACTGGATTCCGGCGCTGTTATCGCAAGAAATCCCCGAGCCCGATTGCCCTCCGGTGCGGGTGCGGTTACTCGGAGAAGATCTCGTGGCGTTTCGAGATAGCATGGGCCGAGTAGGGCTTTTGGCCGAGCATTGCTCGCACCGAGGCACTTCCCTGTTTTATGGCCGCAACGAAGAGTGCGGCCTGCGTTGCATCTACCACGGCTGGAAGTACGACATCGAGGGCAGAGTTCTAGAAACTCCTGCGGAGCCTGCCGGCAGCACGCTCAAGGACAAGGTTCGCCATACGGCCTATCCGTGCAGAGAAGCCGCGGGCGTCGTCTTCGCCTACATGGGCCCCCAAGAACGCATCCCGCTTTTGCCAAATTACGAATGGATGACGCTACCGCAAGAGCATCTCTACGTCACGAAATCCATCCAAGACTGCAACTACCTGCAAGGGCTTGAAGGCGAATCCGACTCCTCCCACCTCTCTTTTCTCCATCGCGCGTTCACGGAAACGAAGAGAGGCGGGGGCGACCCGGATATGTACGGCAAGGACGGTGCACCCAAACTAGAAGGCGTAGAAACCGACTTTGGTGTCAGGATGATCTCTTGCAGAAATGCCGGCGACGGAGTCACCTACCTGCGCGTGTCTAACTTTGTTATGCCCTGCCATGGATTTGTGCCGACAGGAGGATTGAAGGGGAATCCTGAAGGCTACACGATCCACTCTCATGTTCCGGTGGATGACGAGCACGCCCTGAGGTTCAATATCTTTTTTCGCCGCAACCGGCCGGTAAGCGAGGAAGAAAAGCAACTCGAAGGCGGCATCGGTCCCGGCCACATCAAAGTTCGCAATATCCACAACGACTACTTGCAGGACCGCGAGGAACAAAAGCACGAGACCTTTACGGGAATGGGAAAACAGTTTTTGATCCACGACTCCTGTGCCACCGAAAGCATGGGACCGATTTACGACCGTTCCAAAGAGCACTTGGGCGCGGGTGACATTACGGCGATCGCCGTGAGAAAGTTTTTGCTCAAGTCCGTCAGAACACTGGACATGGGCAAAGAACCGCCGCACATTATGCGGACACCTCAACAAAACGATCTTCGCCACGTTGCCTGCATCGTTGCGAACATCGATGCATCCCTAGATCCCAAGACATACATTCAAGAGGTGATAGCCGAGACGAAACAGAAAACAATTCAGGCTTGATTCAATTCGAGCTTTAACTTGGAGGTGTTCAAATGAAAGTCGTGGATGCTATTTGCGAAATACTCAAGCGCGAGGGAGTCGAATTCCTAAGCTGCTATCCGACCAACACATTGATTGAAGCCGCTGCTTCGGCGGGCATCAAGCCCATCGTTTGCCGACAAGAAAGAGTGGGGGTCGGCATCGCCGATGGCTTCACCCGGATAACTAACGGCAAGCGAATCGGCGTCTTTACCATGCAGGCCGGCCCCGGCGCCGAAAACGCCTTCTCCGGTATCACCACGGCCTACTCGGACTCCGTTCCGATTCTCTTGCTTCCCGTTGGCCACGCGCGCAACACGTCGCAGGTATTTCATTTTTTTCGGTCCGTGCAAGCCTACGCGCCGGTCACGAAATGGACTGAAGAGATCACTCTAGCGAATCAAGTTCCGGAAATCATGCGCCGCGCGTTTAGCTACTTAAAAATGGGACGCCTGGGACCTGTGTTAATCGAGATCCCCAATGATGCCGCCATCGAAGAGTTTCAGGGAGCGTTGAATTATGCACCGGTGAAACGAACGGTAAGCGGCGCCAATGCCAAAGACGTAGCTGAAGCCGCCAAAGTTCTCGTGCAGGCAAAGTGGCCGGTGATTGTCGCCGGCCAGGGCGTGCTCTACGCGGAGGCGTCGGAAGAGCTGGTCGAACTCGCCGAGCTCCTCCAGGCGCCTGTGACAACACCCCTTGAGGGCAAGAGCGCCTTTCCCGAACATCATCCCCTGTCTCTTGGCACCGGCGCCGGCGTAATGCCGAGACCGGTTCATACATTTTTGCAAAAGGCCGACGTAGTACTTGCCGTCGGCGCCAGTCTGACGCGCCACAACATCGTCGCTGCGCCGATCCCCGCAGGGAAGATCATCATTCACGCGACCAATGACGAACGAGACATCAACAAGCACTATCCGGCAGATTATCCGATTCTCGGCGACGCCAAACCGGTACTACGGCAGTTCATCGAAGCTGTGAAAGACTTGTTAGGTAACAAAAACCGTAGTGAAAACGGTTCGGTCTCCGCTGAGATCAAGAAGGGCAAAGACGAATGGGTGACGGAGTGGATGCCAAAGCTAACGTCCAATGAAAAACCGATCAATCCCTATCGGGTCATGTGGGAATTCATGAATGGGTTCGATCGCAAGGAGGTGATTGTCACCCACGACGCCGGCAGCCCGCGCAACCAGCTCGTTCCCTTCTATCAAGCTCCGACACCACGCAGCTACATCGGCTGGGGAAAATCCCATGCTTTGGGAACCGGTTTGGGCTTGATTATGGGCGCCAAGCTCGCCGCGCCGCAAAAATTCTGCGTCAACTTCATGGGCGATGCCGCCTTCGGGATGACCGGCCTCGATTTCGAAACCGCCGTCCGCTGCAACATCCCGACTCTCACCATCGTCCTTAACAACAACTTTATGGCCGCCGAGACCCACACCATGGAAACTTCCCATGAGCGTTATGGTACCATGAACATTCTCGGTAATTACGCTGATCTCGCCCGCTCCCTCGGAGGCTGGTCGGAAAGAGTCGAAGATCCGAGTCAGATCGTGCCGGCCCTTCAGCGCGCACGGCGAGTGACTGAAGAAGGAAAGGCCGCTCTGCTCGAATTCATCACGAGCCGGGAGATCACTTACTCCAGGATGCGAGAATAGAAAGCGGTTAAGGAGTCAATGACTCGATCCACGGCTAACGAGGCGCGAAGCTGTGATCCGGAGCCGTTTTGTCGGGATAACAGATTTCTACCGGCGCATTCAGAGGGGGGAAGTTGCTGATACTAAGCAGCAACCTCGTTCGCTTTCAGAGCCGCCTGGTAGCGGCGGCGAATCTCGGGATCTTCGTCTTCGTATGGAATCATCCATCCGCCCTGTTTGACTCCCCTGAACACATCGTCATCGGTTTTCTGATGCGAGACTTTGAATCCGAGTGGGAAAAGACGGCTGCCATAACGGATCGCCAAATGTCGCGCCGGTTCTTTGCCGGCGTTGAAGTGCTGGTGAAACCAATCGCCCGGGGGGCAGTAGATGCTGCCCTCGCCCCATTTGATTTCGATGACTTTGTCCTCATAACCTTCCGTGTACGGATGCAGGCCCCATTGCTTGTGCCAGAGCAGCACATAGCCGACGGATTGCAGTCCGACGATAATCGCTCCTGGACCATGGTAATGCGCCTTGTGATACTTGCCCACTGGCCACTCGCCGAGATGGCCGACAAGCGCATTCCCGGACATTTCAAACTGGCTCAGACGCAAACCCGCCCCTTTGACTTCGAGGTTTTCCAAAGGCGCGTTAGAGATATCCGGGATAAAGTTGGTTTCCCAGATATTGATCAAACCGCTCACGTAGCGTTTCTTCCCGACATTAAAATAGTCCTCTTCTCCATGAAACCGGTCGCCGAAGCTGTAGGGACAATTGAAGACGAAGTTTTCGTCCCGATAGATGTCGAAGGCCAGTGGCGCGTTGGTAACGGCCAGAAACTTCACCGGCTCCCGGGAGCCGTTCACCAGCCTGTGCGATGTGTTCATGGGCGGCGCAAACAGACTCCACTTACCCCACTCGAACAACTTCTTGCTACCGTGATCATCCCATATCTCCGTGGCCCCTTGACCGTTTAAGATGCAAATCACCTCTTCATACAAATGCCGCTCAGGCTTCAACGCATCTCCCGGCGCGATCTCGCCGATGTATCCGCCAGTGATACCCTGCATACCGTGGAGATGAATGAAGGCCGCTTTGCCACCGATGCGGCTGTAGGGCGCGACCTCAAGCGTGCGGAGATCCGCCATGCCATGACCGACATGAATAGGTAGATCTTGGCTCTTCATCCAGCGCACGTAGCCGGTTTTTTCGTTAAGCGGCGCAATTTCCATTATCGTTTCTCTCCTTTTACAAAACGAATCTAGTTATCCTCTACCCGAATTCGCAGAAATCTCAAGCTGGACGGTCTAATTCCCGGGGGGGACCAAATAACCGCGGTTGCGTCTAAAAATGGTTTTAGGAATTTTTGCACAGACCTAGATTCACCACATCCACCGCTTCACCGATACCCAAATCCACAGCCAAGCTCGAAAGCGCCTAGGCATCAGTTGCGGCATCCGGCGGACCGAAATTAACGGTAGGTTGGTCGCATGCTTGGATAGGTGAACTATGTGCAACTCTGCTCATAGGCGGCCCGAGACTATCCGATATGAGCTTTGGCTGTCAATTGAGGCTATGCCGGAAAACGAAAACTGAAAGATTCTCCGGACTCGTCGAGATGGGGTTTTGATCGACGCCGCGATAGTTTGAAGGGAACCTCGACGTCGAGATCGGAACGCTATCGGTATGACCGCTGACTTCCAACCGATAGCCCAGGGCGACTAAAACCGTGGCCACGACTTTTTCGAGAACTGGAACGGCTTACTGTCGCAAGTCCGCCTTTCCCGAATCGAACGGCACGGTATCCTTCAAGGAAATGACCATCTCATTGGGCGCTGATTCAATGAAGATCTCTTTGTCCAAGCCAATCTCACTGACGAAGCGCTGCGTCCTTCTTGAAAAACCAGAACTTTGTCGGAGCAGAGCTTGGTCGTTCCGTACAGATTGATCGGATTGGCGGCCTTGTCTGTGCTGAGCGCGATAACCTTTTGTACGTTGCGATGGATGGCGACGTCGATGGCGTGGGATGATTAGTCGCGGGACTTTCTCTGTTTTCGTTCCCGCAGCTGTCTAACAGCATCTCCAGGCCTCCTATTGGAATCAAGCGCATTGGCAGCGGCCTGGTTTTCTTCCCGCATGGCCTTAGAGACCTCCTCCCGCAGCACCCGGACTTCCCGCGGCGCGGTAATGCCCAGCCGGATCTGGTTGCCGCTCACACCGACCACGGTCACTACAACATCGTCGCCGATGGTGAGACTCTCGCCGGGTCGGCGACTCAATATCAACATTGAATCCTTCTACTGGAGAAAGTCGAGGAGGCTAGGCTTGGTTCTGTATCGATTTGTTGGAAAAGCGCGACGACTTCCCACGTTGCGACGGGCTTCTTTTGATCCTCCACGTTGCGCCGCCATTTTTTCCCCGGCCGCAATTTCTTCTTCTGTGAGCGCTAACAATTCTGTCAGATCAATAATCATCGATCGAACTTTACTTTTTTCGAGGTGCCGCGAGATCTCGGTACGAATGATACTTTTAGCGACCTCCCGGGGATCAACCTCATACTCACCTTTGGCGATAATTTCCTTGACCTGTCGGACTTTTTCCGCGTGGAGTTCATCGCCCTTACGAGCCAGATGCTGGGCGATTCTTTGTGGCTCCCGCGCCTTTTTGGAGATATTGACCTTGGCTGATTCTAGGGTTGGGCCAACTTCGCTTCTCTCGTCACAGCCAGCTTGGCCCGTTGCCTTGCCGTTGTGTATCAGCTGGGAGAGCTCCGTACCTGGACGCCCTTTGTGGATGACTTCCATCATTCTCTCCTCTACATCCGTTTCATCGGCAAGTCGGCAAGCTTCTTTAGCCCAAAGCCTAATCCTTACGGTCGCTATTATATAGCGATTTCAAAGGCTTTTTATCAGACAATAGAACTCAATATGGTTTCCTTCGAATGGTCCGGAGCAGGACTTTGGTCGGTTGGTTTTCTGTGACGGCGGACCTCAAGAGCGAGTACCGCGCAGACGAACGATCCCGGGAGACAGAAGGAGAGAGACGATCCGTTTCACGGGATCTGCCATGGATCGTCAACTCAATGGCCAAAATTTTCGTTTAATCCGTCACGAACCCTGTCAATCCTCTGTGCTAGACCCGCACGGACTTCTTAGCGTTTTGTTTGGGCGCTTCCTGGGCGCGTTTGGGGGATAGTTTCGCCGACGGCTTGATGCCGAGAGTGCCGCGCAGGCAGGCAACAACATGGGCGAGGATTTGGCAGACGCGCCCCTCGCTCAAATCAAGTATCTGTCCGATTTCCCTTAGGGTGAGCTCTTCATAGTAGTAAAGTGTGACCACCAACCGGTCCCGCTCTGGCAATGCGGCTACACCCAAGGCTAGCTTCTCCACGAGATCCTTGCCTTCAACAACGCTGAGCGGATCAAGAAAGGGGCTGTCCGTGTATTTTTCCTGGGCCCGCTCCCAGTCCGCTTCAGACGCGATAGACAAATCCTCCAGGCTAAGCAGCGTCGCCTCATTTACCTGCTGGTCGAGCCGGAAATAGTTCTCCAGAGGAATTTCCAGTTCTTTCGCAATTTCTTCCGCGGTAGGCTCCCGGGCGAACTTACCTGCGAGTTTTGTCTTCGCCGCTTCTATCTTGCGCCCCCAGGACCGCACCGAGCGCCTCACCCAATCCAGCGAACGCAAGCACTGCATGACTTCACCTTGGATACGATAACGGGCATATATTTCGAAATCGACGCCGCGCTTGGGATCAAAGCGATCCAATGCTTGGAGAAGACCGACGACGCCGGAATGAATCAGAGATTCCAGATCGACTCCAGGGGGGAGACGGCGATGGACCTTTTCAGCCACGAGGCGGACCAACGGCAGATATTGGGTCACCATTTCCTCTTTAGCTCGGTGGACTGTCTCGCCCAAAGCCAAGCGGTTCGTTTTCTGCTCTTTTTGAGATGCCTTCATTTCGCTGCTCGACCCCCCTCGAGCATACGGCGGAAGAAAAACTGTACGTTACCTTTTATCCTGACCCGGGCGCTGGTCATTTCAATCAGGCGCTCTGCCATAACTGCGAACGCTTTTGCCGACGGTGCATCGGACGCTTCCGTTACAATCAGCCGGGAGCGCGCTACGGCCTGGATCAACTGGGGATCGCGAGGGATCCAGCCAAAAAAATCCAGCGAAGCATTGAGAAACCGCAGCGCCGTACCCGACAATGCGTCGAACAGCCGGCGCGCTTCTGCTTTGTCTGAGACGTTGTTCGCCAGGATGTAAAACCGTTTTTCGTGGTACCCGGACGCAAGCACCTTGACCAGGGCATAGGCATCGGTCATTGACGAAGGTTCCGGCGTTACAACCACTACGATCTCCTGGGCCGAGGTAGCAAAATAGGTGACCGCGTCAGAGATTCCGCTGCCGGTGTCCACCAGGACCAAATCGACCTCATGGCTCAAAGCGTCGAGTTCCGTCAGCAGTGCGATCTTTTGATCGTAACGGAGAGCAGTGGCTTCCTGCACACCGCAGGCGCCCGGAAGCAAGAGAATACCGTCACGGTTCGAGATGATGATTTCGTCGAGAGCTACCAGGCCGGTAAAGAAATCCGCCAGTGTGTATACGGGCCTGACTCCCAAAAAGAGATCGAGATTCGCCAATCCCAAATCGGCGTCGATCACCATCACTCGTTTGCTACGCAGCGCCAGTGCCGCAGCAAGGTTGGCAACGACGTTGGTTTTCCCCACTCCTCCCTTGCCGCTGGTTATGGCTAAGACGGGCGCCTGGCTCACGCGCTTTGAGGCTGCGGAACGCTGGCGCGGCGGCACAAGCTCTTGAGCAAACGTCGGCTTGATGGATTGGCCGTCAGGAGAGATTTTCTCAATCCCGCTCATCGACTCCCGTGAGAATAAGCTCGTAAACATCTCAGGTTTGGCGATCTCCGCCTGCTTTTTTCTTTGTTTCCTTGCCATGAGCGGGATCTTTGGGTCTGGTGGACTCGGGCACAGCCAGTCCGGCATTCTCAATAAACCCCTCAGCGGATGGGCCACCTAAACTACGAAAACTGCCATGGCGATGATGATAATTTTTTTCTCATGGGACTCTGCTGACGAACTCTTGAGCAACCCATGTGCCGAGGTTCGATAGAATGAAAATACTGCGAATTCAAGTAGAAACCGTATCCACAGGCACCAGCCACGTCAAAAAGAACACTATCGCCGTCAGCTTCTTGACGCGGCGAAAGGGACTAACGATAGACTCCGAAAGTGCGCCTCCGTAGCAGGATCGGCTCCCACAGGCCGTTGTTCTCCGGCGGGAAACTAAAAAGGAATTAAAGGAGATACTTTTCCACGGTCTGAATGCACTCAAGGAGACGCATGAGGTGAATTGGTGTGGTAAGACGTGATCAACTTGTGTAGCAAATCCGCGCGGCCACGGCCGCGCAACCGATGGCATGCTCTGATTCGGCCACAGCGTCTATCTCCTTTAATGTTCAATGCCCGTTTGGACGATTCAAAATTATGTTCTGGATGATAGCCTGCAGTTAAAGCTCGACTCTAACCTATGCACAAAAGACGATCGTTGAGGGAACACATTCAGCCGCTACCTTTTCGTAAATCTCTTTTCGTAAGGCGGTCCGTTTCAGAGAACACGGGCTGATAACGATGCTCTTTCCCGGCGTTAATAAGCGCCTTCCAAAAGTGACAGGTTGCCGACTTTCATGTTTCAGCAGGCGCAAGCCCGCTCGGGCTCGGTTGCTCGAACCTCGACTCCGTCAGAGGAGTGCCATCTGCCCTCACGTTATTGATGACGGCCGCAGGTAAGGACGCAGGGCGAGTCGACTGGAGCATCCCTTTTTTGCGCAGGCGCTCGATAAAGGTCGTACGATTCAGGTTGAGTAGCTCCGCCGCCAATGTTTTATTTCCTCGCGAGCGCTCAAGGGCCTGCTGTATAAAGCCGTTCTCGATCTTCTCCAGGACACCATCGAGATCCACTCCTTCGTTGGGCAAAGAAACCTGCGCCGTCGTTTGGTGTTGTGGCGTCGCATTATGGATGACGTAGTCGGGAAGATCCGTGGGCCGGACGATACCCTCCTCGTTCAGCACCACCAGACGCTCAACGAGATTCTCTACTTCTCTAACGTTTCCTGGCCAGCTGTATTTCTCCATTATCCCCATGGCGCCGTCATCCACTTGAATGGTTGGTTTCCCTCTCCTACGCGCGTGAAGGGCCAAGAAATGACCAACAAGAAGCGCTATGTCCGAGTCGCGCTCACGCAAAGGTGGAAGTTCCAATGGAAGAACGTTTAAGCGATAAAAGAGATCCTCCCGAAATTTTCTCTCCCGCACCGCAACCCAAAGATCCCTATTGGTCGCCGCGACGACTCGGACATCAACTTGCACGGAGGTGTCACTACCGACAGGTTCAAACTGCCGCTCTTGAAGTACCCGCAGTAACTTCACCTGCAGTTTCGCGCTCATCTCGGCGATCTCATCGAGAAAAAGCGTTCCGCCATGGGCGAATTGGAAACGGCCCTGGCGGGCATTCACTGCACCGGTGAAAGCGCCACGCACATGACCAAATAGCTCGCTTTCCAAAAGTTCCTCTGGAATCGCGCCGCAATTGACTGGCACGAAGCATCCATCTTGCCGCGGGCTCAGCTCATGGATTGCCCGCGCCGCCAGCTCCTTTCCCGTACCGCTTTCACCGGTGATCAAGACGGTGGAGTTACTATTCGCCAATCTGGCGATCAGCGCCCGTACGACGCGCATCCTCGCGCTATTCCCGACTAAGGGGTTGCTGAGTGCATTATTTAATCCGGACACTTCAGACTGTTCACTCACCTCGAGCTGCATGGTCTCTCCTTTTCCGATGTCATGACAATTATTTGAACGGACGGTGTCTCGAGCAAATCAGATGCCACATCATTTTCGATCGTCTCGATCTAATCTAAGCCACGGAAAGATTTAAGGATCCTACGAATGGTTATGGTAGGGGGAAAAAATTTTCGCTGGCGAAAAATTAGCACCCCGATGTCAGCTGTTAGAAAATTGACGGGCAAGTGTCTCGGAAAACTCATAGCATGATTGCAAAACCTCCACGCTTAACTTAAACTTAGCTTCTTAAGTAGACCAATTTTGAACAATTTAGGTGTTCGCAAAGTCAAATTATCCCCCGCACCTGATCCCCGAAATGGCCAAAATCCCGCTCTGTAACGAAGCCTTATGGAGGTCATAGACACCAAATTTTCCATGCTGTCCTTTTCTTCGGCCATGCTCGGCGAGCACCCCTCGATCAAAAAGATTTATGAAATTATTCAACGGGTAGCAGCCACTGACGTAACCGTGCTCATTACAGGTGAAAGCGGCACTGGCAAGGAACTCGTGGCGCGGGCGATTCACAACGTTAGCCTCAGGGCTGATCGCCCGTTTGTTCCAGTAAATTGCGCCGCCATTCCGGAAAACCTGCTCGAGAGCGAGCTCTTTGGCCACGCCCGGGGCGCCTTTACGGGCGCGCACTCCTCCCGTGCCGGGCTCTTCCAACTCGCCAACCATGGAACGATTCTGCTCGACGAGGTCGGCGAGCTGCCGCTTCCTTTACAAGCAAAACTCCTGCGCGTACTACAAGACGGAAAAGTAAGACCCATCGGGACGGATCATCCTGTCGAGGTTCAGGTACGAGTCATTGCCTCGACCAACAAAGACCTAGCTCACCAAGTGGAAAAAGGTTCCTTCCGTGAGGATCTTTTTTTTCGGCTTCAAGTTATTCCGCTTCATCTGCCACCGCTTCGGGCTCGGCGTTCCGATATTCCCCTTCTCGTGAATCATTTCCTCGATAGGTCAACCCGAAAGCATGGCGTCTCAGTGAGCATCAGCAGAGAGGCAATGATTTATCTTTGGGAGTACGACTGGCCCGGGAATATCCGAGAATTGGAGAACCTCATCGAACGGTTAGTCCTCCTAAGTGATAATGGCGTCACCGATCTCAAGGACTTGCCACCCAACATTCGCTCTTATGTTTCAGATAAGAAATGTCCTCAACCCACCTTGGGGAGCGGTCAGATCGATCTACGCGACGCGACGGAGCAGCTTCAGTGTCGATTGATGGAAGAAGCATTGCGCCTTAGCAACGGTAACAAAAGCGCGGCCGCCAGAATGCTAGGATTGAAACGCACGACACTGGTCGCGAAACTCCGACGAAAACCGAGATCCAATGGCGAACCCTTCACGCTAGCTTCAGAGCCGGAACAGACTTTATCGGTGTTCCTGGCGGCTTCCGATGCCGGCAAGAACAGGTAGATGTTCGGAATGACTGACTAGAGAAAAATAATGAGTGCAGCGAATCCGATAGCACGGCAGGGAATGGAACCTACAATCCTAGTCGTCGACGACAACAAGGGAGTTTTGGAGTTCCTTCTGCTGCTGTTTTCCAAACACGGGCTGTCCGTCATCGGTGCGTCGAGCGGTAGCAAATGTCTGGATATCGTCAAGAGCCAGCCCGTTGACCTCATCATCTTAGATGTGATGATGCCTTTGATGGATGGACTGGAGGTCTGCCAGAAGCTCAAACAGATTGCTCCTGCGACCCCCATTATTTTGCTCACGGCTAGAGACGATATGACAACCCGGGCTGCGGCCATGGATCTCGGGGTCAGCGAATTTGTCGCCAAACCCGTCAACAACCAGGACCTACTCAATCGAGTTCGGATGCAACTGCGAAATTTAGAATGGGATAAGACAGCAGACCAAGCATTCTCGAAAATCGAAAGATCCAGGCTAGGTGCCGTTCCGAAAAAATCATAGGGACTTTTTTAACGATCTCAACTCTTCGGCGCACCCCTTTGCTTGCCCTCTCCGGCGTACGTAACGGGAGCGATCGACCCGAGTTCCGCAAGCGCACGCGACAGACTTATCTAAATCCGGATTTAGTCGCGGACCGCGAGAGCGCCTCCATCCACTGGCAGATCGACAGCGTAGATAAAGTCGGCCTCATCCGATGCGAGAAAAACCGCCACCTTCGCGATGTCCATCGGTACTCCTCGCCGCCCGGCAAGGTTTCTGACGACACGGTTTTCCGGGACTGCTTCCTGACCGACCGGCGAGCCGATGCGGTTGGGAGAGATGGAGTTGACGCGGATACCCTCGGGCGCCAGCTGAACCGCCATAGAGCGAGTCAGATTCAAAACTCCAGCTTTGGCCGTCGTATACGCAGTGGCTTCTTTACGACCCCAATGGCCGGAGGTGGATGCAATGTTAATGATCTTGCCTCTTCGCTTTTGATCGATCATGGCTTGCGCTGCAGATCGCGTGCAGTACCAGACGCTTCGAAGGCACACATTCATCGTCCGATCCCACTCTTCTTCGGTGATATCAAAGATCGTCTTATGATCCGTCCAGGCTGCATTGTTCACCAAGATATCGACGCCCCCGAACTCTTTCACCACTAGCTGAACCATCTTCTCCACCGAGCCTGCCGAGGACACATCGCAGACAATGGAAATGGCCTTTCCCGGCTGAGCGGCGTTGATCTCGCCTGCCACGCGCTTACCTCTGCCAGGGTCTAGATCGACCACCGCAACCTTGGCTCCTTCCTGGACAAAAAGCTTGCAAATATCCTCGCCGATATTGCGTCCTGCGCCAGTGACAATCGCAACTTGATCTTTGAGCCGCATATCTTCCTCCGTAATGATTGTGTTTCCTTTGATAGTGATAGGAGCAGCCAGCCTAGTATTCTACCCCGTATCTACCCCGAATGACGCGTGAAGCAGTCGTCGCTTACTAGGAAGTTAAAAACGGAGACTTGCAGACTGAATTACAAGCTGACCTTTTCAGTGTAAAGGTCCTTAAGAAATTTGCTTCCTTTAAGCTCTTCGAGGAAGCGCGGCTCAATGATATCGGTGGGCTTAAGCGACTTCGTACGCTGATCCGCGACAGCTCCGACGTCCACGAGAGCCTGGATCGCTTCAACGGTCAGCTCCGGAAGCGGTCGGAGCTGGGCTGCAAAGCTATCGTACATAGCATCTACGGTTACCGACTGATTGCCAGGAAAGTATTTCTTGAGGATTGCAAGACTGTCGTCACGTTTAGTTACAAAATGATGGATGGCGGCGGCGTAACCCTTCATGAAGCGCCGTACGGTGTCTTCTTCTCTTCTGACGAATGAGCGGGTCGTCATGATCAGATCCGTCACCACGGGGACGGGCCTTACTTCCAATATCTTAATGCCCAGTTTTTGTGCCTCAGCAGCGACGTCGGGACTCAAAGGCGCGCCCTGAACCAGGTTCTTCGAAATTGCCAGCGCTCTGGATGGCGAGAGGCCTGCCGCAACAACTTCAACATCTTTGGCAGGGTCTAGGCCAGCGCGTCTAAGAATGACGCGGGCGATCAGATCAGATCGGGCACCCAAGGCGGAAACGCCGATTTTCTTGCCTTTTAGATCCTTGATGGCTGAAATCGACGAAGCCACGGCCATCCCATAATGGTCGAAGCTGACGTGCGCGCCGATCAAACTGATATCTGCCCCACCGGCAACGGGTTGGAGGATAGCCAGCGGATTACCAAATCCGATCAGAAGGTCGACTCCGAGTAAAGACTGGACCCCTGCCGAGAGCGTGTCCCGGATCGGGAGTTCTTCAAGATCTACGTCGTGCTTTTTGAAAAGACCCGAATCCACGCCCACATAGGACACCGCGGTGCCGATTTCCCAGCCCGAGTAAGCCAACCTTAGTCTCTTTGATTTATCCGCGGCAGGCGAGAGGCCGGGACTCAATATGAGTTCAAGGGTAGCTAAAAGAGCGATTGCGCTAAGCAAAACCGTTGACTGTGAGAGTTTCATAATTCTTTATAACCCACATTTCCCTGCACTCCAAACGCAAAATAGGGCTCGTCGCCTTCCAGCCGGGCTGTCGATTTGCAACCTCCCGAAATTTCATTTAAGATTAATTCGGTTTCACTCCGGTTCCAATTCCACCCAACTGTTAGGAGGATCGAGTCAATGGCAACGATGATTACCAACGATTGCATTAATTGCGGCGCCTGTGAGCCCGAGTGTCCCAACAATGCGATCTCGCAAGGGGACCCGATCTTTGTCATCGATCCAATGCTGTGCACGGAATGCGTTGGTTTTCACGACTACGAGGCATGCGCCGCGGTCTGTCCGGTGGACTGCTGCGTAACTGACCCAAACAATATCGAGACGGAAGAGGCATTGATTGAGCGTGCGCGGGCGTTACATCCGGATACGCGATTCGACGACAACTTTGAGTCCCGATTCCGAAAGGGCCAAGGCAAGTCAGCAGCTGGAGGAGCAAAGAACGATCTTCCGGCCAGAGCTGCATCTACGGCCGGTAACACAGGAACCGAAGTTACAAGCGCAACCATGCCAGCAAGTACTGCGGCTGTGTCGGCCTATGCGGAGCCCGAAGTCATCTTTGTCCCTCTACCTGACATCGACTCCTGGGACATTCCGGTTCGCTGCTTTAAGTGCAACCAGCCGCATGTCGAACCCGTGCGGAACTTCATGATCGGCAACGTCATCTTCTGTCCACACTGCAACAAGTCCATGGTGGTGCGCGACAATTTGAACTTTCATGTCCGAACCCTGCTGAAGGATTCCTACGACAAATGGCAAAACGAAAAAAACGAATTCCAGACGAAACGCGAACGGGAGCTTACGGAGTTTGTCGAATCCCGCGTCAAGGAAGCAGAGGCCTTCGAGGCTCACCAGCAACGCGAACTGCAAAAGATTCGTCAGCAACTGGACGCCATGGGTGAGACTTATGACGCGCCGGGCAAACCAATCAAAAAAGGATCGCGCTTCGGATGGGGCTGAACTTTTTTTCTCATGCTCAACTCTTGGCTTCACCTTGTAGCTCTTATCGTGTATTTGGGAGCTGTTGTCGGTCTTTGGATAATGTTGCTCCCGGCGAACTCGATTCTTGAGAATCATAGAGACAAAGTCCAACTTCTCGCCCGCGCCCTTAAGCTTTACAATCCTATACAAATTGGCGCTTTAGGCGTTCTCCTTTTCACCGGCGCTTTCCAACTCACGGACCTCAAGGCCGCGTATCGCGAGCTGTTTGTCCAACAGCTGGGCTATAACCTGGGCATAAAGCTATTCGTTGCATTCTTCCTCGTGCTTTTTAGTGTCTACCAATCCATGGGGATAGCGCACCGATTCGTGAAACGACATGAAGGCGGGGATACGATCACATCTCTGGAATTCGGCTCAATCATCCGAAAACTTAAGAGCTCGAACGGGCTTATTTTAATCCTTGCCTTGATTACGTTATGGTTTGGACTGCGACTCCGCTCCTAGTCCCAACCCGCGATTGAAAGATCTTGCTCAGGTCCCGTGAGCGGAAAGGATATCGAAGGAGAATTCCAATGACTTTCCCAGAACTCAGAATCATTTATCGTTCGAACTCCCACGCGCCGCTTTGGGTCGTGGCGGAAAAATCCGGGGTCTGGGAGAAGAACAGTCTCGCGGTCAATACATCGCCCCAACTGGTACGCGAGAAAGCGGTGGAAGCTTTAAGGAATGGCCATGTCGATCTAATCTCCGGAAACCATCATAACCTCTACGTGAGAAATGCCAAGGGTGAGGATTTCGTCCACCTAGCTCAAGCAGGTAACAATTGGACGGAAAACCGGCTGGTGGTGGCTCATGGCATCCGTTCAGTCATCGATCTCAAAGGCAAGAAAGTAGCGGTCGACAAGCTAACCTCTCACGCCGGGCTGAATGTCTGGCTATTCTTACGGCAGCAGGGACTCGACGCGGATCGCGGCGATGTAGACCTTGTGGAATTGCGTGGGCCGGCGGAGGAACGTTGGAAGCGCGTGTTGAGTGGCGAATTCGCGGGAACTTTCGTCACCCTTCCCCACGACACTCGCGCAGAAAGAGCCGGAGCCCGCGTGATCCGCGTGCGCGCCATGCCTATGATACGCGGCGTGACACTGACCACAACCATGAGCTTCGTGAAAAACCATGAAGCGAAGATCCGGCTTCTAATTCGGGGTTTTGTGGATGCAATCCATTTCTTTATCACGCGCAAGCAAGAAACTCTGGAGATCCTCAAAGAGCATGCGAGCCCGATTTTGCATCTACAGTCGGATGAAGAAGTAGAGACGCTCTACGAGGAATGGGCCCATTCATTGGAGCGCAAACCTTACCCTGCCATCGAAGCCATCGCCAATGTTTTCCAGCTTGCGGTCAGGCGTAACCCGGAGATCGCGAGCTTTAATCCATTGGCGCTATGGGACAGTCACTACGTTCGCGAATTGGACGATAGCGGCTATATCG
>Ga0209842_1000034_pt1 | contig 21392 bp, 18 predicted proteins | sample GWRWS3_10_20_FD_187220 | JGI IMG/M metagenome (GOLD analysis project Ga0209842, IMG submission 187220) | Riverbed sediment microbial communities from areas with vegetation nearby in Columbia River, Washington, USA - GW-RW S3_10_20 (SPAdes)... | ecosystem: Environmental > Aquatic > Freshwater >...
AAAAGCGGCGGCGAGTTCCTTAGTCGATTGACCCAGCTGACTCTCGTTGGCCTTTCTTCGTTTCGAGGCTTCGGCGCGAATTTGTTTTATCTCGTTCAGTAGCAGGTCATCCGCACCGGCTTTCCTAAGTTGGCTCTCGGCGTCGGCTGTGAGATCAAAAGCAACGCCGCGTTCACGGACAAGAGCGGCGACCCGTTTGGGCTCGATCCGTTCGCGGAGCGCAAAAGAAATGTCCTGCAGGGTAAAGGGATTGGTCGCTTTCTCCGTCGTTTGCAGGCGCAGGTTCGTCAACGCGAGGTAAAGTTTGGCCACTGAATCGTCGGGAATTTGGGACAGCGCTCTTTCCAATGAATCCTTGGCCTCGGAAAGCTTACCGGACTGATATTGAGCACGCCCCAGATAGGTCCAAATGCTTCCTCTGAACGAAGTAAAAGGCGCAACGTAATTGGGATCGCGTTTAGCAATCGGCTCGAAATATGTAAGCGCGACCGCGTAGTCTCCGCTCATCAACGCCCGGCGGCCCGACGCGAATTGCCCGCCCGATTCTAGAGTAGCGCAACCAGCGATGATTAATAGAAGTCCTGGTCCGCAAACCCACCATTTTTTGGTCATTGAAGCTTTTATTAGAATAGGCTCGATGAAAACTCAACCCGCACTCGGTTGTCGCGGGCTGCTCGCTCTGTTAAGAAAATGATCACCGATCATCATGCGTTTTTCTCCGACACCTTGGCTGGTCGCTACGCTTGCCTTCGTTATTCTTGGTTTTACCCGTGGTCTCCATTCTTCGTTCGGTGTTTTTTATGTGGCCCTGCTCGACACTTTCGGCTGGAGCCGCGGCGCCACCGCCGGAGTTTTTTCCATGGTTCTTACCGTGGACGCGATCCTCTCGCCGGTTGTCGGCTATCTCTTGGATCGTTTCGGGACTAAGAAAATCGTCTGTAGCGGCTGTTTCATCCTGGCTTTGGGACTTCTGCTGAGCAGCACTATCGACAGTCTCTGGCAACTCTACATCTTTTTCGGTTTGATCTCTGCCGTCGGTATCACCTTCACCGGCATGGTGCCCCATGTGTTTTTGGTTTCGGAGTGGTTTGTCGCGAATCGCGCCTCAGCTATCGGTTTCGTCTATGCAGGGACGGGCGTGGGTATTTTACTGCTCGCGCCGCTTAGTGAACGGTTGCTCTCGAGCTGGGGATGGTCGCGGGCTTTTCAGACCTTTTCCGGGATCGTGCTGATATTGCTGTTGCCCTTGGTGTGGGTATTTTACCAGCACGGACCTTATGGCGAAAAACTTCGATCGAAGAAAGAGTCGAAGCCCGATGCCCATCGCTGGACGGCAAAGCTGGCGCTTAGGAGTTGGCAGTTCTGGCTCCTGTTCTTTGCGCGCATTTGCGCAGCCTCCGGCACCACGGTGATTGTGACCCACCAAGTCGCCCACGTGGTCGATGTGGGTTACAGCAAACTACTAGCCGCGACGATCTTTGGTCTCGCCGGCATCACCAGTAGTTTTGGTCGCGTCGTATTCGGTTTCATTGCCGACCTTTTGACCAAACCGGCGGCCTATACCCTAAACGTCTTAATGACTCTGGTAGGGGTGGGTGCCTTGATGATCCTCCGTGATCCGAGCCAAACCTGGCTGCTCTACGTTTACGTGATTTTTTTTGGCATTGGCTTCGGCTCTCGGGCAGTCATTTTCTCCGCGCTCACAGCCGACATCTTTTCCGGTAAAGGATTTGGATCGATCCTCGGCTACTCGACGGTCGCGGTTGGTGTTGGCGGAGCGTTGGGCTCCTGGTTGGGGGGCGCATTCTATGATTGGACCGGCAGCTATCTGGTCTCCTTTGCGCTCTCGGCGCTGGTTTTGGCCTGCTCTGATGTCTGCATATGGCTGGCTTCGATGCCATCGGTTGCCAATCGGGATAAGCGACTCTTTGGGTCGAATACCTAGTGTCCTGTCCCAGAAATCGGCCACATAATTAACAGCTCATTCGGCCTGAAAATCTCCCCTTCCCCTCTTTTCCAAAGAGGGGTTAAAGCCCTACCGAGATAATTCCCCCTTTGAAAAAGGGGGATAGAGGGGGATTTAAGTTCGGGTTTCAGCCGCTGCCATCGTTTGGAGCTTTAAATGAATTTCTGAGACACCACACTAGTGTTACGGATCATGGGCGAAGCGGATTTTCTGCAAGGCGAGTTTGGGGGCAGTTCAACTTGAGGCGCTGAAGAGAAGTTGCTACGTTAATTTCGTAATTTGCTGTTGTTATGGATGCTCGTTTGCGGGAGGGCATACGTCTGTTTAATGAGGGCCGATTTTTTGAGTCCCATGAGACTTTGGAACAATTCTATCAGGAAACCGAAGATGCCAATAAGGCTTTTCTCGAGGGATTGATCGAACTAGCGGTCGCCTTCAGACTCTATGCCGATTTCGGAGAGATCAAAGGGCCGGTGCGGATGATCTACCAGGCGCTGATTCGCTTCGAAAACTATCAATCGTCTCATCTCGAGATCCGCGTAAAAGATCTCAGCGAATCGATGGAGGCGTGGGCCAAACAGGCAGACGCAACCGGTAAGCCGCTCTCATCCATTCCCAAGATTCGCTTGCAAGGGTTTAGTTTTTTTACATGAACGATTTTGATCTTGGAGCCAAACTCGAACACTTTCTCCAGGGCACTTGGCCCGGAGCAAAACGGGTTCAGGGGATTCAGGGAGGCGCGAAGGCGTATGTTCTCTCCTTAGTCGCTGAGAAAAGTCGCCGGCCGATGCTAATCATCGCACCGACCACGAGCGACGCTGAAAGTCTCTACGACGATCTGGGATTTTTCCTGGGTGAAGAACGCTCCCTGCCGCCGTTTCGCAAGCGACTCCATCTTTTTCCATCGTGGGAAGTCCTCCCTTTCGAGAAACTATCGCCCCATCCGGACAATGTGGCGGCCCGTCTCGAAGGACTCTACAAACTCGTGGAGGAGCACGCACCTATACTCATAGCGACTCCTGCCGCCTTGCTGCAGAAAGTCATTCCCAAAGAACACTTCAAGCGGTCCTATCTTTACCTCGTCGCTGGGCAAGAGCTGGGGCGTGACAGTCTGCTGCAACATTTGGTGCAATGGGGTTTCCAGAATGTCCCGTTAGTGGAAGAGCGAGGCGACTTTAGCGTCCGCGGCGGCATTGTTGATATCTTCTCCCCTGGATATGCGCGGCCGCTGCGGCTGGAGTTCGATAGCGACCGATTGGAATCGATCCGGGAATTCAGCCCGGCCAATCAGCGTTCCGAACGGCTCCAGGAAGAAATGTTTTTGTTGCCGATGAAAGAGTTCTCGCTAAAGCGCTCCGATTTAGGAAGCGTTGTACGCAAGCTCGATCAACGGGCTGGGGAGTTAGAGATCGATCGGCGGGAGAAGCACAGCCTGCTTGAATCTTTGCGGGAAGGCATACCCTTTCCCGGAATCGAATCTTTGGTTCCTTACTTTTATCCTGAGCTCGTCTCGATTTTCTCATACCTTTCTCCTGAAACATTGATTTGGCTCGACGGTGGGGACCGGGTGGAGGCGGAGGCGGAAAAATTCGGCCAGCTGGCCTGGGAGCGTTACGAGAAGGCCACCGAGGAACTCCATCTAGTGCCGCCGGTGGCGACCCTTTATTTCAATGAGCATGAATGGCACGCCGCATTGCAACCGTGGACCCAAGTGCGGGGCGAGTCGCTCACGATTATGGCGACGTCAGAGAGAGCCCAGGAGTCCACGCTTACAGTGGAGTCATTTCTGACCAGCGACATCCGCCACGAGACCGCGCCGCGCGGCACAGACGCCTCGTTGGCGCCGCTGGTCGAACGGCTTAAAGGTTGGCAGAGCGAAAAGGTGCTCTTCGTGGCACCGACGAAGGGCGACGCCATGCGGTTGCGGGAGCTGCTGGCGAGTTACGACCTGGATGTGCCCGTGGTCGAGGAAGCCGCGCCCACACTGTTCACCCGAGGGGACCTTCCCCGTGCCATCGTAGGTGGCCATCTGAACCAAGGGTTTCGCCTGCCTGAAGCTCATCTGGTGGTGGTGACTTTCGATGAAATCTTCGGCACCCGGAAACGACAACCGACCGTCAGCACGAAGAGCCATCCGAGCCACTTTTTGACCAGTCTGAGTGAGCTCAAGCAGGACGACTATGTGGTGCACTTGGATCACGGGATCGGCATCTATCGCGGCCTTAAATTTCTCAGAGTCGCCGGTGTCGAAGGCGAGTTTCTCCACCTGGAATACGAAGCCGGCGATCGCCTTTATTTGCCGGTGGATCGCATTAACATGGTGCAGAAGTACATCGGCGGCGACGGGGCACAGCCTTCCCTGGATCGTTTAGGCGGTACCGCTTGGGAAAAAGTCAAGGCCAAGGCGCGGAAGTCGATTTTTGCGATGGCCGAAGAACTGATACAGCTCTATGCGATTCGGGAAGCCCGCCAGGGAAATGCCTTTGCGGCGCCCGATACATTATACCGAGAATTCGAAGCGGCTTTCGAATACGAAGAAACTCCCGATCAGCAACGTGCCATCGATGAGACCTTGGCCGGCATGCAAAGTCGAAAGCCGACGGATCGCTTGATCTGCGGCGATGTCGGTTATGGCAAGACCGAAGTGGCGATGCGAGCCGCTTTTCTCGCCGTCGAAGGCGGTAAGCAAGTTGCCGTGTTGGCGCCAACGACGATTCTGGCGCAACAACATCTCCAGACTTTTCGCCATCGGTTTCGCAATCACCCGGTACGTATTGAAATGGTCAGCCGCTTTTTAACCTCGAAGGAAATCACGCAAGTCCTCCAACAGACTGGCAGGGGCAGCGTCGACGTCTTGATTGGAACCCACCGGCTGCTCCAGAAGGATGTCGAGTTTAGAGATTTGGGCCTGGTGATTATCGATGAAGAACACCGCTTCGGTGTCGTCCACAAGGAGCGACTAAAAAAGCTGCGCCAGCTCGTCGATGTCGTCAGTCTGACGGCGACGCCGATCCCGCGCACCTTGCATATGTCGCTGGTCGGCATTCGTGACTTGAGCATTATCGAAACCCCGCCGGCGGATCGGCTGGCGATCCAAACTTACGTGACGCGCTATGATGAACAGGTCATCCGCGATGCGATTCTTCGTGAGCTCCAGCGGGGCGGCCAGGTATTTTTTCTCCATAACCGAGTCGAGACCATCGATCGGTTGGCGCTCAAGCTGGCGGATTTGCTTCCCGAGGCAAAGTTGGCGGTGGCGCATGGCCAGATGCGTCCCAAGGAACTAGAAAAAGTCATGCTCGATTTTCTAGAAAATAAAACCCAGGTTTTGGTTTGCTCGGCGATCATTGAATCGGGGCTCGATTTCCCCAACGCCAATACCATCATCATCAACCGAGCAGATCAGTTCGGTCTTGCGCAACTCTACCAGCTGCGGGGACGTGTCGGTCGCTCCCATCGGCATGCTTATGCCTATTTATTGATCCCCGGTGAAAAAGTAATCACACCGGATGCCGAGCGGAGGCTGCGGGCGCTGCAGGAACTCGATGGGCTCGGCGGCGGCTTCAAACTCGCACTGCACGATCTCGAGATTCGCGGCGCGGGCAATCTTTTGGGTCAGCAGCAGTCGGGTCAAATTACCGCCGTGGGCTTCGAGCTCTATACGGAAATGATGCAAAAAGCCGTCAACGAGCTTAAAGGCGAAGTCGTGGCGCCGGAGGTGGAGCCCGAGATCCGTCTGGAAATTCCCGCCTATTTTCCGGAAAGCTATATCCCGGACGCCAACCAGCGTTTGCTCTTTTACAAACGGCTCGCGAGCGTGGGTAATGCATTAGAACTTGCCGAGCTGAAAGAGGAGATTCGCGATCGTTTCGGGCCGACCACGCCGATAGTCGAAAATCTATTTAGGGTCATGGATCTCCGGCGTGTGCTCAAAGAGTTTCTCGTGCAACAGATCAGCGTATCCAATGGTCAGGTCTTCCTACTATTCCATCCGGAGTCGCCGGTAAAAGTTGAGAAACTGCTCGAGCTCATAAAAAAGCAAAAGAATAAATTCCGTTTGGCGCCGGATGGCCGCCTTTCCTTTACACCGCAAAGTCAGGAGTGGGAAGCGCTGTTTGGCGAAGTCACGGAAATGCTGCACTTGATTCGCGACGACCTGCCGCAGCAAAGCTTGCTCCTGGAGACGTTGCATGGATGAAAGGCCTGGCTCCGGGAAGATATCTCCACCGGCCGGCATTAGGATGATGAAACTCCTGGTCGAGTCCGTCGTTTGGTTTTGCAAATTAACTATGGTAGCTGTTACAATAATTGTGATTATGGCAAGTCTGTAATTTTATGCTGAGGCGAATATTCAAAACGGGTTTCCTGTTATTCTCCTTCCTACTTCTCCTCGACCAAATGGCCTCGGCCAAAGTTATTGAGCAACTTATCGTGGTGATCGATGGGGAGCCTTACACGCTCTCAAACCTAGGGAGCTACGCGAAGGCCAAGATGGGTCGGGAATTTCCCTCGGGGGATTTGAAAAAAATTAATGACAGCGACCGGGAAGTCTTGGAGCAATTCATCACGGAAAAACTCCTGGAAGCGGAAGCGCGGGAGTCGGGTATCAAAATCACCGACCAGGATGTCACTCAATACATCGATGAAATTAAGAAGCGAAATCGCTTGAGCGATGACGACCTCAAGACCGCGTTAAGCCGCGAGGGGCAGACACTTGAAAGTTACCGGGCGTCGGTCAAGAGTGAGCTGGAAAAGAGTGAGATCCTTAATCGCCAGGTAAGGAATAAAGTCAACATTACCAACGACGACGTCGAGCGTTACTACAAGCTCAATGCCAACAAATTTCGCTCTGAGGATCGCGTGCGCCTGCGTCATATCCTGCTTGCGCTCCCCAAAACGGCGACCCCCGATGAGGTGCAAGCTGTCACCGAGAAGGCCATGGATTTATACAAGCGTATCGTTGCCGGAGCGGATTTCGCGGAGTTGGCTCGGGAATACTCCGAGGGAGCGGGGCAGGCGGATGGTGGCGATATCGGTTGGGTCAACCGCGGCACGCTGATCAGCGGTATCGAGCAGGTCGCTTTTGAAAAGCTGTCCGTGGGCCAGGTAAGCCAGCCATTTCGAACCACGATGGGAGTTCACATTGTCAAGTTAGAGGCGCGGGAGACTGGCGCCGTTTTGCCGCTGGCAACAGTGGCGCCCAAAATCAAAGAAGAGCTTCAGTCGAAGGCTCTGGAAGACAGATTCGTCAAGTGGCTCAAAACCGATCTGAGAAGAAAACATCGGGTCGATGTGAAGATTGCCGGGGTGGTGTACAAGCCTGAGGATTCCAAAGAGAGCACGGTCGATTCCTTGATGGCCAAATCCACCCGGTCTAAAAAGCAAGCAGAGCGAACTTTTCTCAGCTATCTGAATCCTTTCTCTTATATTGTTAAGCAAGTCCCCGTGGAAGACGACGATCCGAAAAGTCCAATGGCTGGTAAGAGCATTGTCAATGTATTTGGCGTTCCGCTTTTCGCCACCGATACCGTAGACGATGTCCCTGATGTCCTTTCGACTCCGGCCGACAAATCGAGCGGAGGGGGATCTTCCTCGGGTCAATCCGGGGGATTCTTTGACGCATTGAATCCCTTCAAACGTTGAATCCCTGATACAGTCGAAGCAGGGAGTCAGCCGATCGGTTTTTCTCGTTTTCTCGGAAATCAATGGCACGCAAACCTATTGTCGCTGTCACTATGGGCGACCCGGCGGGTATTGGGCCTGAGGTGATCCGCAAGGCGCTAGCCGATCCGCGCCTCAAAAGAGTTTGCAGTCCGCTTATTCTAGGTGACTGGGAGGTTTTGAGGCGCGCGTGGAAAGGCAAAACTAATTCTTCCAAACTCGTCTGTTGGCGACCGGGGCAAGCGCTGCTGCCGCTGCTAGAAAGCCATTACGCCGGGGTTGTTTGCTCGCTTTCTTCTCTTGCCACGAGAGAATCACGTCCGGGCCGTCCGACCAAGGCGGGGGGCCATGCGGCCTACCGCTACATCGTCGTAGCGGCCAAGCTTGCCCTCTCCGGCGTCGTCGATGCCATGGCCACCGCCCCCATCAGCAAGAGCATTCTTCAAGACGCCGGCTATAACTACCCCGGTCATACGGAGCTACTGGCTGAGCTGAGCCGAACGCCCGAGTGCCGCATGATGCTGATTGGAAAAAAGCTCCGCGTAGTCCTGGTTACCGGCCACATAGCCTTCACCAAAGTCGCGCGCGGTCTCAGCCGTGCTGGAATTGGCACGACATTAGAGCTGGCCCATCAAAGCCTGCGAGATTTCTTCGGAATCCAACATCCCCGGATCGCCGTTGCCGCCTTGAATCCCCATGGCGGCGAAGAAGGAATCTTTGGTGACGAGGAGGAAAAGACCATTGTGCCGGCGGTCCAGGCGGTCAAACGCAAAGGGATCCGAGCTTATGGTCCGTTTCCTGCGGACAGCCTTTTTTACCAAGCGGCCCGCGGTGATTACGACGCCGTAGTTTGCATGTATCACGATCAAGGTTTGATCCCGTTTAAACTGCATCATTTCTTCGGCGGAGTGGCTCTAACCTTGGGCCCACCTTTTATCCGAACGTCAGTGGACCATGGCACCGCCTACGACATCGCCGGCAAAGGGAAGGCAGATGAGTCGAGCATGAAAGAGGCGATCTTGCTGGCCGCGAGATTGGCACAGCAAGATATGAAGCGGAGAACGAAATGAATCCGTCGATATTTCGTGAATACGACATCCGCGGTCTGGCGGAACAGGATTTCGACGAAAAATTCGCGCTGCTCCTGGGCAAGGTGCATGGCACGATCATCGCCGAAAGGGGCGGCAAACGGGTGACGGTGGGGCGCGATTGCCGCGCGACCTCCGATCCTTATGCAGAGGCCGTCATCGGAGGCCTGGCGTCGACGGGGTTGCACGTTTACGATATCGGTATTTGTCCAACGCCGCTGCTCTATTTTTCTTTGTTTCATCTCGACGTCGATGGCGGGATAGAAGTGACGGCAAGCCACAATCCGTCGGAGTACAACGGTTTCAAACTCTGTATCGGCAAAGACACCTTGTATGGCCAGCAAATTCAGGATATCCGCGTCAAGATGGAACGAAGTGAGTTCCAGGAAAAAGCCGGCGGCAAAATTGAGCGCTACGAGATCCTTTCCCCCTATCACAAGCATTTGTTGCAGGATGTGCCAAAATTAAAACGGCCATTGAAAGTTGTAGTCGATGCGGGCAGTGGGGTAGGGGGACCGGTGGCGCCGCCACTTTTTCGTCAGCTGGGTTGCACAGTTTGGGAGATTGCTTGTGTGCCCGACGGCGATTTCCCCATTCACCATCCGGATCCCACGGTCCCGGAGAACCTGGAGATGCTGATCGAGAAAGTAAAGCATGAGAAGGCGGACTTAGGTATCGCTTATGACGGTGATGCGGACCGCATCGGCGCAGTGGACGAGAAGGGTAATATTCTCTGGGGCGACGAGCTCTTGGTGCTATTCTCGCGGGACGTTTTGAAGCGCAATCCAAAGGCAATCATCATCTCTGAGGTTAAATGTTCGCAGCGGCTCTATGACGATATCGCCAAACACGGCGGAGTGCCGATCATGTGGAAGGCCGGCCATTCCCTGCTCAAGGCCAAAATGAAAGAGACCCATGCCTTGTTGGCCGGCGAGATGAGCGGTCACATGTTCTTCAAAGAACGCTATTTCGGTTACGACGACGCGATTTATGCCTCGCTTCGTCTGCTGGAAATATTGGCGAACACTGAGCGGCCGTTGTCCGCTTTGCTATCGGACTTGCCCAAGACTGTATCGACGCCGGAGATCAGAGTCGATTGTCCGGATGACAAGAAATTTGTCATTGCAGAGAAAGCCAAAGAATATTTCCGCCAACACTACGATATCATCGACGTGGATGGTGTCCGGATCCAATTTCCCGAGGGTTGGGGGCTTGTTCGGGCGTCCAATACGCAGCCCGCCCTCGTGCTTCGATTCGAGGCGCAATCGACACAGAAGCTGAAAGAATATCGCGCCATCGTCGAAGCGAAGCTCAAAGACCTGGAAAGTCAGTAAAGGACGGATGGCTGGTAAGATCGTTGTCAAAGGCGCGCGCGTCCACAACTTAAAAAACATCGATGTCGAAATCCCGCGCGATCAACTGGTTGTCATCACCGGAGTTTCTGGATCAGGCAAATCTTCGCTCGCTTTCGATACGCTTTACGCCGAAGGGCAACGGCGATACCTGGAGTCGCTCGCCGCGGATGCGCGTCAGTTTCTGCAACAGATGGAAAAACCGGACGTCGATTCCATCGACGGGCTTTCTCCGGCCATCGCCATCGAGCAAAAGGCCGGCCTCTCCCATCCTCGTTCTACCGTCGGGACTCTCACCGAGATTTACGACTATCTGCGGCTGCTTTTCGCGCGTGTAGGTCAAGCGACTTGCATTCAATGCGGCCGCGAAATAGTGGCGCAGACCGTCGAGCAAATCAGCGATCAATTGCTGTCGCTGCCAGAGGCGACACGCATTCTTGTGCTGGCGCCCATCGTTACAAGCCCTGACCCTAGGCCGGTGTTGCAAGAGCTGGGGCGCGCCGGCTTCGCCCGCATCAAGATCGATGGTGAGATGCATGAACTTTCGGAAGAGATCTATATCCAAACAGAGCGGCCGCACGAAATCGATTTGATCGTCGATCGCTTGGTGCTGCGACGGGGAATAGAACGGCGGCTGGCCGACTCCCTCGAAATTGCCTCTCGCTTTGGCCGTCAAATCATTAAAGTGGAAATTGTTCCGGAGCAAACTTCAAAGCCGGCCGAAGCACTCATTTTCACTCAGAAATTTGCCTGCATACCGTGTGGGATTTCGCTGCCTGAAATTACCCCGGGACTGTTTTCTTTCAATCGTCCACAAGGTGCCTGCCCCGCGTGCAAGGGAATGGGCGTCGAATCCAGGCCACATCGGAGTGGCAAGAACGCAGAGACTGAGCCGGATACGATCCCGTGCAGGGAATGCAAGGGTATGCGACTCAGGAAGGAAAGCCTCGCGGTGAAATTGGGTGGTAAGAGCATCGCGGATCTGACTTCTATCTCTTTGGCAGATGCCCGCGACTTCATGCAAAAACTAAAATTAGATAAAAAAGGCAATATCGTCGGCGAGAAGCTGCTGCACGAGATCGTTGGCCGGATTCAATTTCTTATTCAACTCGGGCTCGATTATCTAACTCTCGATCGATCCGCTGTGACCCTTTCGGGAGGAGAAGCCCAGCGGGTGCGGCTCGCCACACAGCTGGGATCCAGCTTGGCCGGAGTACTTTATATTCTCGATGAGCCCAGCATCGGATTGCACCAGAAAGACAACGCGGAACTTCTTAAACTGCTCAAGCAGCTGCGGGACGCGGGCAACTCCGTCGTCGTGGTAGAGCACGATCAAGAAACCATAGCGGCAGCGGACCATATCATCGATATCGGGCCCGGGGCCGGTGTCAACGGTGGCGAAATCGTTGCGCAGGGCACACTGGCGGAAATCATAGAGAATGAACACTCCCTGACCGGTCAATATCTGTCGGGCAGGGTGAAGATGCCGATTCCCGCGCGACGTCGCACAGGCACGGGCGAGCTTCTAGTCGTTAAAGGAGCGAAAGAGAATAATTTGAAGGACATCACCGTCCAAATACCTGTGGGCTCGATGACCTCCGTCACTGGAGTTTCCGGTTCAGGAAAGACGAGTCTGGTCATGGATATTCTCTACAATGCGGTTGCCCAACGCTTGCACAAATCAACCCATAAAGTGGGGAAATTTGACGAGCTGATAGGCGCTAACTTTTTCGATCGCGTGGTCGGTATCGACCAAGCGCCGATTGGCCGTACTCCGCGATCTAACCCCGCTACCTACACGGGTCTCTTCGATCACTTGCGCAATCTTTTCGCACAACTGCCGGAAGCGCGTGTTCGAGGTTACAAACCCGCCCGGTTTTCTTTTAACGCGCCGGGCGGGCGCTGCGAGCCGTGCGCCGGGGAAGGAGCCGTGCGAGTGGATATGTATTTTCTCCCGCCGGTGTACGTTCCCTGTGAAAATTGTCAAGGCAGGCGTTACAACCGGGAGACCCTAGAGATCAAATACAAAGGCTTGAGCATTGCGGACATACTGGATCTCACCGTGCAGCAGGCATCAGAAATTCTCAGTCCCGTGCCTGCGCTGTCCGAGCGGTTGCGCGTTCTCCGCGAGGTCGGACTTGGCTATCTCCGCCTAGGCCAAGCGGCGCAAACGCTTTCCGGCGGTGAAGCGCAACGGGTCAAGCTTGCGCGAGAGCTTGCGCGGAAGGCCACGGGTCGAACGCTGTATATCTTGGATGAGCCCACCACAGGTCTCCATTTCGATGATGTCAAGCAACTGGTGGAGCTGCTCCAGCGTCTAACGGATGGCGGGAATACCGTAGTCATTATCGAACACAATCTCGACGTTATAAGGAGTGCCGACTACGTTATCGATCTCGGACCCGAGGGTGGCGAAAAGGGTGGAAAATTGGTTGCGACCGGGAGTCCTGAAGAGATTGCCTCAATTTCAGGCTCTTTTACCGGTCAGTACCTATCGCAACTGCTTCCGAGTGGCCATGACGCGCCTCGACAGCATGGCGTTGGTTAAGCCATCGGACGCAGAATTCATTATACTTTTCAATAGCTTATTAAAATAAACTAGGGGTTGACTCATGGCCTGCTATGGGGTAAGGTTAATTCAGACCATTTCGGTAGGATAAGATGGTGCAGACTCCCGTATATATGGATAATCACGCCACGACTCCGGTGGACCCGCGGGTCTTGGAAGTCATGCTTCCCTACTTTACGGAAAAGTTCGGCAATGCTGCGAGCCGGAGTCACACTTTTGGGTGGGAGAGCGAAGCGGCCGTCGACCTAGCCCGAGAGCAAATCGCAAGACTGATCCATGCATCCTCGCCGCGGGAGATTGTCTTCACCAGCGGTGCGACGGAGTCCGACAACTTGGCTATCAAGGGAGTCGCTGAGTCTTACCGCGACAAGGGCAATCACGTCATAACTTGCGTGACTGAGCACAAGGCGGTCCTAGACTGCTGCAAGTCCTTGGAGAAGCGGGGTTGCCAGGTGACTTATCTTCCCGTGGACAGGGATGGCTTGGTAAGCATGAACCGGCTGCGCGAGGCGATTACGGACAAGACCATTCTGATCTCCATTATGGCCGCCAATAATGAAATCGGTACGATAGAACCCATAAAGGAGATAGGGCAGTTCGCTCACGAGCAGGGGATTCTATTTCACACAGATGCGACACAAGCCGTGGGCAAGATTCCTCTTAATGTTGAACAGATGGGTATCGATCTATTGTCGCTGACGGCCCACAAGATGTACGGACCCAAAGGTATCGGCGCGCTTTACGTTCGCGCAGCGAAACCGCGGGTTAGGCTAAGACCGATGATCGACGGCGGCGGTCACGAGCGAGGTATGAGATCGGGGACGCTCAATGTGCCGGGGATCGTGGGTCTGGGCAAAGCCTGTGAGATTGCCCAGAAGGAAATGGCAGCGGAGGCGGAAAGACTTACAAGCCTCAGAGAGCGATTAAAGAAAAAAATTAGCGATCAACTGGAGGAAGTCTACGTCAACGGTCATCCGACGAAGCGGCTGCCGGGCAATATGAATATGAGCTTCGCTTATGTCGAGGGCGAGTCGCTCTTGATGGCCTTAAAAGAGATCGCGGTTTCAACGGGCTCGGCTTGCACCTCTGCGAGCTTGGAGCCTTCTCATGTCTTGCGGGCCATCGGTGTCGAGGAGGAGTTGGCTCACACCTCTATTCGTTTTGGTTTGGGCCGTTTCAACACTGAGGAAGAGGTTGACTATACGGTCCGTCGGGTAGTTGAGGAGATAAGGCGATTGCGCGAACTATCGCCGCTTTACAAAGCGAGGAAAGCTAAACGGCACGGGCGACAACAGACGGAAAGCAAATTACCGGAGAGGGTTTCTTAGTCTTAGGTTATTGGGAGGTACGAGCGTATGGCCGGTGGCGTCAATGTGACCGAACAGGCGGCAGCCAAAATCAAAGAGATGGTTGCGGCTGAGAATAGAGAGGGCCAAGGACTGCGCCTGAAAGTCGTCGGTGGCGGTTGCTCGGGGTTACAATACAAGCTTGATTTCGATCTGCCTAAGGCCACCGACAAAGTTTTCGAGAAGGACGGGGCGAAAGTTTTGGTCGATATGAAGAGTTTGCTTTATCTCAGCGGCACTGAACTGGATTACAAAGAAGAGCTGATGCAGTCGGGGTTTGTCTTCCAGAATCCGAATGTGAAGAAAGCCTGCGGTTGCGGCGCTTCCTTCACGGTTTAGGCGGCGACAAAGGAATCTTGAGATATGAAAACGGCAACGAACACAGTCGAAGATCTGACGAAAAACGAGTACAAGTACGGTTTTGTCACGGACATCGAATCGGATTCAATCCCCGCCGGTTTGAACGAGGATGTCATCCGAGTCATTTCGGCAAAGAAGCATGAACCGGAGTTCATGCTGGAATGGCGTCTGAAGGCGTACCGATACTGGGCCAAGCTGGAAAAGTCGCAAGCCGAGCCAAAGTGGGCAAACATCCATTATCCGCCCATCGACTACCAAAAAATCATCTACTACGCGGCACCCAAGGCGAAGGATGATCGGCCCAAGAGCCTCGAAGAAGTGGATCCAGAGCTGCTGAAAACGTATGAGAAGCTCGGCATTCCACTCCGCGAGCAAGAGCTGCTTGCCGGTGTCGCCGTCGATGCGGTGTTTGACAGCGTTTCCGTGGCAACGACATTCAAAGCGAAACTATCGGAGTTGGGAATTATCTTTGGCTCATTCTCCGAAGCGGTGCAGAATCATCCCGATCTGGTGCAAAAGTATCTGGGCTCGGTGGTTCCCTACAGTGATAATTTCTTTGCAGCGCTCAATGCCGCGGTCTTCAGCGATGGATCGTTTTGTTATATTCCCAAGGGAGTTCGTTGCCCCATGGAGCTCTCGACCTACTTTCGCATTAACGCTGCGGAGACCGGTCAATTCGAGCGCACCCTGATCGTTGCCGACGAAGGCAGCTACGTCAGCTATCTCGAAGGCTGCACCGCGCCCATGCGCGATACCAACCAGCTGCATGCGGCCGTCGTGGAATTGGTGGCCCACGATGACGCCCAGATCAAGTATTCCACCGTGCAGAACTGGTACCCGGGCGACGCCGAAGGGAAAGGCGGTATCTATAATTTCGTCACCAAGCGCGGCAAGTGCCTCGGCAAGCGTTCGAAGATTTCCTGGACCCAAGTGGAGACCGGTTCGGCCATCACCTGGAAGTATCCAAGCTGCATTCTGCAGGGCGACGATTCCGTAGGCGAGTTCTATTCCGTTGCCCTCACCAATAACTATCAGCAGGCGGATACCGGCACCAAGATGATGCATATCGGTAAGAACACCAAGAGCACTATCATCTCCAAGGGGATCTCTGCGGGGCACGGGCAAAATACCTATCGCGGCTTGGTGAAGATCATGAAGGGGGCCACCGGAGCGCGCAATTATTCGCAATGTGATTCCTTACTTCTGAGCGACAAATGCGGCGCGCATACTTTCCCTTATCTCGAGGTGTTGAATAATGTCTCCCAGGTGGAGCACGAAGCGTCAACGTCGAAGATCGGCGAGGATCAGCTATTCTATTGCAGACAGCGGGGGATTTCACAGGAAGATGCCGTAAACATGATCGTCAACGGTTTTTGCAAGCAGGTGTTTCGCGAGTTGCCGATGGAGTTCGCCGTAGAGGCGCAGAAACTCCTGGGTGTGAGTCTAGAGGGAAGTGTTGGCTAGTTGGCCGATAGAAGACTTGGGATACTTTCTTATGGGATCGGAAGTCTACTTTGACAACAACGCAACGACCAGGGTTTTGCCGGAAGTCGCGGCGGCCATGCAGCCGTACTTGACGGAACTTTACGGCAATCCGTCGAGCATTCATCGCTTCGGTGCTCAGGTAGCGCAGAAAATCAGCGCAGCGCGAGCGCAAGTCGCGGCATTGATCGGAGCCGCCGATTCGATCGAGATTATTTTCACGAGCTGCGGCACTGAAGGGGATAACGCTGCCATCCGCGGAATGGTGGAAGCGCGGCCCGATAAGCGCCATATCGTGACCACCCAGGTAGAACATCCCGCGGTTTTGGGGCTGTGCCAGCACCTTGAGAAGCGGGGATATCGCGTGACCTGGCTGAGCGTAAATCAGGAAGGAATGCTCGACCTCGAGGAGTTGCGGAATGCACTGACCGACGACACCGCATTGGTGTCGGTTATGGTTGCGAATAATGAAACGGGTGTGATTTTTCCCATCGACAAGATCGGCGAGATCGTCAAGGCGAGGGGTATTCCGTTTCATGTGGACGCAGTCCAGGCGGCTGGGAAGATTCCTCTCAAGGTCAAAGACAGCCCGGTGGATTTGCTCACTATTTCGGGTCACAAGTTTCACGCGCCCAAGGGGATTGGCGCCCTGTATGTACGTCGCGGCGTTGCGTTTCCGCCGTTCATCATCGGTGGACACCAGGAGAAGAACCGGCGCGCCGGAACCGAAAATGTCGCGGGCATCGTAGGCATGGGGGAAGCGGCGGAATTGGCACAACGGAATTTGATGGAACAGTCCGAGCGGGTTCGCGGCCTGCGTGATCAACTGGAGGAGGAATTGCTTCGATCTTGTCCTGATTGCCGAGTTAATGGCGGAGCAAGCGAACGGTTACCGAATACTTCAAATATCAGTTTTAGATACTTGGAAGGGGAATCGGTCCTGGTGCTTTTGGATCAATTCGGGATCTGCGCCTCGACAGGTTCTGCTTGCACGGCGGGCTCTTCGGAGCCCTCTCACGTGCTTAGGGCCATGGCCGTGGCCCCGGATTGGTTGCAGGGAGCGGTGCGATTTAGTCTGAGCCGTTTTAATACCGGGGAAGAAGTTTGTTATGTGAACGAAAAGGTGCCTTTGATCGTCCAACGTTTACAGGGGCTTTCTGCATTGGGAAAACTGGCGGGTCAGCAACGGGCTCAGCAAGAGAAGCCAAGGGCGGGCAACGGCATCGGGGTCAGGGGGTAACGCTATGGGCCTTATGCAGATTCCTCGACGGGTCGACTATGGATTACGCGCGGTTATTTATCTTTCGGTCCAAGACCCGGAGCGGTGCTGCTCGATAACCGAGATTGCCACACAGCAGGGGGTTCCGAAAAAGTTTTTGGAGAAAATTATTCAAGATCTGATCCGTGGCGGCCTGATCAAGTCCAAGCGGGGTGCCTGCGGTGGATATACTCTCGCCCGTTCTCCCGAAGAGATTTCGTTCTACGAGGTCATCGAGGCGCTCGAGGGGCCCATCGCCGTCAATGTCTGCATGGACCAACACATGAGTTGTGAGCAATTGCCACGTTGTTCAATGGTGAACGTATGGAGTGAGGTTCAACGAAAAGTCACCGAGGTATTTACCAACACGACAATAGCGGATTTGAAGAGAAAGCCTTGCCGGGATTTGATCGGCGGCTCCGCTTCGCTCTCAAGCGCAGCGTGATAGGTTCGAGGATGCCTTTATCGCAGTTGGAAGGGAGGCTGCACTTAATAGGAAGGTGGTTTTTATGAGTTACGAAACTGGACTGAGCATGGAGGAAAGAGTCACCTCGTTGTTTCAACCCGACACGCTTCTGCCGGAGCAATATCTAGACACTTTCCGGAGAAAGTTGCATTTGGAGCCGGAAAAGAAGCTCATGCTGGCGGTGTTGGAGGATGCCATTGCGTGCTTTCAGAAGTACGTTTTTGCGCGCGAGGGTAAGGGCAAGATTCTTTTTCAAGAGGCCGAGGATTGGGTTCAGGATACGAACAGTGATTGGCTGTTTTCTTTTGCCAACGTCTGCGAAACGCTGGGATTCAACCCCGATTATTTGCGCCAGGGTCTTGCCGTATGGAAAGCCGAACGATTGGAGAGTCGGGCAAGGGCGAAGGTTTACCAGCTTACGCCGAGGAGCGGAAAGAGAAAGAGAGGCATTGCGGTAACCGGAAGAGCCAGGCACCGGTTGCGCAGAGCTGCCAGTCGATAAAACCCAACCGCAATCGCAATTAATAAGAGGCGGTGGACGTTTTCTCCACCGCCTCTTTATTTGCCGCCATTTTTTTGTTTGCAAAGCTTCTGAAACGCATTCATAAATCTGTTATGGCTCGGCGCGGAGCACGAACAGCGATGGGTCATTTCTTTTACCAACTACGGTACCGGATCGGTGAATATGCCTTGCGCGGTTTGGTCGGTATCTTGCCGTGGATTCCCTATCGCTGGCTTGTGCTTTTCACGTCTTTCTGTGCCTGGATCAGCTTCGGCCTGCTTTGGAAATATCGCGTCCGGATGGAAGAGAACGTCGCTATGGCTTTGGGCGATGAAATCGTTAGTCCGGCTGACAGAAAGGCCTTGGTCTGGCAAGCGTGGAGAAACTTTGCCCTGGGAGTGCTGGAAACCTGCGCGGTGATGCATTTGTCCAAGCAGACGATCGTATCGACGATCGCCATGGAGGGAGAGGAGCACCTTAAACGCGCTCTCGCCAGAGGCAAAGGGGTTCTTGCCTTGAGTGCCCATCTAGGCGCCTTCACCATGATCGGTGCCCGGGTGGCGGCGGGGGATTATCCGTTTAGCGTCGTGGTGAAGCAGCCGGGCGATGAACATTTTGCCCGGTGCCTTGACGATCTTCGCGCCCAACTCGGCATCCGAACCATTTCAGCGAAGCCGCGCAAGGAAGCGGTTCGCGGCATTTTGAAATCCTTGCGGGAAAATCGAGTCGTCCTGGTCATCGCCGATGAATTCAAATCCGGCGGAGTGATGGTTGATTTCATGGGGCAAACCTCTCCCGCACCACGCGGTCCGGCGACGTTGGCACTGCGTACCGGCGCGGTGACGCTGCCGATATTTTCGACCCGGCGGCCGGATGGGTCGCTGTGTCTTTTAATCGGACCGGAAATCCCGCCCGTGCGGCTTGCAGATCTCGAGGAAAGCGTAGCGGCGACGACGGCGCTGTTCACGCGTCATTTGGAAGACGCCATACGGCGTTATCCGGAACAATGGAACTGGTTGGGCTTCCCGCGCAACAGCAGAATCCCTCGATCGGAAGATAAAAAGGGAACGTTACAGATGCCCGCTCCGACGTTCGCACCGGACCGAATTGACGAACGCTGATCCAGCAGGAAGTTTCGACCGGCCGAGCCAGAACCTTGGGATCCTTGGAGCTTCCCGGTTTCATAATTTCGAATCAAAGCCCGGATTCAAAATCCCTCGTTTCTCCGTCTCTTCCAAGTAGCGCATGAAACGATACTTGTTTTCGATCTCGTCGAGCCGGAGGGGAGGAAGGTCCCCGGGTTGCCCCGGTTCGACCTTGGTCGCGATCAGGGTCAGCTCATTGCGCTTCCAGGTCTGAACAAACTCGGTGCGAAATTCCGCCGGTGTCTTGACCCAGGTCGCATGCTTGTAGCCGGCTCCCTTGGCGAGCGCCACGGCGTCGGCAACGTGGGAAGCCGTCGCGGTGCCTCCCGAGGCTTCGTAGCATTCGTTATCGAAGACCAGATGGATAAGATTCGGCGGGCTTTGCAGCGCGATGGTCGGAAGGCCGCACAGGTTCATGAGAAAAGCGCCGTCACCATCGATGGCGATGACTTTTCGGTGGGGTAAAGCGAGGGCCAACCCTGCGGCAATGGAAGAGACTAGACCCAAGGTCCGTGTTTTGAGGTTGCCGTCGCCGGGTCTAAGCGCCCACCATTCCCGCGCGCCCCACCCCGTACAAACGGCCAAAGCATCCCCTGCGTCTCTCGCGATGGCTTTCAGGAAATCATAACGCTGCATCATTTCACCCCGAGAACGTTTTTTGTGAGCAGTACGGCCACAGGTTTTTTGGAGTCCTCCGCCAAAATCTGCGCGCCGCAGAGGGTTTCGTCGATCTCGTCGGCCTTGCGCAAGATGGTATAGCGAATCCCCAGGGCTTGCAGCGCCGGTTCCGTCACTGAGCCCAGAGTCGTGAAACCGCGGTCGCCCATGTCGCCGGCATAATAAATCAAGAGCAAAGTCGGGATCTGAAATTGGAGACACGTCGTCGTCAGGGCATTGCAGCTGTTCAGAAAACCGGCGTTCTGCATGATCAGCGCGGTCTTTTTTCCCGCCAGATAGGCACCGGCGCAAATCCCGATGCCTTCCTCTTCGCGGCAAAGCGGGATATGTTTGAGTCCGGGGTCGCCTTCGATGGTGCGAATGACTTCCACCATCTTTTCATCCGGCAGAGTGGCGACAAAATCGATTCCAGCCTTCTTGAGCCCTGAGACTATCCATAAGGCGTGTTGTTTGGCGTCCATCTTTTTGGTCCAGTTGAAATGAAGTGCAATTTTCCCTCGCACATTCGAGGTCTACTCCGCGAGCGATACTGCGAATCCACTGGCATTGTCAAGGAAGATTAGAGCCATCCAGCAGACATTTATTCCTCTTGACAGAAAATCGGCAAGTTCTATATTGGTCGATGTTCGAGATGACCATGGAGCGAGTCGTCAAAGTCAGTGAAGAGCATGTCTGGGTCGAGGTTGACGACCAGCATGTTCATTTGGGTCTTACCAACTATATCCAAGGGGAGCTGGACAGAGTTATTTCGGTGGAGCTCCCGGAAGTGGGCGATAAGATCGAAAAGGGCGAGGCGTTTGCGGAAGTCGAATCGATCTCAACCGTTCACGAGTTGATCGCGCCGGTGTCAGGCACGGTGTTGTCGGTGAATCCGAATTTGGAAGAACATCCCTCGGTGATCAACGAAGATCCCTATAACGAAGGTTGGCTCGTCGAAGTGCGATTGAAAAACGAAGCTGAAATCGACTCGCTCATGGACATGGATGAATACTACCATTTTGTCGTTGAACCTAAATCGTAAGCCATCGGTTCTGGCCACTCTGCTGTCTTTTTTTCTTCCCACTTTAGCCCTGGTTGATGCTGCTCACGTAGAGCGCAACAGGGAGCAGTTCGTCCGCGCGCGGCGCGCGATGATCGAGCGTGATCTGATGACCCGTGGAATCCGGGACGCGCGCGTCCTCGAGGCCATGGGCGCCATCGAGCGCGAACTGTTCGTGCCGGAGAAGCTACGCTCTCTGGCCTATGAGGATCGGCCTTTGTCAATCGGCGAAGGGCAAACCATCTCACAGCCTTACATGGTTGCATTTATGACGGAGCTATTGAGTCTGAAGGGCACGGAACGGGTGCTGGAAATCGGCACAGGATCGGGTTATCAAACCGCAGTGCTAGGGAAACTTGCTGCCGAAGTGTATTCCATCGAGATCATTCCGAAACTCAGCGAACGGGCGAAGATCCTTTTGGTGCAGCTCGGCTTCGATAACGTTCATCTCAAGGTGGGCGACGGTTTCTTTGGTTGGGA